>VOFG01001664.1_pt1 | contig 60441 bp, 85 predicted proteins | sample 5384171 | NCBI WGS metagenome assembly VOFG01 (sample SAMN12384726, study PRJNA508395) | human gut metagenome | isolation source: healthy gut F | host: Homo sapiens
GGTAGCAGGCATCTGCGGAATCCAGCCTGCAGTAGTCCAACCGCAGAGAGTCCTCATGCACGGAAACAGAGCGGATCAGCATGGAACCGATGCCCCAGCTCTGGCGGATATCCTCCGTAGAGTCCACGGCAGTATAGCCGGCTGCCGCTGCGGCCTTGCGGAACTTATCCAAGTCCGAAGTTCCCGACGTGAGGAAGAATTTCACGAAAAGGACGAGGGCGACGAACGCAAGAAGCCAAGCCGCAAGTCGGGGGAACCCACTGCTTCGCCGGGATCTTTGCAATGGCCGTTGAATCAAATCCCGTGTCTGTCTCCGGAACCGATTTTTTAGCTCCTCTGTGTGTTTCTTTCGCAGGAGACTGCGAAGCAGCTCCAGCACCCCAGAGAGGAAAAAACCTACCACTGCGATGGCCGTTCCCAAAATCAAAAGGACCACCAGATTGTGGGTATTGGGAGAGAGATCTCCGTATTCTCTTCCGGCACTTCCGGGTTATGTTTCACGGTAATGACAGTACCGACCAGACGGGGGCGATGACATACGTCCTGTTCGGCCCGTATAGGTTTCTCCGTCCACGGCATACTCATATGCCATAATGTAGTAGGTACTGCTGTTGCTGCCATGCCTTCCGGGCGAAGAACTGACTACCTCGCTGGAGACATCCGTGACCGTGGCCTCTATGGGGATCCAATCCTTCTGACGGGATTGGCCTGCATAGTCTCCAATCCCGTTTACGATCAGGTAGATGCCCACGACCATCATCACATAGCCCATGAATCGGAAGTAGGCGAATAATGATCGATTCTGCTTCCACATCTCGATGCCCCCTTGCTCCGCCAGCCCCACAGGGAGTTTTATGCCCTTGTCCGCTTACTGCTCCTTCTGGAACCGATCGGCGGCGATGAGGCGCTTCAGGGCCTCCACGCCCAGACGGACGGCGGAGCTGGTGTCCTCGGTCATATTCTGGTCCAGGCCTGCCTTCTCCCGCTCCTGGTTCCACACCACGTGGAAGCAGCTGCCGCAGCGGCACTTCAGCGCGTCCGCCACCACGAACAGCGCGGCGGACTCCATCTCGCTGGCCTTGACACCCAGGCGCTTCCAAGCCTCCCACTTGTTCAGCAGCTCATAGGAAACCGGCATCTTAGCGGGGCTGTGCTGGCCGTAGAAGGCATCCTTGCACTGCACCACGCCCACCTGCGTCCGCTTGCCCAGCGCACGGGACGCCTCCACCAGCGCTGTAGTCACGTCGAAATTCGGCACGGCAGGATACTCGATGGGCGCGTATTCGTGACTGGTATGCTCAAAGCGGATCGCGCCGGTGGCAACCACCACGTCGCCGAAGCGGACATCCAGATCGATGCCGCCGCAGGTACCCACCCGGATAAAGGTGTCGGCGCCGATATTGTGCAGCTCCTCCATGGCGATGGCGGCCGAAGGGCCGCCGATGCCGGTGGAGCAGACGGAGACCTTCTCCCCCAGCAGGGTGCCGGTGTAGATGGTGTACTCCCGATTCTGGGCCACGAAGTGTGCGTTGTCAAACAGGGCGGCGATTTTTTCGCAGCGGCCGGGGTCGCCGGGCAGGATCACATACCGGCCCACGTCGCCCTCCACACAGTGGATGTGAAATTGTTTCTCCAGTTTTTGCATGAGAAATGCCTCCTGTCATTTTTTCATGGAATGCTCTTTGATTATACTTCATTCTGCGGCACGGCGCAACCGTTTTGTCCGTAGGAGGGGAACAGTCACCACACCTCCACGGTGTACTTCTTCAGCTGCGTCACCGGGTGCAGATCCTCTTGGCCTTCCGCAGGCCCAGATCCCCCATGTCCTCCTCCCGGTTCACATACGCAAGACCGTCGGCATAGGCGGTGCAGAACTGGCGGCACAGCATCTGATAGGCGCCGGGGTAGTCCCGGTCCGCCTTCTCAATGTGGATGTATAGAGTGTCCCGCAGCACCTCCCCCAGTGTGAAGCCCACGATGGCCCCGTCGGCCCGGAGAACGCCGCCCACCAAGCCGTACTGATCCAGATGCTCCAGCACCTCCTGTACCTTGTGGTTTTCCTCTGCCGCCTCTCCGGGGGCGTAGTTGAGTTTTTGTTCAGGGTGTGGAAAAAAGGCCTCCACCTCCGCTGCGTCGGTGCTGTCCAGCGGCTCGAAGCTCCAGCTCTGGCAGGTACGGAGGAAACGGCTGATGTGGTTGCGCTGGCCGCTGAACTTCTTGCCGGACAGCTGGATCATCTCCTCAGCGGAGTACAGGTAATCGGCAAAATTCTCCTCCTCCGTGATCTCCACCCGGCCCGGCAGCTCCTGGAACAGGGGCAGATCCGCCTCCGGGATGGTGCAGAACCGCACCGGCCGCTCCGGATGGCGGGCCAGACACTGCCGCAGTCCGGCGGGGATGTCCTCCCCAATGGCAGGTTGTAATAGAGATTTCCGTCCTCACCGGTGAGGGTGGAGTACAGCACGCCGTCCTCCACCTGCCACGCCATGTGGAAGTAGTCCCGCCACATGAACATCCCGCCTACGGTGAAGTCGCAAGTATTTGTGGTGACGAAGCGGAAATATGGGGCGATCACCGGAATATCATCGATGGTCATTTTCTGAAAAGGCATATGGTATCACTCGCTTTCTGACCTCTCCGCCGGGGAAAAATCCCAAATATTATACCAGACCCCGCCGCCGGAATCAAGGGGAAGCCCCTGTCGTGGCTGCGGCTCATTCTTCCGTCATTACAAGGCCGCTTTGCAAATGTGTCGTATTTTGCCTCCGGCGGGTGGCTTTTTCTTTTGCCTCCGGCGGGTAACTTTCTGCCAATAGCAGCAGAAAGTTACCAAAGAATGCCGCTTGAAACCTTAGGTTTCAAGACTTCCTCTTTCTGTGCAAGAGTTACTTCCTAAATCCCGCCAAAACAGGGAATCGCCTTTCTCCTACTCACGCTGCCGCTTTATTGGGTGGTTGAAGAAGCTTGCTGCTCTACCGTGGGGGACGGATTGCCGCAGCCGGTGTGCGCACTGGCTTCGCAATGACGCAACAAGAAACCGGATGACACGACGGTGAGCATTAGGCGCAGACTGGTCGTAGGAATCCGTATCCCCAAGCCGGTAGACGCACACGCCCCCTTCGCCTGAACGGGAGCGGCAGCGGGTCTGTTGCTGAGTCGATTCCCACTACATCCCATAACAAGCAAGGCTCTTGAAGGTAAAGGAAGTCCAGAGACCATTGGTCTCTGGCGGAAACCGCCGAAGCGCCGCCTGTGGCGGATGAAGCGAGGTGGTTTCGAGGAAGTGTCCCGATTTTCACGCCACAACGTGGCTGGAAAGCGGCTGGCACGACGGTGCAGGCTTTCTGCTGCGTTCAGGGGAAAGCTATACCCGCCGGAGGTAATCAACCACTTCTGGCAAAGCATCTGCCTTCGGAGTAGCCCCCACAAGTACTCCCCCCATACGTCAATTTTTACAATTTCTTCATATTTCTCCGGATTTGTCAAATTCTCTTGACAGAAAACGCCAGTATCCGGATGTGAAATCAAATAATTTTGACAAAATGCTGCACATCTCTTTTACCGTCCCCAAAATCCCCGAAAAATCGCCGTTTCTCAGACTGGCACGTCACTTGCTATTACTATGGGCAGACGGTCCACGGACCGCAGAATTTATGTTTCACTCTTCGAGTGAGGAAAGGACGACATATGGAGTTTTCACCTACCCTATTGGCCATCGTTCCCCCTCTGCTGGCCATTGTCCTGGCGGTCATCACACGCCAGGTCGTGCTGTCCCTGTTCATTGCCGTGTTCGTCGGTGCCGTGATGCTGTGCGGCGGTAATCTGTGGGAGGGCTTTTACAGCACCTTCTTCGATTACATCCTCCCCGGCTTCGAGGATACCGACCACCAGCGCATCCTGGCGCTGACCACCTTCTGCGGCGGTTTGTCGCTGCTGCTGGAAAAGAACGGAGGCGCCCAAGCCTTCGCCAATGCCGTCAGCCGCGGCGCAGGCAAGACCCGCCGGGGCGCTCAGGTGCTGACTTGGCTGGGCGGCGTGTTCGTCTGGTTCTCCGATTCCACCAACCCCGTGCTGGTAGGCCCCATCTGCCGCAGCTTTACCGATAAGGTAAAGGTCTCCCGTGAGAAGCTGGCCTACATCGTGGTCTCCACCACGGCGGCCGTCCCCACTCTGTTCCCCATCTCCGCCTGGGGCGCTTTTTACATCATCGGCCTCATCGCCACCTTCTACACCTCCACCGGCTATACCGGCAATCCCCAGACAGACTTTGTGGCCGGTATCCCCTATCAGTACTACACCATCGGCTCCATCCTCATGGTGCTCATCATCGCCGTCACCGGCTGGGACTACGGCCCCATGAAGAAGGCCGAGGACCGTGCGCTGCTCACCGGCAAGCTGTTCCGTGACGGCGCCGAGATCCGCCGTGAGGTCGAGCAGGAGGAACTTCCGGAAGGTGCCAAGCCCTCCATCTGGAATATGCTGGTTCCCGTCATCGTGCTGCTGGTGTTCATCTTCGTGGGGCTGTTCTACACCGGTGACATCAAGACCAATGGCATCTTTGGTGCGCTGGCCAACGGCAGCTCCTGCGGGCGCTGGATACCGCCTTCATTCTGGCCTCCATCTCCGCCATCATCATGGGCATGATCACCAAGGTCTGGAACTTCAAGAAGGCCCTGAGCACCTTCATCGAGGGCTGCACGGGCATGATGGAGGTCCTGATGATCCTCATGCTGGCCTGGGGCATCGGCAGCATCTGCTCCGCCTGCGGCACTTCCACTTGGATCGTCAGCACCTGCGAGAGCTTCCTGACCCCCCACCTCTATGTGCGCTATCATCTTCATCGCTGCCTGCCTGACCTCCTTCTCCACCGGCAGCTCCTGGAGCGTATTCGCCATCTTCATCCCCATCGCCGTGTCCCTGGCCATCTCCATCGGCGCCCCCCGTAGGCATGGCCATCGGTGTGGTGCTGTCCGGCGGTATCTTCGGCGACCACTGCTCCCCCATCTCCGACACCACCGTCATGTCCTCCATGGGTTCCTCCTGCGACCACATCGACCACGTGCGCACGCAGCTGCCCTACGCCCTGACGGTAGCCGGCTCGTCTCTGGTAGGCTATATCGTCAGCGGCCTGATGAAAGGCGGTGCCTTCGTGGGACTTGCCATCACGCTGGTGCTCATCTGCCTGGTGTCCTTCCTGCTGAACAAGCACGTGGGCCGTGGCAAGGATGCCAAGGCTCCTCAGGACGCCGCCTGATCCCATCCAAATTTTGGACACGAATAGGAGGATATAACCGTGAAAATTATCGACGCTAAGCTGCAGGTAGTGGAAGTCCCCTGCCCCATCCCTTCCCCTCCACCTGGAACCCCGGCAATCCGGAGACCAAGCTGTTCGTTACCATCGCTGAGATCATCACCGATGACGGTATCCACGGCTACGGTGCCGCCTGCGACTCCTCCCAGCTGCTGGCGGGTATCTGGGACACCCACATCCGCCCGCTGGTCATCGGCAAGGAGATCACGCAGGTGGAGGCCATCAACACCGGCCTCGTCAACGCCTCCCTGTACGCCTACCGCCCCTGGTGCGTGGAGGTGGCCGTGTGGGATGCGCTGGGCAAGTACGCCAATCTCCCCATCTACAAGATGCTGGGCGGCGTGCAGGACAAGGTTCTGGCCTACGCCAGCACCGGCTCCCTGAAGTCCGTGGAGGAGCGTGTGGAGGACGCTGAGCGGTATATTGCCGAGGGCTTCAAGATGATGAAGCTCCGTGCTCACCACGATGATCCCTTCGAGGACGTCCGTATCATTGCCGAGATCAAAAAGCGGGTAGGCGACAAGCTGAAGATCGCCGTGGACGCCAATCAGGGCTGGTTCTTCACCGGCAAGCGGTCCGTGGCCAAGTGGGATCTGAAGAAGGCTCTGAACGTGTGCCGTGCCTTCGAGGAGATCGGCATCGAGTGGATCGAGGAGCCGCTGTACGGCTACGACTTCGAGGGTCTGGCAGAGCTGCGCAAGCGCACCACCCTCCATGTGGCCGGCGGTGAGCTGAACGCTCAGGTCCACGAGTACCGTGACCTCATCAAGCACAACTGCTTCGACATCTATCAGATGGACGTGGTGCTCTCCGGCGGCTTCGTGCAGAACCGGAAGGTAGCGGCCATGGCGGAGGCGGAGAACAAGATCTACACCCCCACACCTGGACTCATGGTATGGGTATGGCTGCCGCCCTGCATATGGCGGGCGCCGTCAGCAACTGCCCTTTCATCGAGTACTGCTACGATCCTCCCTACTGGCCCTACGAGGTGCGTGACATGATGCTCACGGAGCCTCTGGTGGTGGATAAGGACGGCTACATCGCCGTGCCCCAGAAGCCGGGCCTCGGCGTGGAGATCAACCACGAGCTTATGGACAAGTACACCGTGCTGCGGAAGTGATCCAATCCCACTCCCACAGGTGAAAGCAGCAGCGGGAGCCGAATGGCTCCCCGCTGCTGCTTGAAAAATAAGCTTATGCTGTTACTCCCGGCGGCCCGCCGTGCCGGGGATGCCCAGCTCCTCCCGGTACTTGGCCACGGTGCGCCGGGACAGGACGCAGCCCTTCTGCTCCAGCAGACACCGCAGCTTTTCATCCGACAGGGGATGAGCCTTGTCCTCCCCGTCGATCAGCTCCCGCAGCTGCAACAGCACCGCCCGGCGGCTGACATCGCTGCCGTCTGGGGCCGGGGCAGAGAAAAAGTAGCTCAGGGGGAACACTCCCTGCCGGCACTGGAGGTACTTATCCTTCACCGCACGGCTGACGGTGGACAGATGCACGTCCAGCGCCTGTGCCGCCTCCGTCATGTACATGGGCCGCAAGGCACGGGGTCCATCCGGAAGAATGCCTGCTGCCCCGCCGCCACGAACCGGGCGCAGCGCAGCATGGTGCCTCCCGCTGCCGCAGGGCAAACAACACGTTCTCCGCCTGCACCAGCTTCTCCGCCAGATACTTTTTGACCTCCGGATCATCCGTCTGGCGGTACAGATCCTGATAATACCGGTTCAGGTGCAGCATGGGGGCCGGACGCCGGTGGTCATCGCAGACGAACTCCCCTCCTGCTCCACCACGAACACATCCGGGTACACCATGGGGGCCGGTTCCGGCGGGCTGAACTGCCGCCCCGGCCGGGGATCCAGCTGCCGGATGCGCTGCTGGGCCCGGCGCACCTCCTCCTGCGAGATGTGCAGGGTCTGTGCGATCTGGTGATAGCGGTTCCTGGCCAGCGCCTCCAGATGATGCAGTACGATCTGGGTGGCAGGGCCGTCATCTCCGATGCGCCGTAATTGCAGGTACAGGCACCGGCTCAGATCCGCAGCCCCCACTCCCGCCGGCTCCAGCGTCTGTAGTATTCCAATGCTGCGGCGCAGCTCCTCCTCCGGCACACCGGCTCCGACAGCCAGCTCCTCCGGCGGTGTGGTGAGATACCCGCTGTCTCCAGACAGCCCACCAGATAGTAAAGCAGCTGCCGCTGCCGCCCGGCACCTCCAGTCCGGCGATCTGGCGGCACAGAAAGCTCTCCAGCGTCTCCGCCAGACCTCCGTCGGTGCCGATGCGGTTCATGGGGAGTCCTCTTCCTCCCTGATTGGGCCGCTCATAGTAGCTGTTCTGGCGGTCGTTTTCCTCCAGCCAGCGCCAGCGGTCCAGCCAGCGCTCGGCCTGCCGGGTCAGGGGCTCCTCCTCGTGGGGGCAGCTCCAGCTCCACCGTGGGGTTCTCCTGCGCCACGGTCTCCAGATACTCCCGTATCTCCAGCCGCCCCATTTGCAGCAGCCGCAGACTATGCAGCTGCCGCATGGACAGCTGTTGCTCCTGCCTCAGCTCCAGTTCCACTGTGCTTCCCTCCCCGATTTCCCTGCACGGGATTTTTTTGTTATCATATTATCATAGTTTATTATAGTGCATCCACCGCCCCGGCGCAAGCCGTTTTTTCGCAAGGAGACCGCAGCGCCGCCGTGTTCTGCGTCCGCTGCGGTCTCCTACTTGAGGGGTGTAGAGAGCAAATTGGTAAAAATATTTTTACGCTGTATCCGATTTCATTAACTATTTTGTAAAAAAACTTGCATTTCCCCTTAGTATCTCTTACAATAGGGGCAAGTACCTCAGAACTTCACGAAGGGCGAGAAGTCGAAGGGCTTGGCCTCCGGCAGCTCCGTCTCCGCCCGCAGCAGGGAGTTGATGATGTGAATGGCGTGGCCGAACTTGGGCGGGCCCAGCTTCACCGCCGCCGCTCCGCCGGCGATGCCCATATCCGCCACAGGGTCGTCGCTGACGCCGCCCGCCCGGATGGAGGGGATGGAGAACATTCCGTGCTCCACGGCATAGCGCTGGGCTTCCATAGCCTCCGTGACGGTTCCCACCTGATTGGGCTTAAAGACGAAGGCCCCACAAGCCCCCATGTCCAGTGCCTTACGAAGATAGTCGATGTTGGTGACGGTGAGGTCATCGCCGCAGAGGGTGGTACGATCCAGCGCCTTGGCGGCCTTCACCCAGCCCCTCCCAGTCGTTCTCGTCCACCGGATCCTCGATGTAGAGGAAGTTATACTTCTCCGTGGCCTGCTTCAGGATGCCGATGATCTCGTCCAGATCCACCTCCCGGCCGCAGTAGTGATAGGTTCCCCGCTTGGCGTCGTAAATCTCGCTGAAAGCGCAGTCCATATGGAAGGCGATCTTCTCCTCGCAGTGGCAGCGCTTGGCCGTCTCATAGAGGATATCCAGGCAGTCCATGAAATCGGTGCTGGGGGCCATATACTCCGACATGGCGCCGATCTCCGGACGGCGGCCCCTGAAACTCCCGGATGACCTCCGGCAGCTTCTTATAGACCTTGCAGAGGATCTCCGTGGCCTCAGCGATGGAGGATGCCTTATAGGGAACAATGGTGGTCTCCTGCACCGGCATGGTGTCGTCCTCATAGCTGCCTCCGGCGAACATATCCGAGGTGGGCAGAGGGATGGTGCGGATGTCACCGGGGTTCAGATAGCGGTACTGGGACACATGGCGCAGCTGGCATCCGGCCCGCATGACCGCCAGCGACGTGCTATAGGTGACATTGCCCCCCAGACGGGACTTATTGGTGGTGCCGTCCAGCTCCATGAGACGGCGGTCCAGCGCCTGCTGGTCCAGCACGTCCATGCCCTGGATGGCAGGCAGGACCACCTTCTCCGCCATCTCCACGGCCTTGCGGACGCCGTTGCCGTCATAACGGCTCCGGTCACCGTCCCGCAGCACCATAGCCTCGTGTTCCCCGGCGGAGATACCGGAGGGGGGACGCTGCCCGGCCCATGGTGCCATCCTCGGTGATGATATCCACCTCCAGCAGGGGCTTTCCCTTGCAGTCGATGATCTCTCTGGCCCGCAAATCCTGAATTTTCATAATAGTTCCTCCTTACTCCTGTGTACCGATGTACAGCACATTGAAATCGCACACATTGGTTAACGTGTTCCCGGTGCGCACCGTATCCCCCAGCGGCTCCAGCGCCTCATAGGCGGCGTGCTCCCGCAGCGCCTTCCGCAGGTCGATGCCCCTGCTCTGCGGCAGCAGTCCCGGTGGTGCCGTCGGTCAGGCCGCCTGCCACCGGGGTGGTGCCGTCGGTACCCTCGCTGTCCATGGACAGCAGGCACACATTCTTCAACCCCTCCGCTGCCACAGCAAAGGCCGCCGTCATTTCCTGTGACGGGCCGCCATGACCCCGGATGAGGCTGCTGTCAGGAATAGCGGTGGTCGTCTCCCCGGCGGAGAACAGGAAGCAGGGCGCCCGGAAGGGTCGTTCGTTCTTCACCACCTCATGGGCCAGCGAAGCCATAAAGGTGCCGTAGTCCCGGCTCTCCCCTCGGCGTAGGTGGTCAGCACATGGGCGGGTATTCCCATCTCCTCCGCCGCCTCCAGCGCCGCCTGGCAGGAGTCCGGCAGGGTATTGACGATATAGTAATCCACATCGTTGGTCATGGTCTGGGGCGTCTCCTGCGCCGGGTCATAGTCCAGCAGATACCGGGCCACATTGCGGGGCAGCTTGTCCTCGATGTGGTATTTGCGGAGGATGGCCCCGATGTCCTCGAAGGTCACGGTGTCGTAGCCCACAGGGGTTCCCATAATGGGTACCGGCTCCGTGTAATCGGTGATATCGTCCAGCCCCACGGCGTCCCAGATCTCGAAGCAGAGGATCTTGGCCCCGTGGATGTGCTGCCCCAGCCTTCCCCGGCTCATGCGGGACAGATGCCCCCGGATGTCGTTGATGTCCATGACCCACATCCCGGCTTTCAGCATCACATCCGTGGCCTCCTGCAGATCCTCCAGCGTGGTTCCCTCCACCGGGTAGCCCATCAGCGCTGAGCATCCGCCGGTGAGGCCCAGCAGCAGCAGGTCGTCCGGCCCCATCTGCTCTGCGATGTCGATCATCCGCTGGCAGCCCCGGATGCCCTCCTCATTGGGCAGGGGATGCCCTCCTACATAGACCTCCGTCTTTCGATAGACGTCCTCCTCATCCCGGATCTTGATGATGGTGACGCCCAGCGTCAGATACTCCCCAGCAGATCCTCGAAGGCCCGTGCCATGTGATTGCCCGCCTTACCGGAGGAAAAGGCGTACACATGACGGTACCGGCTCAGATCGTGGCGGCGGCTGCCGATGACCAGCTCGCTGCCCTCCCGATGCATCATCTCGTGGAGTCGCTTCCGGGCATCCAGCCGGTGCAGCACCCGCTCCGTCAGCTCCAGCACCTGCGCCTTGGCCCCGGCGTCGCCGTGGGACAGCAGGGCCTCCCTATTTTTGATTTTATGATCGCTCATGGTATCTCCTCGCATATTTAGTTGATGCCAAGATAAATAGCAACTCCCGTGCCAGCATGACAGCTTCCACGGTTATTCCGCAAGTTTCGCTCCTCGTCCAGCGGTTTTCACAAGATTTTTCCGGAAAACTCGGCGTTTTCGCCAAATAGTCACCCGATCCGGCAGTGCAGACACCTTTCACTTCCGCCCTTGCTCTGCGCCGTGTCAAGATTTTTGTCTCGCCCCTTTCCCATTCTTTTTCTCAGGAGGTATGAACTATGAACAAGAACTTTGAACAAATGCTCCGTCTGGTGGACTATGTGGACGGCCTGATGGTGGTGGACAAAAACTGCATCATCCGCCACTACTACACTGCCTACCCCGAACTGGTGAATCTGCGGCAGGACGAGCCCTGAACCGCAGTCTCTTTGAAATTTACCCCTCCCTGAAGCGGGAGGACAGCTACATCTGCCGGGCACTGGAGACGGGAGAGAGCTTCATCAACTACGAGCAGACCTATATCAACTACAAGGGGGACTCCATGGAGGCCAACTGCAGCGCCGTCCCCATCAAGGAGCACGGCGAAGTGGTGGGCGTCATCGACATGGTCATCTACAAGGATGCCCACGTCACCGAGCGGCGGCTGAGCTTCGACATCAGTCTCATCAGTGCCCTCACCAAGAGCTACAACACCTCCGACCAGTCGCTGGAGGACATCGTCACGCAGGATGGCGAGATGATCCGCATCAAGGAGAAGATCTTGCAGACCGCCGACAGCGATGCCCATGTGCTGGTCTACGGCAAGACCGGCACCGGCAAGGAGCTCATCGTCAACGCCATCCAGAAAACCAGCCGCCGCAAGGATGCCCCTTCATCAAGCAGAACTGCGCCTCCATCCCCAGTACTCTGCTGGAGAGCATCCTCTTCGGCACCACCAAGGGCAGCTACACCGGGGCTAAGGATACGCCGGGTCTGTTCGAGCTGGCCGACGGCGGCACGCTGTTCCTCGACGAGATCAACTCCATGGAGCTGACGGCGCAGGCCAAGCTGCTGCGGGTGCTGGAGGACAACTGCATCCGCCGCATCGGTGCCAAAGAGGAAAAGCAGGTGAACGTGCGGATCATCGCCGCCGTCAACGAGGACCCGGAGGGCTGCGTAGAGCGGAATAAGATCCGGGAGGATATCTTCTACCGCCTGTGTGTGCTGCGGTACGATATCCCGGAGTTGTACCGGCGGAAGGGGATATCCCCCTGCTGATGGAATATTTCCGCAAGCACTACAACAAGAAATTCCACAAGCAGATCATGGCATACAGCAGCGAGGTACAGGATATCTTTCTGGCCTATAACTGGCCCGGCAACGTCCGGGAGCTGAAAAACGTCATCGAATCCGCCTTCCACAACAATCACACCGCCATCCTCACCCGCAACGATATCCCCAACTACATCCTCTCCCGGCTGGCGGTGGACACCATGCACGCCGAGGACGTCCGAGGCCTGCCCCTCCACGAGATGCTGGCTCGGTACGAGGTCCTCCTCATCGAGGACGCCTACCGCCGCAACGGCGGCAGCCTCACCAAAACGGCGGCGGAGCTGCAGGTCAGCAAGCAGAACCTCGCCTATAAGATGAAAAAAGTACAATATCCGGTGAAAAACGTGTGCTGTCCTTCGACAGCGCACGCTATCAGGGCATAACAGCAGGAAGGACACCCTTGCGGGGTGTCCTTCCTCCCTCTGGCTGCCCATAGCTTTTGCTGTCCCTGCGATCAGCGGTATGTGACCGAGACCCAAGGGTATTTCTCCTGAAGGTCACTGAAAATCTCCTGCATCGGAGCGGCGTACGCCCGCAGCCCCTGCGGCATGGCGTCAAAGCCCTCCACCACAATGTGCCTTTGCACCGGCTGCAAAAACACATCCGTCAGGCAATCCCACATGGCATCCCAGTTTTCCCCGTAATAATCCGGAAACCCAAATGTCCTGCGGATGCGCTGGTGCAACCCGCCCCAGTCCTTGCAGCCGTCCAGATTCAGCAGGACGGGGTCAGTTGTGATGGGCATATAACCATAGTAATTCATAACGAAATTCCTTTCTGTCAAACAATCTCGACAAATGTGGCGTAATGGTCGTAAGTTGCAAAGATCAATCCGTCACTGGAGTAGAGAATTCGTTCTCCGCCCCGATAACCGGAAGAATAATTGATATCAGCCTCGTACCATATTCGTTCCGGTACATCGGGGAGTCGCTTATCTCTGTTTTTTGTAGACTCCCTTTGTCAGCATCTTACCAGGTGCAACACTGGCAAGATTTGCTAAAATCGGAATCCATCCTAACTGAGTAGCTTCGTCCTCAGTTATATAGTATCCAGATAGCTGACGAAAAGTTTTCAGCCACCAATCGGCCCCCGTAAGCCAAGCTTTGTCGCAGTGCCAGCCGCTTTTGCCTCTAAGCGTTGAACAGAGCAGCGACAATTAGGATGGAGCGGTGGTTCTTCTGGAATAATATCATAGAGCAAGTAAATTTTCCCTTGATGCTTTTTGCATTCCATACATCTTCGGAGATCGATGACGGATTTCCAATATTTATACTTTCAAGCTACGCACAAACTTCTTCCTTTCTACTATAACAGATTAGGCCATCCATGAAAAGCCTCTTATATTACTGTGTCAGGCAGTAGTTTGTTGCCCTTGTGTATGCAACCCTTATAAAATTTTTATGAAAATGTCGCAGCAATTCCCACAGTGTAAATCCCGCAAAGCCTTGTGGCACAACGGTTTGCAGCCAAAAGAAAAAGGACTTCAAGATTTCTCTTGAAGTCCTTTTTTGGAGCAGGGTACGGGAATCGAACCCGCCTCCTCGGCTTGGGAAGCCGATGTACTACCGATGTACTAACCCTGCATTTTGAATACTTGTCTATTATAGCAGATATCCCCCGGCTTTGCAACCGGAAATTTTGTCGATGGCGGCATGAAAATTTCACCGCCGCATATGCTGGAAACAAAACGGAACGGAGGGCTGCATATGAGACGGATGGCGGGCTTATTTGGGCGGCGCTGCTGATGGTGCTGGCGCTGACGCCGGTACAGGCCGGAGCGGTAGAGCTGCCGATACGGGCGGCGGAGGCGGCGCTGCTGATGGAGAAAGAGACGGGACAGGTGCTGTACGCCCAAAATGAGCACGAGGCGCTGGAGCCGGCCAGTGTCACCAAGGTGATGACGCTGCTTTTGACCATGGAGGCCATCGAAAAGGGCAGCCTCCACTACGACGACGTGGTGACGGTCAGCGCCTACGCCGCCTCTATGGGCGGCAGCCATGTCTACCTGTCGGAGGGTGAGCAGATCACCGTAGACGATCTTTTGAAGGCGGTGTGCGTGGCCAGCGGCAACGACGCCGCCGTGGCGCTGGCGGAGTGCGTGGCCGGGGTGACGGAGCTGTTTGTGGAGCAGATGAACACACGGGCCAAGGAGCTGGGCATGACGGACACCCACTTCGTCAACTGCACCGGCCTTCCGGCGGAGGGACACGTCACCAGTGCATGGGACATCGCCCTCATGAGCCGGGAACTGATCGAAAAGCACCCGGACATCCGCCGCTACACCACCATCTGGATGGATACCCTGCGGGACGGCACCTTCCAGCTGGCCAACACCAACAAGCTGATCCGGTTCTACGACGGGGCCACGGGCCTGAAAACCGGCTCCACCGACAGCGCCAAATACTGCCTGTCCGCCACGGCGGAGCGAGAGGGCATGGAGCTCATCGCCGTGGTACTGAAGTCCCCTACCGGCCAGCAGCGGTTCGAGGATGCCAAGGCCCTGCTGAACTACGGCTTCTCCACCTACGCCCTGCTGCACACGGCGCCGGAGGAACCTTTCCCCGCCATCCCGGTGGTGCTGGGGGAGACGGAGACGGTGCAGCCCTGCATCGACCCGCAGGAAGCGGTGGCGCTGGTGCAGAAAAGTCAGGCCGGGGGCTGTCCCAGTCCGTCACACTGGCGGAACAGGTGGAGGCCCCGGTGTCCGCCGGACAGGAACTGGGGACTCTGACGCTGACGGATGCCGCCGGCGAGACGGTGCAGTCCATCCCCATCCGGGCGGCGCAGAGCGTGGAGCGCCTTACCTTCGGCACCATGCTGCGCCGGATGCTGTCGGCGGCAGTTTTTGCCGGCTGAAAGCCGCTTTGGGTAGGTTTCCTCTTGTATTCCACGGGAAAACGTTGTATGATAAACCAAATTGTACAGAGGAGGCATCTGATATGATACAGATGGATCTGTCCCATATCCGGCAGTTTATCCCGCTGCCCTACGAGGAGGCCCGTGCCGCCCAGCTGCGGCTGGCCCACAGCCATTTGCAGCACGGTGACGGCGCAGGCGGCGAGTTCACCGGCTGGGTGCAGCTGCCCCGGCAGTATGACCGGGAGGAGTTCGCCCGCATTCAGGCGGCGGCCCGAAAAATTCAGCAGGACTCTCCGGCGCTGGTGGTCATCGGCATCGGCGGCAGCTACTTAGGTGCAAGAGGGGTCATCGACTGTCTCTGCTCCCCCAACTACAACCTGAAAAAGAAGGACACCCCAACATCTACTTCACCGGCAACGGCCTGTCCTCCGACCAGATGGCGGAGCTTATGGACCTGCTGGAGGGGGGTGGACTTCTCCGTCAACGTCATCTCCAAATCCGGCACCACCACGGAGCCTGCCGTGGCGTTCCGTTTCTTCCGGAAGCTGCTGGAGGAGCGGTACGGCCCGGAGGAGGCGGCCCGACGCATCTACGCCACCACCGACCGCCGCAAGGGGCGCTGAAGGCTCTGGCGGATCAAGCGGGCTACGAGACATTTGTTGGGCCCGACGACGTGGGCGGCCGGTACTCTGTTCTCACCGCTGTGGGCCTGCTGCCCATCGCCGTGGCGGGGGTGGATATCTGCCGCCTGATGGAGGGTGCCGAGACTATGATGGAGGTCTGCGCCAAGACGGACATGGCGGAAAACCCCGCCTGGCAGTATGCCGCCGCCCGGTATGAGCTGTACCGCACCGGCAAGAAGATCGAGGTGCTGGCGGCCTACGAGCCCAGCTTCCGGTTCATGGCGGAGTGGTGGAAGCAGCTGTACGGCGAGTCCGAGGGCAAGGAGCACAAGGGCCTCTTCCCCGCCAGCGTGGAGTTCACGGCGGACCTGCACTCCATGGGTCAGTACATCCAGCAGGGGAGCGTTCCCTGTTCGAGACGGTGGTGCGCTTCGGCGCTTCCCACCGAGCTGACGGTGCCGCAGGTGGTGCCGCTGGATGAGACCGACGGCGACGGCCTGAACTTTCTGGCCGGGAAGGACGTGGATTTCATCCGCACGCAGGCCATGGACGGCACACTGCTGGCCCATGTAGAGGGCGGCGTCCCCAACATCATCCTCCGCACCGGCCAGATCAATGCCTTCACGCTGGGTGAGCTCATCTACTTCTTCGAGTATGCCTGCGGCCTGTCCGGCTACCTGCTGGACGTGAATCCCTTCGACCAGCCGGGGGTGGAGGCGTATAAGAAGAATATGTTTGCCCTGCTGGGAAAGCCCGGCTACGAGGCCCTGCGTCAGGAACTGGCGGAAAAACTGCACAGAGCTTGACCGCCTCTTTACACCATTTCTACAAATCTGTAAAATAGCGTTTTTTCCATTGCCATTTGGTCGGCAATATGGTATCTTAATGACAGGGAATAACCATCCCGATCTTATCAAGAGGAGTGATACTTATGGTTAGATTGATCATGGGCGCAAACGGAGCCGGTAAAACCAAGCAGCTCATCGACCTGATCCACAACGCCGTGGAGGCGGAGAACGGCAGCGTCGTCTGCATGGAACCCAGCGCCGACATGACCTATAACATCAGCTATAACGTTCGTTTGGTGAACGCCAGCGAATATTCCGTGGATTCTTTTGAGTGCCTGCGTGGCTTTATCAGCGGTCTGTATGCGGGCAATTACGATATTTCCCACGTTTTCGTGGACAACCTGTGCAAGATCGCCGGCACCAGCGACCTGATGGCGGTGGAGAAGTTCCTGAACTGGCTGGAGCGCTTCAGTGAGAAGAACAGCGTCAAGTTCACCGTGACCATCACGGCGGACGAATCTCTGGCCACCGAGGGTATGCGGAACTATCTGTAAGCATTTTCGTAAGAGCATCGGCTCCCTGCCTGTGGGCAGGGAGCCGGTTTCTTTCCCGGAAAAGGAGCATCATATGACACAACAGGAACAGATCTGGCAGGACGTCATGGAGCTTGCCAACCGCCCCGGCACCTTCACCCACGGGCTGGGGCTCCACGTCACCGGCATTGGTGACGGCTGGGCCGAGGGGAGCTGACGGCAGGCGACGGATGCTGAACCCGCTGGGCATCGTCCACGGCGGGGTCTATGCCGCCATGATGGACCATGTGGCGGGAACGGCGGCCTGCAGCCGTGGCAGCACCTGCCGGACGGTGAACTACGACCTGCGTTATCTGGCCCCGGCCCAGCCGGGACTGCTGCGCTGCCGGGCGGAGAGCGTCCGCATGGGGCAGCAGATCGTGGTGATGCAGGGTCTGGGTGGAGGACGCCCAGGGCGTCCGCTGCGCCGAGGGCTGCTACACCTTCCGCTGCAAGCCCGCTGAACACAAGGACTGATCCTCCCCGACAGAGATAAAGGCACCCTGCGCCGATGGCGCAGGGTGGCTGTGCTGAGGCTTTCAGGTAGATCAGGAAGAAGAGGTCCCTCCGGTCACATGGCCGGAGGGACCTTTTTCAACTATTAAGGAGTCTTGTCAGCGCTTAGCCGTTCTGCTTCTTGCTGCGCTTGGTGACAAGCAGCACCACCAGAGCGATGATGCCCAGGCCAGCCACAGCCAGCACCACCCACAGGGCGGTCACGTTGCTGCTGTCGCCGGTGGCGGGGGTATCCGGCGTGGTGGGCTTCTCCGGCTGCTGGGGCTTGCCGGGCTCCACGGGAGTGGTAGGCTCCTCAGCGCCGCAGCGGCTGCACTTGCCATCCTTGTAGTCGTGGCCCAGAGCGGGAATCACCTCGCCCTGCTTCACGACAGTCTGGCAGACCTTGCAGACCTCGTCGCCGGTGTAGCCGTCCTCGGTGCAGGTGGCATCCTTGGCACCCACCAGCTCCGTGTCGTGATCGGTAGCGGGGATGACCTCGGTCTTGGTATTGGTGTACTCCTTGCCGTCGAAGGTGACCTTGGCGGTGTAGGTCCGAACGCCGTCGGCCTCGCAGGTGGCCGCAGTGGTCACCTCATTGGTGACGGTTGCGTTCACCGTTCTCCACGTGGGAAGTATCATTAGCGCAAGTAAAGGTGGCAGAAGCGGTGAAGTCGTCGTTCCACTTCCACAACGGGGCGCCATAGGCATGGCCGGTGGCGGGGATAGCCAGCTTCTCCAGCGTCGTCTCGGTCTTGCCCTCGGCATCGCTGAACAGCTTGCCGCAGACCTCACACTTCCAGTGGGCCTTCACACCGGCGGTCTCGCAGGTGGCAGGCACTGCCTCCACGGCGGTCAGGGGTGTGACCGTTGGCAACAGGGGTCCTCATCACCGGTGACCAGCTTCACGTTATCCACGGCGAACATACCGTCGCTCTCGGTGTACTGGGCATAGGTCTTGTAGAAATGGAAGGCAAACTGTACGTTGCTGGTGAGATAGGCGGCGGGTACTTCGATTTCCGCCGTACCCTTAAACCAGTAGCCGCTGGTAGCATCCAGATCGGCAGCATCCCAGATGGTGGTCCAAGTCTGGCCGCCGTTGATGGTGGCCTCCACCGTGAACTTGGCAATGTCGTTCTGAATCATGTACTTGAACAGCAGATAATCGAAGGACAGAGTAGGAGTCTTGCCGGTGAGATCCACCACCGGGGAGATCAGATACTCATTCTGCTTCTTGCCGCTGCCGGCAGCCATGGGCTGCACCTCGCCGATGCCGTAACCCTCATACTCGTAGTAGTCGAAGTCGATACGGGCCTGACGGGTGGTGTTCAGATTCCGGTTGGTACCGACATACCATGTGCAGCCGGTGTTCTCCGCCTTCACCGTCCAGCCGTGTCCGGGGAACTCGTCCTGCTCAAAGTCGTTGTCGAACTCCACGCCCGTGGCGGTCTTGTTGAAGGACACGGTGATGGTGTGGTTGGCCTTCACCTCGTCGAAGGTGTAAGTCTCCACAGCGCCCACGCTGTTGCCGTCCACCAGCACATCAGCGATCTCATAGCCGTTGTCGGCGGTGATGGCGAAGGTCTGGGAGGCACCCTCCTTCACGGAGACGTCACCATTGGGGGTGATAGAGCCGCCCTCACCGGCAGTTGCGGTGATGGTGTACTTCTGGGCAGCCTCGCCGGTCTCCACAGCCATCAGCTTCACATTGTCGATGGCCAGCTGACCGGCATTTTCGTCGTTGGGATGGACATAGTGGAAGGCGAACTGAACGCCGTCCACGTTGTACTCGGCGGGAACCTTGATCTCGGCGCTGCCGGCCACCGTCTGGGTGGTCTCGCCGTGATAGGTCTCCTGGAAGTTCCAGATAGGCGTCCAGGTCTGGCCGCCGTCGGTGGACACCTCCACTGTGGCCTCGTAGGTCTTGTTCTTCATGCCTGCGTAACCGTAGATGTAATCAAAGGTCAGCAGGCCGTCACGGGTGGCGGACAGATCCACTGCCGGGGAGATCAGGTACTCATCCTGTGCGCCGGATTTATCCCAGGCGTTGGAGATATAGGCGTGCAGGCTGTCGTTGCCCTTTTCCTTCCAGTAGAAGTAGGTGTAGGACTTCCACGTATTCTTTTCATTGCTGCTCTTCAGCGTCCAGCCGTGGAAGGGGGAACTTGTCGCCGCTGACGCTCTCGAAATCGTTCTCGAACATCACCTGCGGCACATCGGGGATGACCTCGAAGTCCGCCGTCACGGCGTAGTTCTGATCCATGGTCAGGGCGTAGGTGTTGTCGGTGGCCTCCACCTTGCGGCCATTGACCTTGACGGAAGCCAGCTGATAGCCCTCATCCGGCACGAAGGTCACGTTCACGGTCTCGCCGGTGGCGACCTTGGTCTGGCCCGCAGGCTGAACCGCACCGCCCTCGCCGGCCATGGTGGTCAGCACGCTGGTCTCGGAAGCCCCGGCAGGAGCCGTCAGCTTCGCATTGTCCACCACCACCGAACCGGCGCCGGTGGGAGCCGTCTTGTAGTAGCGGAAGGCAAACTGCACGTTGGCCGTCTGATAGGCCTCCGGCACGGTGATCTCCGCCAGACCCGTCTGGATAGCGTCGGAGCCCTGCGTCACATCATCCTTGGCGTTCCAGATGGCCGTCCAAGTCTTGCCGCCGTCGGTAGAGGCCTCCACGGTGAAGGTCATCTTGCCGTTATACAGCGCCGTACGCTCGAAGCCGTAGTTGAAGGACAGGGTAGCGGCCTTGCCGGTGAGATCCACCACCGGGGAGATCAGATACTCGTCCTGCTTGTCGCCCGCCTCGGTCTCATCGTAGTCGTCGGCATCCACAATGGCCTGCTTATCATCGGTACCCGTAGATACGAGGGTGTTGCGGGACTGATGCCAGTTGTAATACTTACCGTTGCCGTTGGTGTTCTTCACCGTCCAGCCCTGGCCGGGGAAGGCCGCGCCGTCGAAGTCGTTGTTGAAGATGGCGATCTCCCCACCGGCCTGTGCCTTCTGGAAGGTGGCGGAGATGGTGTGATCCGTACCCACACGCTCGAAGGTGTAGTAGGAGATGGGACCCAGATCGGTGCCGTCCACCACCACATTGGCCACCTCATAGCCCGTGGCAGGTACCACGTTAAAGGTCCTGCTGGTCCCCTTCTTCACCAGAGTGGTACCGGCGGGGTCGATAGCACCGCCCTCACCGGAGGTAGCCGTCACGGCGATATAGTCCTCACGGACATCGGCGTACAGCTGGACTTTATCCACGGAGATCTGGGCGCCGCCCTTACCGGTGTAGACAAAGGCGAAGCGCAGGTCGTCGCAATTCTGGAACTTTTCGGGGATGGTGACCTTGGCCTGCGTGGCAGCCCAAGCGGTAAAGGCTCCGGCATCCTTCTGCAGGTTCCAGACCTCCTCCCAGGTCTGACCGTCGGCAGAAGCCATGACCTGCAGGTTGCAGCGCTTGTAGTCCACGGTATAGACAGGGGTGGTGTAGAAGTTGAAGATCATGTGGACATCCGTCTCCACACCACTGATGTCGGTGGCACGGGAATACAGCCACTCGTTCTGCTGGAAATCATTGTCGGCATCCACGGTGGCGGTGTACTCCACGTCACGATACCACGTGTTGACGGAAGCGCCTTTGGACTCCATGCTCCAATCGGCAGGCAGCCAATCGTTGTCGAAGGTCTCGGTCCACCGCACGTTGGTGGGCTTCACGATGCCATAATCGTCGCTGTTGCCGGGTACCTTCACGGTGTAGGTCTTGGAGTTGCCGGCGTAGTCGTGAACGATCATGCCGAAGGTCTCACCCATACCGGTGACGTCATACTCCTTGACGTGGGTGGTGAGGCCCGGCGTGGTCTCGGAGAAGCCCTTAATGCCGTACAGCAGATCGCTGTTGCGGAGGTTATAGAACACGATGGCCGAGACATACTGGTTGTCGCTGACATCCAGGCTCAGATAGTAGCGGCCCTCGGCCTCGGTGACCTTCAGGTTGCTGGCATGGGGATCCTCATTATCGATGGTAATGGGGAAGGACCAGCTGTTCTTCAGGTTCTTGGTGCCGCCGTCGCCATAGGGCAGGGTAGCCTCGATGGTCACGGTAGCCTTGGTGTTGTTGGGCAGCTTGGAGTTGTTCTTGGCGGTGCCGTACCATGCGTCGATACCGGTATAATCGGCTTTCACACCGGCGGGCACGATGCGGTAGTAGTCGTAGCTGTAGATGGACTTATTGACGTAATCGCAGGTTTTTTCCAGATACACCTCGTCGGTTTTCTGATCGGTGATGGTGTACTTCAGCGTCTTGGTATTGCGCAGCAGGCCGGTGTAGATGCCGGCGAGGCTGTCCATCATGTCATTGCTGTTGTCGGGGGAAATGGCGTTGTGATCGGCAAAATAGGGCACATTGGCGTAGTTGTTGTCGCCCAGATAGGTGTCGATCTGGCCCTCGGCAGAGGTGGTGAAGGCGGTGTTCATGTAGGCCTGTGCCTTGCTCTCGGTGCCGTCCAGCGTCTCCCAGTAGTCGGTGGAATCGATGATGGGAGCCTTGGTCCAGTCGCCGTAGAATGCCAGATAGGGGATACCCAGATCAATGGCGCTCTCCAGCTTGCCGCCGTCAGCGGCCACCTGCTTCAGGGTCACGAGGCCCTCCACATAGGCGCCGTTCTCGAAGTTCTTCAGCTCCTCCTTGGCGTTGGTGAGGGTCACGGTGACAGTGACCTCCTGCTCGCCGCCTGCGGAAACCGCCACACGGTGATCCTTGCAGTTGGTGGTGAAGGTGTGGCTCAGCGCCACAGCCGTCTCACTGCTGGTGAGGAAGGCCTCGTTGTCGCTGTTGGTATAGGTCGTGGTCCCGTCGGTGAGGACGATGGGCTGGATATCGTAGTACAGGGTGTCCTTACCGGTGTTGTGGACCTTGAAGGTCATGGTGTAGACGCCCTTCTCTGTGGGATCGTCGCCCAGCTCCAGCTTGGGCCGGATCATACCGTCCACGGTGAGGTAGCCCTCGGTCTTGACGGCGTCATTGATGTTGATGAGGCCTGCCCCTGCTTGCGGGGAGAATAGGGCTGGCCGTTGGAATCGTAAATGATGCTGGCGGTACTCATCAGCAGGGTATCGACCATGTGCTTGCGCTGGGTGGCATCGGTCATGCCACGGGCCTTCAGGGCCTGCTGCACGATGGCCATAGCGCCTGCCGCATGGGGGGAAGCCATGGACGTACCGTCCATGCTCTCATAGGCGTTGCCGGGCACGGCGGCATAGATGCCTGCGCCGGGCGCAGTGATCTCCGGCTTCAGGGTCAGCTCCGTGGTGGCGCCCCAGGAGGAGAAGTCCGCCATGCCATAGGTGGGGAATCCACCAGCTTGTCGGAGGCGCCCACGGTCAGGACCTTGTTCTCCTGCGCCTTCAGATACTCACCGGCCTCCTGAGAGATAAACGCACAGGGCATCTTCCAGTCGGTGATGGACATATACAGCATACCGGGTACGTTGTTATACACCAGCATGGCGATGGCGCCATGTGCATAGGCGTTGCGCTCCTTCTGCTCGTAGTACATACTGCCGCCACGCTGCACCAGCGCCACCTTGCCGGAGACGTCGATGCCCTCATAGTCGTCCTCCGTGCCGTAGCCGGGCACCACGGCATACTCCAGCTCGCCCTTCTTGGCCAGCTCCCGGAAGATCTTGGCGTTCTCGTCGGTGCTGATGGTGCCGCTGTCCTGATAGGCGAAGTCACGGCCGCCCACGGTGATGTAGGGGCTCTTGACCTTGCTGTTGGACACGGCAGCCACGGACATGGACTCGCCGTAGGTGGAGGGCTCGCTGATCAGGCCGTAGTCGGGGTTGCTGGCCAGCGCCTTGTTGCCGAAGGCATCGCCGTAAGCAGCGCTGTAAGCGTTACCGGCAGCCACAGCCAGAGACATACCGCTCTCGCCGGCCCGCTTAAAGACGTTCAGCAGGCTCTCGGTGAACTCGTCGGGATTCTCATAGTCGATGTAGCCGGCGTCGGAGCCGAGGCTCAGGTTGGCCACATCCACGCCCAGCAGCATACAATCCTCCAGAGCGGACAGGATGTCGGCGTAGGAAGCGCTGCCGCTGGGTTAAAGACGTTCATGTTGGCGATCTGGGCGTCCGGGGCCACACCCTGCACGTCCGCATTGATGCCGGTGCAGCCGGCGGCAGTGGAGGCCACATGGGTGCCGTGGCTGCTCTTGGTGCCGGGAGCGCCGTCGGTATCCTTATCGCCATAATCGAACTGGAAGGGGAATTTGGCGCTCTTATAGACGGAAGAAACGCTGAGGCCCTTCACAAAGCCCTCGGCCTGGAAGTCGTACTGGGACAGCAGACCCTTCACGTCATCCTGCGTCAGGGCGGGGCTGGCGGGAGCCTTGCTGAAGATCTGGTGGTCCATGTCCACGCCGGTATCCAGAATGGCGATCAGCATCCCCTCGCCGGTGAAGCCCGTCTCGTTGGCCAGGCCGCCGCCGATCATCCGGGTGCTGTTGGCGGTGTCAGGCAGCAGGCTGAAGGTGGGGGACAGGAACACGGACTCTACGCAGTCCAGCTCCTTCAGGGCCTTGTACTGACTGTAGGTCACAGTGGCGGAGAAGCCGTTGAGCAGCGTCGTATACTGACGCTCCGGCTCCACCGCCTCCCCGATGGCACGGGACATGGTGGCCGCAGCCTTCTCCTGCTTCTGCAGCAGGGACTGCACCTGGGCCTGAGCCGTAGGCTTGGCCACGGAGTCGTCCACCACCACAATGATCTCCACAGAGTCACTGTCCTCATGGGTGGGCTTAGCCTCCATGCTCAGGGTCTCGTCTTTGGTCTTTGCGCCCCGCAGCAGCTGGGTGGTGACATTGTCGGCAATGTCCTCCACCGAAGTCTCCTCCATGGTGGCGTTCACCACGTGGAGTCCTCCGAGGCCGCAAAGGCGGTGTAGGGCAAGGCAGACACCAGCAGTACCAGTGTCAGCAGCCATGCACCGATCCGTTTGCAGACTGTCATCTCTCATGATCCTCCTGTAATGGATTTTGTCGGGAAAGCGTCAGCTTCTCCCAATATATAGGCCACATTATAACACCCACCATCCCGGTATGGCAAGATAATTCTTCTCTATTTGGGAAATTTTTTCAAAAAGTAAGTTTCGCATGACGAAGTTTTTCCCCTGAATATCGCCTGTTTTCCAGATATGTACTTTCCGCCATCATCTGTTCTTACGACCGGGACATTTTGTCATTTTCTGACAAAATGTCTCCCCTGCCGTTCCCTCTTCCGGCGGCATACCTTCCCGGCCCGCTTTTGTCCCCGGCGGACAATTTTCCGCCAATCGCTCCTTTTTCTATAAGGAACGTGCCTCCGCCGGCCCACTTTTCCCAGCAGTAGTTCTTTTTTTCTGTCTCCGCCGGGTGACTTTCTGCCGCTATTGGCAGAAAGTCACCCGCCGGAGGCAATCGAGAAAAGTCACTCGTCGGAGACAATCGGAAAAAGCTGCTGTCCCCTCACAACCAAAGGGAGTCCTGAAACCTCCGGTCTCAGGACTCCCTTTTCCTTGCATACCACTCTTACCAGTGCAGCAGCTTCTTATAGTACGGCCACAGCCCCTCCTTCTCCGGATAGAAGGGCGCCAACTGGCACAGATCCGTTCCGGGGAAGTCGTTGCCCTCGATGATGGCGGGGCCGGTGGGTGTGATGGCCATATCCCAGCCCACATGGGCCACCTGCGGGATCTCGTGGGCCGCCTCCTTAGCCAGAGCAATGGCCTCCGGCACCATGGGCAGCTGATAGCCCACGAACTCCACCCCGGTGTCGGGATGGCGGTCATAGACGTTGAAATAGTCGTCGGTGGCGGGAGAGATGATCTTCCCCGTCTCCGGGTCCACCCGGCACAGGACACCCCCCTGCCCGGAGTTGTCGCAGTACCCGTCGCCCCGGCCCATCTTCACGCTGATGTAGGCCACATGGACCTCTCCGTCCACCAGATCCGTCAGGATACGCATGGTGTTTACCGACGAGGGATGGAGCCGTGCCATATCGGGATGCGGGGCAGCACCTGCTCCAGCACCACCAGCTGGTTGCGCCGGATGTAGTCCAGCATCACCGCCGGGGACTCATAATCCTTCACATACAGCTTTGTTCACGCCCCGTGCCGCAGTCGCCGTGGTTGATTTTGGCAAAAATGGCCTCCTGACCGGCGATGAAGTCCGTGAACTCTGCCAGCGTGGCCGTCTCGCCGTTGAGAGTCTTGCGGCCCAGATACTTGGCGAACCGCTGGTTGAACCGCAGCTTATCGTCGAACTCGTCGGAGTAGCTGAGGTCGTTCATGTGGTCAATGACCTTCTTGTTGCGGACACGGGTGAGATAGGTGTCCCGCTGGCGGCCGTTCATGTTGTAAAACCCGAACATCACATAGTCGTAGTACCCCGCCCCATAGCGTGCGCCGCACCAGCACATATCGAAGAAGGTCTTGACCTTGTTCTGGCCGCACTTGTCGTGGACGATGTCGATCATCTGGTTCATTTTCTTCAGCCGCACGCCGGACATGACCCGTGCGAGATAAGAGAGCTTGGACATACATTGCCTCCCGTATTCATGTGTTCTTCAGTATACCCCATCCGGCGGAGCTTGACCAGCCGTTTCTGGTGATACCTGCCATCAGTCTTAATAGAGATAGCTGCGCTTCTCGTCCCGGAACTCCGCCAGCCGGGCCTCATAGGCCTCCATGGCGGCCTCCTCGAAGGCCAGCGTGTCCTCGGCCCCCAGCTCCCGCAGCAGCTGCTTGGTAAAGGGGGATTCAGCACCAGCAGCGGCCCCGTGAGATAGGTGGCCATCAGGCCGCCCCGGCGGAAGCCCTCCACCAGAGAGCCGGGCCGCCGCCCCACACCCCGAACCACCTTAAAAAGCCCCGTACCGGGATCGTCGACGCCGTAGGTGTGGCCGAACAGACTCTTGAAGCCCACGATCTCCATCCCGGTGCCATAGGTCCCCAGAAAGAAGCTGTTGTGCCGGTTCATCATCTGATACTCGGCATGGGTGGGCAGCAGGCCCAGTCCGTCGAACCGCAGCCCCTGATCCGACTGGACGTATTCCCCAGCGCATCCAGGGCGTTGCCCGTCACCAGCATCCGCTGGCCGCCGTCCACACGGGCCGCCAGCTCCTCCCGATAGGGCGTCATGGCCTTCACCATCAGCTCCAGTCCCTTCTCCGTGGCGGAGCCCATATATACCAGATCCACGCCGCCCTCCAAAAATGCCGGGCGGGACTTCAGATCCGTCTCCACGACCTCCAGCTCCGGGCAGCACTGGCGCAGATACCGGATGTTCATCAGATCACCGCAGAGGTTTCCCACCTCCGGAAACAGGATCTCTACCTTCATGCCTGACCCTCCTTCTCTGCGCCGCCCTGTGTACGCCGGGCGGCCTCCTCCTTCATGTGGTCGTACACCTTATACGACAGGGCCAGGAGTCCGTGCCGTAGAGGATATATACGTCATCGCCGGGGTATAGCGCAGCAGCTCCGCCGCCCGGAACTCGTCCGGCTCACAGACGATGCGCTCCTGCGGCACCCCCGCCATCAGCAGCCGCAGCTTGTAGTCCCGGCACCGTGCGCCGGTACACACCAGCTGCACCACGCTGTCGTTGCGGAGATACTCGAAGTCCGCATCGAAGATCCAGCAGGTGTTCTCCGACCAGTGGTGGGCGTCCCCAGACAGTTCATCATCAACAGCAGCTCCTTGGTGCCGGGCCGCTGGGCGATATACTGGAAGGTTCGGGACCCGGCCAGTGCGTTCTTCTCCTTGGACATCTGCCGCACCAGCTTCACGTTCCCCACCTGCTCCTCCATGTGCCGGGTGGCCACCACCGCCGCACGGCTCATGTAGCCGCTGATGGCCTCGTGGCTGTACCCCAGCTGCCGCAGCACGGCAATGACCGTCACCATGTTGTACAGGTTCGGCACACTGTCGGAGATAAGCCGGTAGGGATGCTCCTCCCCGCCCTCCCGCAGGGCCATGGTTCCCTTCTCCATATCCACGTCCGTGGCCAGATAGTCGCTCTCCGGGGAGCGGAACCCGCAGTCCGGGCAGACGCACTTGCCGATGTGGTGATACCGGCGGTAGACGTAGGTGAGCTTACCGCTGCACTTGGGGCAGATCCGCAGATCGTCGATGAGTTTCGCGCACCGGGTGGTATCTCCCGGCAGCCGGTCCACCCGAAGTAGACCCGCCGGTTCTCCGGGGCCACCCCGCAGGTGATCAGATCGTCGGCATTAAGGATCATGGTCGCCGTCTGCGGGATACTCCGGGTCAGGATATCCGCAATGTAGCCGGGGTGTGCGTTGCGCATGATGGAGTCCCGTGTCAGATTGGTGACCACCGCATAGTCCGGCTTCACATAGGGGAAGATGCGGACGCTGGCCCGCCTCGTCCACCTCCAGCACCGCCATGTCATAGGACTTGGCCCGCCCCAGCAGGTCACAGCCCCGCAGCAGCGCCGTGGAGATGCCGGAGGTGATGTTGGAGCCGGAGCGGTTGCTGAGGACCTTCTTCCCGTCCGCCTCCAGAATATCCGTCAGCAGATTGCTGACGGTGGTCTTGCCGTTGGTGCCGGTGACGGCGATGATGGTGCCGGGCTTTCCCACATACCGCAGGAAGTCCGGGCACAGCTTCAGCGCCAGCGAGCCGGGAAAGTCCGTACCGTTGTGCCGGGTGATCTTCAGCGCCGGAACCGACAGCTTCGCCAGCCACAGTGCCAGTAAAAATCGCAGTTTGCCCATTATCTTGTTTCCTCCTCCCGGAGCATGGCCATGGCCCGGCAGCTGCTGCCGTCGGCGTGCTCCCATTTCAGCGGCAGGGTCAGGAAGGTGAAGGTCTTGCCCACCAGTGCCTCCAGCCCTGTCAGATTTTCCGTATTGACCAGTCCCGCACCCAGCAGGATCATGTGATTGGGATAGTCCGTCGTGTCGCAGGGATCCAGCGAGATGCTGTCCTCCCCTACGCCCTTCAGACCCAGCGACGCCACGTATTCCGCCGCCTCCGCCGTCAGACACGGGAAGCCCTCATAGTACCGGGGCTGGCCCCAGTACCGGTCCCACCCGGTGCAAAACAGCAGGAACTCCGCCTCCCCAGGGCCTTCTCCTGCCGCCGCAGCATGGGCAGCGTGATCTCCGCCGCTCCCCGGCAATCCACCACGAAGCCCCGCCCGGCGAAGGTCTCCGCCGGGAAGTCATCCAGCGTCCGTCCGTTTGGCAGCATATGGGCCGGAGCGTCCATATGGGTGCCGGTGGGAGTACATCTCCAGCAGCGTCTCCCGGAAGCCGTCCTTCTCCATGGTGCAGGCCGCCGTCAGCCGGGGCGGCTCCGTACCGGGATACACCGGCATCTCCGGTGTGATGCAGTGGGTCAGGTCCAGCATTTTCATGTGGCGTCCCCCTCTCCGTCCGGGTGTGCAGCCAGATCATCAGGGCGGCGATGTCCGCCGGGGACACCCCCGGAGATGCGGCTGGCCTGCCCCAGATCCAGAGGCCGCACCGCCGCCAGCTTCTCCCGTGCCTCCAGCCGCAGTCCCTGAATGTGGCTGTACTCCATATCCGGCGGCAGCCGGTGCTTTCCAGCTGCCGCAGCTCCTCCACCTGCTTTTCCTGCCGGCGGATGTAGCCCTCATACTTCACGGAGATCTCCACCTGCTCCGCTACGTCCACCGGCAGCGTCGGGGCGCCGGGGTCGAAGGTCATCAGCTCCCGATACGTCATCTGGGGCCGCCGCAGCAGGTCGATGAGCCGTGCGCCGTCGGTGACGGGGGCCGCCCCCCGCTCCGCCAGCAGCCGGTTCAGCCCCTCGCTGCCGGGGATGCCCGTGTGCTCCAGCCGTCGGATCTCCCGGTCTACGGCCTCGTACTTCTCCCGCACCGCCTGCATCCGCTCTTCCGGCACCAGACCCAGGCCGTATCCAATGTGTGTCAGCCGCTGATCCGCGTTGTCCTGCCGCAGCACCAGCCGGTATTCGGACCGGCTGGTCATCATCCGGTACGGCTCCTGCGTACCCTTGGTCACCAGATCGTCGATGAGGGTACCGATGTAGCTCTCGCTGCGCCGCAGGATCATAGGCTCCCGCCCCAGCAGCGCCAGCGCCGCATTGACTCCCGCCACAAAGCCCTGCACCGCCGCCTCCTCATAGCCGGAGGAGCCGTTGAACTGTCCGGCGCCGTACAGCCCCGGACGGTCTTCACCTCCAGCGTGGGCCGCAGGGCCAGCGGGTCGATGCAGTCGTATTCGATGGCGTAGGCGGGCCGGGTCATGACGGCCCGGCGCAGTCCCGGTACGCTGTGGAGCATCTGCACCTGCACCTCCTCCGGCATGGAGGAGGAGAAGCCCTGAATGTAAAGCTCCTCGGTGTTCAGTCCCATGGGCTCTACAAACAGCTGGTGGCGGAGCTTGTCCGGGAAGCGGACGATCTTCGTCTCGATGGAGGGGCAGTACCTCGGCCCCACCCCCTCGATGACCCCGGTATAAATGGGGCTGCGATCCAGATTCTCCCGGATGATGCGGTGGGTCTCCTCATTGGTATAGGTGAGCCAGCACACCGCCCGGTTCTCCGGCGGCCAGGTGGTGGAAAAGCTGAAGGGTACCGGCACGTCGTCACCGGTCTGCACCTCCATGCGGTCAAAGTCCACCGTTCGGGCGTTGATCCGTGGGGGGCGTCCCGGTCTTGAAGCGCCGCAGGGGCAGTCCCATAGCCGCCAGACAGTCCGCCAGCTCTCCGGAGGGGTGCAGGCCATCCGGCCCGGAGGACTCCACACATTCGCCCACGATGGTCCGGCCGTGAAGATACGTCCCGGAGCACAGGATCACGGCCCTTACGCCGTACACAGCCCCCGTCCGCAGCACCACCTGCCGAACGGAGCCGTCCTCCGTCCGCAGGGCCACCACCTCCCCCTGCCGCAGGGTCAGATGCTCCTGCCGCTCCAGCGTATGCTTCATCACCTGCTGGTACTTCCGGCGATCCGCCTGCGCCCGCAGGGAGTGGACGGCAGGCCCCTTTCCCCGGTTGAGCATCCGGTACTGGATGCAGGCGGCGTCCGCCCCACGGGCCATCTCGCCACCCAGAGCATCCAGCTCCCGCACCAGATGTCCCTTCCCGGTGCCGCCGATGGCGGGGTTGCAGGGCATATTGCCCACGGCGTCCAGATTCATGGTGAGGCACACCGTCTCCAGCCCCATCCGGGCCGCCGCCAGCGCCGCCTCGATGCCGGCGTGTCCGGCGCCGATGACGGCGATATCAAATTGTCCGGCAAAAAACTCCTTCATCCCAGCGCCTCATTCACAGTGTAAGGTCAGCACCGCCACCTGCGGGTGGTTGAAGAGCCGGGGATCCCCCCCAGCCCACGGGTCACAAAGACCTGCGCCTCGTGACCGTCGGTGCAGCGGTAAAAAGCCGTTGGTAAAGCTGGGCAGCAGCTGCCCGCCCGCCCCCAACAGGCCGTCGGTAAAAGGCAGACGCCAAATGCCGCCGTGACCGTGGCCCGACAGCACCAGATCCGCCCCCAACCGGCAGTATTCCCCGTCAAAGAGGTTGTTCCGGTGGGCCATCAGCAGCCAGAAGCCGTCGCCTGCCGCCTCCTTCACCTCACCGGCCACCTCCTCCGGGGACTTCTGGCCGGCGTAGCCGTTGGGATCGTCGATGCCCGCCAACGTAATGGTGTCCCCGCTCCGCTCCAGCGGCACAAAGGTGTTGGAAAGATACGTCACCCCGTCTCCTCCAGCAGCTGCCGCATCTCCGGCATCCGCCCGGAGGCCCACTCGTGGTTGCCGGTGACGTAATAGACCGGTGCGATCTCCGCCAGCCCCTCCAGCAATGGCCGGAGATACTCCGTGCCGCTCCACTCGTCCATCATGTCGCCGCACAGGCAGATGACGTCGGGCCCGGCTTTCCGCACGGCCTCCAACAGGCGGCTGTTCTGCCGTCCAAACCGCTTCCCGTGGAGGTCCGACAGTACCACCAGCCGTCCGCCGTTCCTCCACCGACAGCACGCTGCTGCCCACCCAGATGGCAGCTCCCGCCGCCGCCAGCGCCATCAGCAGCAGATAGAGCTTTCCGTGTCTGTGCTTTCTCTCCGCCATCTGCGCCACCGCCTTTCTCCGTGGGGAGCAGCCCGCCGTCGGCAGGCCCGATAAAATATCGATCCATTAAAATATCAACCTATTATATAATGTACCCGTCCCAAAGGCAAGCCCCTTCTTTGTGCAGAATAGCAAAATTTACTGGTTAGTTTTTTGGTATAAATGTAGAATTTGGTTCTTGTATTTTTCTCACTGCCGGGGTATACTGTATCATAGAAAAGAAGAAAGGAGCGTGATAGCACAATGACCAACAAGTGGATCAAGGGCGATCTGGACGATATGATCTTCGCCGACTGCGATTGGCAGCCCAGCGAGCGGTAAGACGGATCCCCGAACAAAACACCACGCCTGAGCGTGGATATTTTTTGCAGAAGCGCCGTCGGGCGCTTTATTTTTACCGCCCGCTGCCGGTTCATTTTCCCGGTACGGTAGATAGCCCTATCGCCGGTTCATTTTTTCGATGCGATAGGCTCCCTGCCAGCGGTTTACCTCTCCCGGTGCGGGTGGTTTATCTTTTTTTCGATGCGGTGGGTGTATCGCACAGGTGCAGCCGCCGACCCTTCTGCCGGCTCGCACTCCCTATGCAGCGCCTATACGGCATCTATATGACGGCGATCACTTCAACCGGATACAGCCGATGAATTTTTCCGCCGGTCGGCCCAATGATTTGTTAAATCTCTGACACTTAGCAAAGACTCGTAGGTTTTCCGGCGCTCTCTGTCAAGTCCCCTCAGTGGGGACGGACAGGGGCGGCACGGGACAAAATGGGACATTTGGCGGACGGAAAAGGGACGTCCAGCCGGGCCTGTCTCTTGTCCGGTATTGTCCAGCGGACAAGGTTTTATCGGGATACTGCGCCCTCCCCCCCGGAGCACTCCGGCGGGAGGGTCTTTTCTACCCGTCACCACCAGCATGATGCACACTGTCAGCAGCACCGTCACGATGGCGATGGCGCAGTTCCGGAAAAATGCCTCCGGCAGGATCAGGATCACCGGATCGGTGACGGGATCAAAGAGCCAGTTATCCTTGCCGGGAAGAAAATGCTGTGGAACACCGTGAAGGCCCCATCAAAATTCAGTGCCGCCAGCAGGGCGATCAGCAGAAATAGGCCGCCCAGCCCGCAGGCCGCCCAGAAGCCCGGTGTCCGGCCCCTAACCGAGGCAGCCGCTGCCGCCGCAGGCGGCACACAACAGCCCCTGTCAGCAGCAGTCCCGCCGCCGCCACGAACACCCACACCACCAGCAGGAACAGCCACCGCACGTCGGCAAAGTGGCTGGCGCCCTCCGCCGAGAAGGGCAGCACCCCGGCGGCAAAATCCGGTCTGCGGCCCATGCAGTAGTCCATGACGTCGCCGTAGGCCTCCGCCGCCTGTTGGCCAGTGAGGCCGCTGGCCTCGCAGATCCCCAGAGGGCCGATCTGCACCGTATAGAATTCCCGCACCAGCAGCACCGGCAGGATGGAGCCGGTGAGCACCGCCAGAGCGATACAGGGGATGGCCAGCCATGACCACAGCTTTTTTCGCTTCCTTCATGTCGTATTCCCCCTTCGCTTCGGAAAGCCGGACAGCACCAGCAGCACCTGCCCCGGCAGATAGAACAGCCACATCCCCGCCTGCGCCGCACCGGCAAGACCCGGCAGCAGCGACGGCTGGTTCCGCAGCCCCACGCACACATCGCACAGCAGAAACAGCCACAGCCCCGCCGCAAACAGTCTCTCGGAGCGCAGGGTCAGGGACTGGCAGGCGTTCACCAGAAAATTCACAAAATACAACGCCGCCAGCAAATTCAGGGCCGTTCCCATTCCCAAAGCGTTCAGCAGCACCCACGCCGCCGGCACCAGTCCCGTCCGCAGCGCCCACAGGGGTGCGGCCGCAGGCCCGCCGGATGCGGGCCAGATACAGCCCCTGCACCACGCAGAACAGGACAATGCCCGCCCCGTACCACCGGTCCAGCAGCAAAAGGAAGGTGTCCGCCGCCAAGGTAAAGGCCATGGCCCACGCCATCAGGCGGCTGCCGCCATGCCGGGCCGACCACACCGCCGCCAGCAGGCACACCACAATGGTGAGGTATTTTACCCCGTCGCCGCCGGCGGAGAAGGCATCCAGTGCCAGAAACAACAGGTACAGCGCCGTCTCCAGCCCCACGAAGCATTTTTTCACCGGGGCCATTTCCGTTGTTTCGTTTTTTGCCTATCCGTTTCATGTATCCATCCTACGGCCCATCCGTTTCACGGTTTCTTCCCATGCCGTGGCAGAATGGCGGTTCTCCATCGTCTCAGCGCCGCAGCGCCACAGGGCGGCGGCTTCGCAGGCGACAGCCTGTACCCGGCAGTCCCTTCGGCACGGCAGCTCATTTCGGCACGGCTCACAGCGCCCACAGGCTCTCGTCGCTGGCGGAGACGCACAGGGCGCCAGCCCCCAGCGCCGCCAGCACATCCGCCTTGTCCGACAGCAGACCCCCGGCGATCAGCGGCACCGGCAGCTCCCGGCTCAGCCGCCGCAGCACCTTGCACAGTGTCCCCGGCAGAATTTCAATGACGTCCGGCATCCCGCCCTCCGTCTCCCGGCCCAGATTGCTGACGGCCTTGGAGTCAATGGCGAACACCCGCAGCACCGTCAGCAGACCCAGCTCCCGGCCACGGCGCAGCAGCATGGGCCGGGTGGAGATGATGCCGTCGGCCCCGCAGCGGTGCAGGAAGTCCACGGCAATTTCACGGGGGCCAGCCCCGCCACCAGATCGGCGTGGACCACGGCGTATTTCCCCGCCTGATGCACCCGGTCAATGAGCCGGTCGATGTTCAGAATGTCCCCGCACAGCAGGAACACCACCCCCGCCGGTTGGGCCAGACACGCCTCCAGCCGTCCGGCATCCTTCACCGCCGGAAGCACCGGGTTCTGCTCCAGCACGCTCATCATGGGATGGCGCATGGCCGCCCCTCCTTTCCGCCGCCCACAGGGCAGGCCCATGACCCGCAGCGGCCCATGGCCGCCCGCAAGATGAAAAAATCCTCTGTCCCTATGTTACCACGGGACAGAGGACTTTTTCAACGCTTAGCCGATGTTTTTGTGGCCACCACAGCCACGCCGGTGCCGCACACGTCGGCAAGGACCACCTGACCGGCCTGCACCGGAGCGGGGACGGCGGCGTGGTGCAGCGCACGGGCCACCTCCAGCACCTTCTCCTTGGGCACCTCCCCTGCGTCCGCACCGGCACCACCGGCAGCGGGCCGCCCAGCACCCGGACGGTGCCGGTGACGGTGCGCTCCGGGTGAACGCACTCCTTCCGGGCGTAGGCATCGCCACGGGGGCAGGTGTTGCCGGTGACGGCGGTGACGACACCATCCTCCAGCGTGGCCCGCAGCTGGCAGCCCATGGGGCAGCCGATACACGTCAGCTCACGGATATTCATTTCGCTTCCCCTCCTCGATCTGGAATGTGACGGTCCGGACACCCTCCGGCAGCTCCTCCCGCCGCAGGGTGAACTGCTCCATCTCGCCGGGGGTCAGGATGCGCTTAGGTACCCGGCGCAGGAGCTTACCGTCGGTATAGACGCACAGGGCCGCCTTCTGATAGGGTTGCCCCACCCGGAAGCGCACGGTAACGCTGTCCGCCATATGGTGGGGGTCCAGCTGCTGGGGAACGGTATAACGGACACCGTTTTTCCCCTCCAACCGGACGGTGGCCGTCTCACCCTGCCCGCTGAGGATATAGTGGGCGGCGTTTTCGCCGGCCTTGGCCGCCTCCTGAGATACGAAGTCCACCAGATCGTGGACGTGCAGCACGTTGCCGCAGGCAAACACGCCGGGCAGGGAGGTGGACAGGTCGTCGGAAACCTCCGGCCCGCCGGTGACGGAGTCCATCTGCACTCCGGCCTCCCGGCTCAGCTCGTTCTCCGGCAGCAGGCCCACCGACAGCAGCAGCGTGTCGCAGGGGATGCGCCGCTCCGTGCCGGGGATGGGACGGCGGTTTTCGTCCACCTGCGCCAGTGTCACCGCCTCCAGCCGCTCCCGTCCGTGGATATCCACCACGGTCGTGGAGAGGTACAGGGGAATATTGAAATCGTCCAAACACTGGACGATGTTCCGCTTCAGGCCGCCGGAATAGGGCATCAGCTCCGCCACGGCCAGTACCTCCGCGCCCTCCAGCGTCATGCGGCGGGCCATGATGAGGCCGATATCGCCGCTGCCCAGGATCACCACATCCCGCGGCCGGGCATGAGGCCCTCCACATTCACCAGACGCTGGGCCGCACCGGCGGAATAGATGCCCGCCGGGCGGTGCCGGGAATATTCAGCGCACCACGGGGCGCTCCCGGCAGCCCATGGCCAGAATGACGGCCTGCGCCCGGATCTGCACGAGGCCCGTCTCCCGGCCGGTGACGGTCAGCACCCGGTCGGGACAGGTCCAGCACCATGGTACCAGACAGACAGGGGATGTTCAGCTCCCGGAACTGCCGCACATACTCCCCGGCGTACTCCGGGCCGGTGAGCTCCCGGCCGAAGGTATGCAGGCCAAAGCCTGCATGGATACATTGATTCAGAATACCGCCCAGCTCCCGATCCCGCTCGATGAGGAGGATATCCTCCACCCCGGCTTTCCGGGCGGCAATGGCGGCGGACAGGCCCGCCGGGCCTCCGCCGATGATGGCAAGCTGCACCTGCTTCATGCCTGCACCTCCTTCGTCTCGCCGGTCAGCAGAAGGCTCCCGCCGCCGGATTTGGTCAGCTGTGTCTGGGGAACTCCCAGCTCCTCGGACAGCAGCTCCATGACACGGGGGCGCAGAAGCCGCCCTGACACCGGCCCATACCGGCCCGGACCCGGCGCTTGACGCCGTCCAGCGACCGTGCGCCCGGCACGCGGCGGATGGCGTCCCGGATCCCCCCTCGCTGATCTGCTCACAGCGGCAGAGAATATTGCCGTAGGCGGGATCCCGCTCCACCAGCGCCTGCCGCTCCGACAGCGGCAGCTCCCGCACGTGGACGATATCCCGGCGCTGAGCGATGAAATCAGGCTTTTCCGCAAGGCCCAGCTTTTCCGCCACCAGTCCCGCCACGTACACGCCGATGGCCGGGGCCGAGGACAGGCCGGGGACTCGATGCCGATGGCCTCGAAGAAGTTCTCGCTGCTCTCCCGGATATAGAAGTCGTCGCTGCCACCCTCCAGATGGGCCCGCAGGCCGGCGAAGCTGGTAATGACGTCCCGCATGGGCAGGTTCGGCACGCTGCGGCCCGCCGTGGCGATGGCGTAATCCAGGCCCGTCTGGGTGGTAGCAGTGTCGTCCCGGTCCTGCTGATCCGTGGCAGTGGGGCCGAGGAGGAGGTTTCCGTGGACAGTGGGGGTCACCAGCACACCCCTTGCCCATGGCACCGGGCAGCTGAAAGACGGTATGGCTCACCAGACCGCCGTCCTTCCGGTCCAGCAGGCAGTATTCGCCCCGGCGGGGGGTGATCCGGAGGGGATCGCCGCACAGCTGGTTATGGAGCACGTCGCCCCACACACCGGCGGCGTTGACCACGGCACGACTCTCCATCGGGCCGCAGCCGGTCTCCACCACGAAGTGGTCCCCTCCCGGCGGATATGCTGCACCTGCGTGTCGAAGCGGAACTCCGTGCCGTTGGCGGCAGCGTTCTCCGCCAGAGCAATGGTCAGGCCAAAGGGGCAGAGAATGGCGCTGGTGGGGGGGCGTACAGCGCCGCCACCGCCTGTTGAGACAGGGCGGGCTCCATCCGGTGCAGGGCCTCGCCCTCCACCAGCTCCAGTCCCTCCACGCCGTTGGCAAGCCCCCGCTGATAGAGGGCCTGCAGCTTCTCACGCTCCGCCGGATCCAGACACAGCACCAGCGCTCCGCACCGGCGATAGGGGAAGTCCAGCTCATGGGACAGGGCCTCCATCATGCGGCTGCCCTCCACGTTGAAGCGGGCCTTCCGGGTGCCGGGCTCGGCGTCGAAGCCGGCGTGGACAATGGCGGAATTGGCCTTGCTGGTGCCGGTGCAGACGTCCTCATTGCGCTCCACGACACAGATGCGGCGCTGCGGCGGCTCAGCTCCCGTGCGATGGCGCAGCCGATGACGCCGCCGCCGATGACCAGTACATAATACATGATCCATCTCTCCTTTCTAAAAACAAAAAGCCACGCAAAAGCGCCCGGCGTCTCCTCCGGGCAATTCTGCATGGCTCAGCATCTCACTGCATGACTGGTTCTTTAGTTATATATAGTATAGCAGACGGTCTCCGGTTCTGTCAACCGGTCCCGAAAAAAGTCTTTTCCGGAGATTTCTCCGCTCTTAACGGGTTTTTAGCGAAATCTTAACGCGAAGTATGGTATAATCAAGTCAGAAAAACCTGAGTGTCGGGAGGTGACAGGGGTTTGAGAAAACCGCACATCCAATGGCCGGAGCAGTGGCTGCGCCGAAAGCGTATCCCCTCCATTGGCTTTTCCTACTCCGGCAAGGACTTTATCATCTCCATGAGCCTGTATACCCTGTCGGTGGTGCTGTGCCTGATCCTGCGGGGGGCCAGCCAGAACGGCGACACCGGGTATGTGTATATGATCTTCCTGCTGGACGTGTTTTTGACGGCGCTGCTGACGGAGGGCTTCTTCTTCAGCCTTATCATCTCCATCTTCGCCGTGCTCAGCGTGGACTACATCTTCACCCCGCCCTACTGGAACGTCAGCTTCACTCTGTCGGGATTCCCGTTGACCTTTCTGGTGACCATGACCATTTCCGTTGTGACCGGTATCGTTACCAGCCGGGCCAAGCAGATGGATGAGGTGCGGCGGGAGGCGGAACTGGAGCGGATGCACGGCAACCTCCTGCGGGCGGTGTCCCACGACATCCGCACGCCGTTGACGGGCATCGTGGGGGCCACTAATGTGCTGCTGGAGCAGGAGAATACCCTGACGCCGGAGCAGCGCCATGAGCTGATCCGCAACGCCAACGAGGAGGCCCAGTGGCTGATCCGCATCGTGGAGAATCTGCTGAGCATCACCCGCATAGGCGGTGACGAGGCCAAGGTCAACAAGACGCCGGAGGCCGCCGAGGAGATCATCGAGGGGGCGGTGGGCAAGTTTACCCGCCGGTGGGGAACGGACATCCCGGTGGAGGTACGTCTGCCGGAGGAGTTTCTGCTGGTACCCATGGACCCGCTGCTGATGGAGCAGGTGCTGACCAATCTCATGGAAAACGCCGTGCTCCACGGTAAGACCACCGGCACATCACTGTGACCCTGTGCCGCAGCGGAGACTGGGCCCGGTTCATCGTGGAGGACGACGGACAGGGCATCGCCCCGGACCGGCTGGAGCATCTCTTTGACGGCACCCTGCAGGGTCAGCAGGGAGATCGGGGCCGCAGCATGGGCATCGGCCTGTCCGTCTGCCGGACGGTGGTGCGGGCTCACGGCGGTCACATCAGGGGCGAAAACAGGACGGAGGGCGGCGCACGGTTCACCGTGGAGCTGCCTTTGGATAAAGAAATTCAACAGGAGGTAGACAGCTATGAAGATCAAGGATAAGGTTCTGATCGTTGAGGACGAGCAGAGCATCAGCAACTTCATCTCCATGATTCTCACGGCCAACGGCTATGACACCATCATCGTCCGCACCGGCGAAGAGGCGCTGACCATGATCTCCTCCCACTGTCCGGACCTCATCGTGCTGGATCTGGGGCTGCCGGATATGGACGGCCTGGAGGTGCTGCGCTCCGTGCGAAAGTGGTCCAGTCTGCCCATTGTGGTGGTTTCCGCCCGGAACCACGAGCGAGACAAGGTGGAGGCGCTGGACTACGGCGCGGACGACTACCTCGTCAAGCCCTTCGGCACGTCGGAGCTCCTCGCCCGCATCCGAACGGCCATCCGCCACACCCGCACCTCCCTCTCTAACCCGGAAATCGCCCAGTCGGGCGCTTTACCACCGGCGAGCTGACCATCGACTATGATAAGCATCAGGTGCTGATCCACGGGGAAAATGCCCGGCTCACCGCCAACGAGTATCGGATCGTGTCCCTGCTGGGCAAATACGCCGGCAAGGTGCTGACCTACGACTTCATCATCAAGGAGCTGTGGGGCCCCAAGGCCAAAAACGACAACCAGATCCTGCGGGTCAATATGGCCAATATCCGCCGCAAGATCGAGGAAAATCCCGGCCAGCCCAAGTACATCTTCACGGAGGTGGGTGTGGGCTACCGGATGCGTGAGGGCGACTGAGTACCCGGCGCCGCTTGAAATGTGCGCTCTTTCCCTCTCTTTGCCGCCCCGGCTGCGTCATGCGCCGGGGCGGTGTGTTTTTGTGCTGCTTTGGCCTGCGGCGGGGATGTTTTGCAGTTGCTTATTTTATTGCCTCCGGCGGCATACCTTTGGGGAAGTAATCTTATTTTGTCTCCGACGGGTGACTTTCTTTCAATAGCGAAAGAAAGTCACCAAAGAACGCCAGCAGAAACCGATGGTTTCTGCACTTCCTTCTCGTTTGCAAGAGCTGTGGTCTAAGTCCCGTCGAAAAAGGGAATTGATCTGCTTCTGCTCACGCTGCCGCTACCCGGTCAGGTGAAGAAGCTTACTGTTCTACCGGGGAGTCCGTACTCCCAGCAGTAAATGAAATATTTTCTTCACCTGAGCGGGAGCGGCAGCGGGTCTGTTGCTGATTCAATTCCCTTGACGGTCCCATAACAAGCAAGCCTCTTGAAGGTGAAGGAAGTCCAGAAACCATCGGTTTCTGGCGGTCATTTTTTCATACTTTTTGCTGCTGTTGGCAAAAGTGGGCCGTCGGAGACACGTTCCTTGCGTAAAGCACCGTTGTTGACAAAAGTATGCCGCCGGAGCTGAAAGCGTGCAGGTCATCGTGGAAGCTGCGGCCTTTGCCTGCTGCACACTGTGGGCGCACAGATTTCCGTTATATCGTCTTTATAGGAGAACAAAGAGCTGCTTCGACCAAACGGTAGATCCCTGCTCCTGCGGGGTATCATGGCTGCTCCGCCGGGCTTGGGACAGTTCTTCTCCCATGCTGTTATCGTCGTTTCGTTTATTCTGCATTATAGAACTACGTGTGGTATTTCAACATTTTGCCGGTTAAGGGCCTTAATTTTCTTTCCATTGTATACAATCCTTGCATTTTTTTACCAGTCAGCGTGTAAAATATCCACCATATCGTGAATAATTCTTGTGAAAAAAAAAAACCAAAAGGCCAGTTCACAATTTGTTAAAAAGAGGGAAAAGCACGCTAAGAACTTGACAATAGTCCGTTAGGACGAGTAAGATAGGGATACCAAATTTGAGGAGGTAAATCACCTAATGGAAAAAAAGGCACCAAGATAGCGTATTTTGTTGCGCTGGCGGTGGTCGTAGTCGCTCTGGTCATTGCCAAGGTCACCAATGATGGCTCTGGCTTTGTAGCTACCGGCTGGGAGCAAGGAAGTGTATTCTTCCCTGTTCCTGGGCTGCGTGGTCGCCGCCCTGCTGCTGGCTAACTTCAGCCCCTGGCAGACCGTTGTGAACTTCATCGGCGCCGGTGAGGGTGTCGGCATGATTAACGCCATCGACATCTCCATCCTGATCTTCCTGGTCATCCTGGGCATCATGGTGGACCTGATGAACAAGGCCGGCGGTTCCGCTGCCTTCGGCCGCTGGGCCAAGAAGGCCGTGAAGACCCGCTCCGGCGCACAGCTGATGACCATGCTGCTGGGCGTGCTGATCTTCATCGACGACTACTTCAACTGCCTGACCGTGGGCGCCGTGATGCGTCCCGTGACGGAGTCCCACAAGATCTCCCGCGCCAAGCTGGCCTACGTCATTGACTCCACGGCCGCGCCCGTGTGCATGATCGCTCCCGTGTCCTCCTGGGCCGCCGCCGTTGCGTCCTACGTGCCCGATGGCTTCCCCGGCTCCCGTATCACCATGTTCCTGAGCCAGATCCCCTTCAACTACTACTGCATCCTGACCCTGGTGATGGTCGTCGTCACCTCCGTGCTGAACATCGACTACGGCCCCATGCTGACCCACGAGTACAACGCTCAGGTCAAGGACGACCTGTTCACCACCCCCGAGCGCCCCTTCGCCGGCGCTGATGACTACGAGACCGGCTCCAAGGGCCACTCCTCCGTGCTCGATCTGCTCCTTCCCGTGATCGTTCTGATCGCCCTGTGCATGGTCGGCCTGATTTGGACCGGCGGTATGTGGGATACCGAGAGCGAGAACTATCACAACTTCATCATGTCCTTCTCCGATGCCACCGCCGGTCCTGGCCTGTGCCTTGGCTCTATCGTCGCCATCGTGTTCACCTTCGTTTACTACTGGTGCCGTGGCCTGATCGGCTTCAACAAGTCCATTGAAGCCATGCCCAACGGCTTCATTCAGATGGTCTCCCCCATCCTGATCCTCTGCTTCGCTTGGACCCTGTGCGGTCTGTGCCGTGACAACGGTCTGCAGGGGGTGCCGTTCGTCAGAGGGCGTTATGGCCAACACCGGCAGCCTTGCTAAGTTCCTGCCCGCCGTGATCTTCATCGTGGCCTGCTTCATCGGCTTCGCCACCGGTACCTCTTGGGGTACCATCGGCATCATGGTCCCGCTGGTCTGCGCCGTGTTCAACTGGGATACCCAGATGACTCTGCTGTCCGTGGGTCTGGCTGCTGCCTGCTCCGGCGGCGTATGGGCGACCACTGCTCCCCCATCTCCGATACCACCATCATGGCTTCTGCCGGTGCTCACTGCTACCACCTGAACCATGTGTCCACCCAGCTGCCCTATGGCGTGACCGTGGCTGCCGTGTCCTTCGTCAGCTTCATCATTGCCGGCATGGTCCAGAGCGCTGGTGGTCTGCATGATCATCGCCATCGTTCTGATGATCGCCACCCTGCTGGTCATCAAGGCCATCACCGCCAAGAAGCACGCTGGCATCTTCCAGGAAATGGCCGAGGCCAACAAGGTGCTCTACAACAAGTAAGAGAAACGTGCCTTTGAGGTTGGTCTGAACCGACATCGTGAGGGCGCAGCGAAAGCTGCGCCCTCACTTTTTCTATCGAATATAGGACAGGGCATTCTAAGGGAGTGGCGCAGCGGGAGTTACGCCGCTCTCTTTTTGATAAATTTGCGGCCTGCGGAAGCACCTACACGCTTCGAGAGGGCAGCGTGACAGGGAGCTGTCCGCTGCGAGGCGGACAGAATGGGTCCGCAACGCAAATAATATTTCGGTTTCCGTTTTTATCAGGTCAGCTGCTAAAAAGGAAAAAGGCGCAAAAAAGTGTGTTAATTTTGCGTTAAAGATTTTCAAATATTAGCACGATTTTTATATGTTTTCCGTAAACAGACCGCAAAATCCTATTAAGAAAGTGAGAATCGGCGCAATTTTCAGAGGAACGTCCAAAGATGGTTTCATAATTTGTTCAAAAATTCAGGCCGGAAGCGGTTTCCAGAATCTTGACAATACCTCCAAAAAACGCTACCATAAAGTCACCAAATTTGAGGAGGTAAATCACCTAATGGAAAAGAAAGGCACTCGTATAGCGTATTTTATTGCGCTGGCGATCGTTGTGATCGCACTGGTCATCGCCAAGGTGGCCAATGACGGTTCCGGCTTCGTAGCCACCGGTTGGGCTCTGTTCCCCCCATCGTGGCCATTGTGCTGGCTCTCATCAGCAAGGAAGTGTACTCTTCCCTGTTTCTGGGCTGCGTGGTAGGTGCCCTGCTGCTGGCCAACTTCCAGCCCTGGCAGACGGTCGTAAACTTCATCGGTGCCGGCGAGGGTGTTGGTATGATCAACGCCATCGACATCTCCATCCTGATCTTCCTGGTGGCCCTGGGTGTCATGGTGGACCTGATGAACAAGGGCGGCGGCTCCGACGCCTTCGGCCGCTGGGCCAAGAAGGCTGTTAAGTCCCGCGTGGGCGCGCAGCTGATGACCATGCTGCTGGGCGTGCTGATCTTCATCGACGACTACTTCAACTGCCTGACGGTGGGCGCTGTGATGCGTCCCGTGACCGAGAGCCACAAAATTTCCCGTGCCAAGCTGGCCTACATCATCGATGCCACCGCCGCTCCCGTTTGTATGCTGGCTCCCGTGTCCTCTTGGGCCGCTGCCGTTGCATCCTACGTACCCGACGGCTTCCCCGGCTCGAATCAGTATGTTCCTGAGCCAGATCCCCTGGAACTACTACTGCCTGCTGACTCTGCTGATGATCGTGGTCATCTCCGTGCTGAACATTGACTACGGTCCCATGCTGACCCATGAATACAATGCTCAGGTCAAGGATGATCTGTTCACCACCCCTGAGCGTCCCTTTGAGGGCGCCGACGACTACGAAGAGGGTGCCAAGCACTCCTCCGTGCTGGACCTGCTGCTGCCCGTTATCGTGCTGATCGCCACCTGCATCGTTGGCCTGGTCTGGACCGGCGGTATGTGGGATGCCGAGAGCGACAACTACGGCAACTTCGTCATGTCCTTCTCCGACGCCAGCGCCGGTACCGGCCTGTGTCTGGGTTCCATCATCGCTCTGGTGTTTACCTTTGTCTACTTCTGGCTGCGTGGCTCCATCGGCTTCGAGAAGTCCTTCGAGTCCGTTCCCAACGGCTTCATCCAGATGATCTCCCCCATCCTGATCCTGACCTTCGCGTGGACCCTGTGCGGCCTGACCCGTGACAACGGTCTGAGGTCCGGTTCTTCGTCGTCAACGCCATGTCCGGCGCCGGCGTGGCCTGGCCAAGTTCCTGCCCGCTATCATCTTCATCATGGCCTGCGGCTATCGGCTTTGCTACCGGTACCTCCTTGGGGTACCATCGGCATCATGGTCCCAGAGCGCTGGTGTGCAGGTGTTTGACTTATGACACCCAGCCCAAGGCCGTGCACCATCGGTCTTCGAAATGGCCGCCGACAATACAACAAGTAAGCGATCGCGGCTGCCTGTCCGGCGGCGTCCTGAAAACCTGAGCCTCGTTGATGATGGTTTTGAAATTTTTCCCGAGGCTTCTTCTTTCGGCGACCAGCCGCCCAAAAGTGGTTTTGATACCCCCATCTCCGAAATACCACCATCAGGGGCGGACATATGGTCTCTGTGCTCTGTACCGACAGCTTTTGCTGCACTCGCTGACGCTCCAGTGCGGTCATTTGCCGCTGGCAACACTGCTCCAAGACCTCGTGCGTGAGAACGATGGTGTAGCGCAAGTTTTCGTTTTTCCTAATGTTTTTCATCTGTGTCCATTCCGTGATGATGAGCCCGTGTTCCTCCAGCAGGCGCATATGCTTGGCGGCGGTATTGCGGGAGAGATGCAGGACTTTCGCCATGTGGAGCACATCATCCGTGCTTCAAAGGCCCCTTCGGCTGGTCTGCGCTGGTCAGCTGCCGGGATCTGAAATCCCTCACCGTCCCCAAGAGGTGTCGGAGGCTGTCTTTGGCAGCGGCGAGGAGGAGCACCAGCTGTTCCGGAAGCTCCCATATGCGTAAGGGAATATAGCAAGCTCTCCCACAGGAAAAGGGACGGTCCACAGGGACCGTCTCTATTGCTGTTATGGTTGCCGACCGCCTACATTCCCTTGCCGGGCATATCGCTGCGATTGACTACGAAAATTCCCACGCATACCAGTACCAATGCCGCTAAACTGTACGGGGTAAAGGCCTGCTGTCCCTCCCGCAGGAGCAGTGCCGACAGAAGCACGCCGAACACGGGATTCAAAAGCCGTATACCGCCACCCGCCCCACCGGATTGTACCGGGTCAGGGCGCTCCAGATGGTCTGGGCCACGGCGGACAGCAGCACCATGTATCCCAACAGCAGAAGGGACTGCCCGGTGAAATGCGGCAGCGTACCGCCGAAGCACAGCCCCGTCAGCAGCAAAAGGCCCCCGCCCACGATGAACTGATATCCGCACAGGGTCAGGGTGTCCTCTCCTCGGCATACCGCTTGAAAAGCGAGATGGAGAAGCCGTTGGCCAGCGCCGCCAGCAGCACCGCACCGTCCCCCAGCAGGGTGAAGCCGCCGCCCAACCCGCCGCCGGCCCGAAAAACAGCTTCAGCCGTTCCGTCACGTTCTGTACGCCGGAGCCTCCGGCCTGATGATCCCGGAGCTTCTCCAGCACCTCCGCCGGGATACCGGCGCCGTTATCGCTGACGGAGATCACCAGCTTTCCGTCCTCTGCGGTGGCCGACACCTTCACGTGCAGCGGGTGTTCATCCTCCCCGGCCCCGTGCAGGATGGCATTTTCCACCAGCGGCTGGATGGTCAGCACCGGGATCATCAGCTGCCCGCAGGCGGAAACGTCCCCCACCTCGAAGGAAAAGCCAGGCCCCAACCGCTGGCTCTGCAGGGTCAGATACTGCCGGGCGCACTGCATCTCCTCCGCCAGCGTGCAGATGGAGTCCTTGTAGTAGTATGCCCGCCGCAGCAGATCCGCCAGATCGCAGATGAGATCCGCCGTCTGGGGCGCACCCTCCCGATAGGCCGTCCTCATCAGCAGATTCAGGGTGTTAAACAGAAAGTGCGGACTGATCTGGGACTGCAAAAACTTAAATTCACTGGCGTGCAGCGTCCGCTCCAGCGCCAGCTTCTTCTCCACCTGACGGGCGTATTCCCGCCGGGTCTCCAGCTCCGCCTCGGAGGTGGCCACATACCCGGCAAAGACCTGCAGCATCTGCATCCTGGCATCCAGTTCTTCCGCAGAGAGCACCCGCAGCGTCCCCGCCAGGGCCACCATTTCGTCGTAATCCAGTTCCAGCTCCTGACAGTGCCGGCGCAGTGTGCTGTAAAACGCCTCCTCGGTATCCCGTGTGAGGAACTGCCCGTATGTCAGGCTGAGTCCTCTGGCCTCCGGCAGCGGCACCGGCACGGAGATCACGCTGATGCCCATGTGACACTGGGACACCGTACACCGCTGCTCGGCGTCCAGCCCGAAGCTGTGGTTGCAGGCCAGACAGTGCTGAGCGCCCTTTTTCGCTGCTGATGACCCTGCGGCAGAAGCCGGTAAACACGTCCAGCCGCAGCGGCCCCTGATAGTGTCCCTCCTGATCGATAAAGGACACGCTCTGCCCCGTCACATTGGAAAATGTGCGGTCCATCTGCTGTAATAATTGATTCAGCGCATGGCCTGTTACCGCCATTTTGCTCCCTCCTCCATCATCGGCTCCCAGACCCTACCCGGAAGCGCCTTCCAAAAGGGGACTTGCCAAAACAAATGGCCTATGCTATAATCGTCCCCGACATTTGGCAGTCATCACTGCTGTATACCAGAAAGGAGATCCTCCCATGAAAAAAGCTATTTCCACCAACGGCGCTCCTGCCGCCATCGGCCCCTATTCTCAGGCCATCGACTGCGGTGAATTTGTATTCACCAGTGGCCAGCTCGGTCTGGACCCCGCCACCGGTAAATTGGTAGACGGCGGCGTACAGGCTCAGGCCACGCAGGCTATGAAAAATATTCAGGCGGTTCTGACCGCAGCCGGACTGACTCTGGATAACGTGGTCAAAACCACCGTTCTCCTCACGAATATCGCTGATTTCGCCGCCGTTAACGAGGTCTACGCCTCCTTCTTTGAGGGAACTACCTACCCCGCACGCTGCGCCTATCAGGTGAGCGCACTGCCCGCCGGGGGCTGGTGGAAATCGAGACCATCTGCCAGAAGTGATCGCAACCACCTGCCTGCATTATACCTTCATTCCGACTTTTCTGTCAACGAAAACTCCGGTCGGGGCGCTCATCTGACCAGGCTCTCCGCCCCATGTACAGGGACGTTTTCCCCTGTTCACTTTTTGGAAAATCTTGGATATTCCTCTGCATTGGCCCGGAGATTTTCCCGCTTTATCCCAAGCCTTTGGCCCCCGGTCATGCCGGGGGCCTTTTCTTATATACACAGCCATGCACAAGAGGGACGGCCCTTACGGACCGTCCCTCTTGCTTACAGGAAAGATATCGAGAGATATCGGGAAAAGCGGGATATCAGTTTTCCTTCTTGCGCCGCAGCATCAGACCGGCACCCAGAGCGCACACCAGCATACCGCTCACCCACAGCACCAGCTGACTCTCATCACCGGTGGCGGGGGTATCGGGTGTGGTGGGCCTCCGGCTGCTGGGGCTTGCCGGGCTCCACGGGAGTGGTAGGCTCCTCAGCGCCGCAGCGGCTGCACTTGCCATCCTTGTAGTCGTGGCCCAGAGCGGGAATCACCTCGCCCTGCTTCACGACAGTCTGGCAGACCTTGCAGACCTCGTCGCCGGTGTAGCCGTCCTCGGTGCAGGTGGCATCCTTGGCACCCACCAGCTCCGTGTCGTGACTCGTGGCGGGGATAGGCTCCGTCTTGGTGTCGGTGTAGTCCTTACCATCGAAGGTGACCTTGGCGGTGTAGGTCCGCACGCCGTCGGCCTCGCAGGTGGCCGCAGTGGTCACCTCGTTGGTGACGGTGGCCGTCACGTTCTTCACATGGGAATCATCATTGCCGCAAGTGAAGGTGGCAGAGGCGGTGAAATCATCGTTCCACTTCCACACCGGGGTGCCATAGGCATGGCCGGTGGCGGGCAGGGTCTCCGTCTTGGTATCGGTGTAGTCCTACCCTCGAAGGTAACCTTGGCGGTGTAGGTGCAAACGCCGTCGGCCTTGCAGGTGGCCGCGGTGGTCACCTCGTTGGTAACGGTTGCGTTCACCGTCTCCACATGGGAAGTATCATTGCCGCAGGTGAAGGTGGCAGTGGCGGTGAAATCATCGTTCCACTTCCACACCGGCTCACCGTAGGCGTGACCCGTGGCAGGGATAGTCAGCTTCTCCAGCGTCGTCTCGGTCTTGCCCTCGGCATCGCTGAACAGCTTGCCGCAGACGGAGCACTTCCAGTGGGCCTTCACACCGGCGGTCTCGCAGGTGGCAGGCACTGCCTCCACGGCGGTCAGGGTGTGACCCTTGGCGGGGACAGGCTCCGTCTTGGTATCGGTGTACTCCTTGACCCTCGAAGGTGACCTTAGCGGTGTAGGTACGCACGCCATCGGCCTCGCAGGTGGCCGCAGTGGTCACCTCGTTGGTAACAGCAGCGTTCACCGTCTCCACATGGGAAGCGTCGTTGACACAGGTGAATGTGGCAGAAGCGGTGAAATCATCGTTCCACTTCCACACCGGCTCGCCATAGGCATGACCGGTGGCAGGGATGACCTCCGTCTTGGTGTCGGTGTACTCCTTACCCTCGAAGGTGACCTTTGGCGGTGTAGGTGCGAACGCCGGTGGTCTCGCAAGCGGCGGGCGTGGTGGCAGCGTTGGTCACCTCTGCCGTGACGTTTTTCACATGGGAAGTATCATTGCCGCAAGTAAAGGTGGCAGAAGCGGTGAAATCATCGTTCCACTTCCACACAGGCTCACCGTAGGCGTGACTGGTGGCGGGCAGGGTCTTCCGTCTTGGTATCGGTGTAGTCCTTACCATCGAAGGTGACCTTGGCGGTGTAGGTGCGGACGCCGGTGGTCTCGCAAGCGGCGGGCGTGGTGACAGCGCTGGTCACCTCTGCCGTGACGTTTTCCACATGGGTGGTATCGTTGGCGCAGGTGAAGGTGGCGGTGGCCTCCACACCGGGGCGAAACCATCCGTCCACTTCCACCGGTGACGGGGATGACCTCGGTCTTGGTGTCGCTGCACATGGTGCAGGTGGGCATGACGCCAGCCGCCGTGGTGACCTGACCGTCATTCCATCCGCACATCCGCACATCGCCGTCCTTCAGCTGGTAAGTCCCCAGTGTGGCATAGATGGGCTGGCCGTTGTCGTAACGCTCAATGGGCATCTCGCCGTTGACGGTGAACATCCAGCCGGACCAACTGCCGAAGGCGCTGTCGCCGCCGGTAAGGCTCACGCTGTTGGGATCGGTGATACCGGAGAGATAGGTGCTGCTGCCGGTGTAGGTATACTGGTTCTTCGTCAGAGCCGCCATCACGGCATCCGCTGCCGTGCGGTGATCTCCGGTGGAGCAGGTGTAGGTGGCGCCCTCCAGATCGGTGAAGTCCTCCTTGAAGGTGCTGCCCTCCACATTCACGGTAACGGTCAGGGGCTGCAAATTGGGATCCTCAATGCCCTCCGTGCCGATTACGGTGACGGTGGTGGAGATGGGCTGCTTATAGAACTTGGCGAACTGCGTGTAGGCGGGATCGCTCTGGAACTTCTCGTAGTACTTGGCGTACTCGGTGTAGGTCAGAACGCTGTCGATGGTGATGCGGGTGTTATACTTGGGCTGGGTCAGCAGCAGGTTCTCGTGGGAGACGACGGCGCTGTTGCTGGAGCGGAAGCAGCGGTACTGCTGCGCGTCGTACCAGCCGGGGATGTCGTCGGCCTTGACGCCCACGGCGTTGTAGCTGTCCATGTTGCGGATGAACTTATAGCCAGTGGTGGCGGGGACGATCTCGATGAAGGAGCGCATGTCGCCGGTGATGCGGTCGCGGTCGCTGTTTGCCTTGCGGATGCCCTCCCAGTAGACGTCCTCGGTGCATACCAGCTTCATGAAGGCGGCGGCAGTGTCCAGTTCCTCCTGGGTCAGAGGCTGAACGGTGAGGGTGATATCCTTGCTGGCCAGCACCGGCATGGAGGCGTAATCCGTGCCCTCGCCGCTGGGACGGGAGAGAATCTTCACCGTTACGGTGACGGTCTTGGCCTCCTGACCGGGCAGGGGGCGATAGGTCAGCATCCGGGCCACATTGGCCATGTTGGGGCCGGCGGACACCACCACATCGGCGTCGCTGGTATACAGCATGATGGGGGTGTACTTGCCGTCGAACTCCTGCTGATAGTCTCTGGCGGAAATGACACTGAGCTGCTTGGTGGTGGGCAGCTGGATGTCGGAGACCACGTTTGCGGTGTCGAGCTTGGGAATTGTCACGGGGATCCTTCAGGCCGATCTCACGCACCGCCGTCTCCAGCAGCGCCTGATAGTCCATGGCGGGAGGCGTATTGTCATCCTTGACCACCACGGTATAGACCTTGTTCAGGGTCAGATCCTCCCGGCCGTTATAGACCAGCTTCAGGGTCAGGGTCACGCTGGTGTCCTTCTTGGGCTGAGCCACCGTGACCGTATAGGGTGCAAAGTAGGGGTAAGAGACCTCCTTGAAGGAGATCACGCCGGTGTTGCTGGAGGTCCACGTGGCGGTGGTCCACAGTTCCTGATCGTACCGCTGCTGTAGTCCACGCTGCCCGCGTCCACACCGGCCTTCAGGGGATACTTGGGCAGGCTGGTGAGGTCGGAGGCACTCTCCACCGTCTCAGGCACACGGATGCGGGCCGCCACGGTACGCAGAGCCTCCATGGCCTCCTCGTCCAGAGGAATGCTGAACAGGCACCCGGTGGACTCCTTGGTGTAGGTATTGCAGGTCAGCACCAGCGTAGGCCGCACGGTGCCGGAAGCCGCCGTGGTGCTGCCGTTTTCGTTCCACTTATACTGAATGGTGCCGTCGGCCGTGATGCCCACGTGGTTATAGCTGCTGTAAGACGCCTCCTTCATGCTGACGGTGACGTCCGTGATCCCGGCAGCCTCCAGCTTGGCCCGGATCATGGTCAGTGCATTGGTGTCCTTGCCGTAGGTGACGTTGTAGGTGCCGCCAATGGCCTTCTCGGCGGCCTCCAGCTTGGCCTCGGCCTCCGACTGCTCCGGAGACTTGCTCTCCGTCCAGACGGCATAGAGGTTGTATGTCTCGCCGTCCTGGCTGCCTTCGTCCCAATCGTCACCCTCCTCGAAGGGGCGGTTGATGGTGGCGCCGTCGGCATACTTGACGGTGCTGCCGTAGCTGGTCTCCGCCCAACCGGCGAAGGTATAGCCCTCCGCGACTGTAGCCGCAGGGCGTCAGCTGCGACATTCTGACCGAAGGGTGCCGTCTGGTCGGCCATGGTGCCGGTGGTGGTGTTCTTGTCGCTGTACTTGACGTTAACTTGATGATGTACTGATAGTCACGCCACTTGGCAATGAGAGTCACCTCGTCGCCGCTGAACACGGTGTCCTTGGTGACGGCCTCACCGAAGGAGCCGTCAGCATTCTTGATGTACCAGCCGTCCAGCGCCTTGTTGGCGGGGTAGTAGTAGCTGCTCAGAGAGGGCAGGCTGGAGAATACCTTGTCCGGCGTCACGGTCTTGTCCTTCAGCGTGTTCTTATAGCCGTTGCCGTCGAAGTGGACGGTGATGCCCTTGGTCCAGTGGGCGTACAGATGGAAGCCGTTTTCGGCGTCCACGGCGGTGAACTTGTAGGACGGGCCCACCGCATTGCCGCCCTCCGCCGCATCGAACCAGCCGTCAAAGATATAGCCGGTGCGGACGGGGTCCTCAATGGCGTCAAACTTGGTGCCGCCGCCCTCCTTAAGGATGTAGTTGTAGTTGCTGCCCACGATGCAGGTGCGGGTGCCGTTCTCTGCACCGTCATAGTTCGGGTGCAGGGTCACATTCACCGGCAGGCCGTACCAAGCGGCGTAGAGCGTGACCTGCTCCCCCTGCTTGGTGGTCAGGTTCTTCACCGGATTTGGTAGTCATAGCTGCCGCTGGAGGCGCCGGAGGATGCGCCCAGCCGTTGAAGTAGTAGCCGGGGCGGGTAAAGGTGTTCTTGGGCAGCGTGACCTCCTGATCATAGGTAGCGGGGATGGAGTCCATGGCCTGACCGCCCTCACCGCCGCTGAAGGCGATGGTGTAGGTAATGGGGCTCCACTGAGCGGTATAGATGACGTCGCCGGAGATCACCGTCTCCGCCGTCAGCTTCTCTCGCCGTTGAACCAGCCCTCGAAGGTATAGCCCTTCTTGGTGGGGTCTGCGGGAACACGGCTGCCGATGGCGCTGTTCTGGGGGACCAGAACGGTGGTGTCGGTGTCGCCGTTGCGGAGCGTGACGGTGTAAGCGTCCGACCACACGGCGTACAGCTCCAGATCCGTCTCCGTGGTGATGGCGGCACCGTCCTCATAGACCACAGTCCCGTCGGCGGAGGTGGCCCAACCGGCGAAGATCTTGCCCTCGCAGGTGAAGGTATTGGCCTTCAGGGTACCCTTGCCGCCGAAGATCTTCTGCGTGGCGGTGTCCTCCGTGCCGTTGTTGGCGTGGAAGGTCACCACCAGCGCCTCACCGGCGGAGAAGTTCCGCAGATAGACGCAGTCGTCGAACTTGTTGCCGCTGCTGTCCTTCTCATACCGCACGGTCAGCTTTTCGCCCCGCTTGGCGTCCAGCTCCAGACCCTTCCAGTTCTTGTCGCCGCTCTCGCCGTCGACGAGGGTGGTGCTGCCCAGTGTGATGGTACACTTGTCGTACTTGGCCTCGGAGGAGACCTTATACTCGAAGGTCAGGTGGGTATCTTCTGTAAAGGTCAGGGTCAGGGTGCTGGAGGAGTAGTTCTTTCCGGCATTGCCGGACATGAGGACCTCCTCGCCGTCCTTGGTACTGACCTTCCATGCGGTGGTGCCGCTGCCGGGATCAGCGGCGATGGGGAGCCCGTCGAAATAGTCGTCAACGGACTTCTTGGCCGCAAAGACCGACGTGGGGATCAGGCTCACCAGCATGATCACCGTCAGCACCATGGAGAGCAGTCTCTTTTTCATGTTGCTTTCTTCCTTTCTCTGATACTTTCGTTGTCTCCCGCACGGAGACATTTCCGCCGCCGGAGGAGAAAATCGGAAGGAACGGATGCAAAAAGCGGGTCCGCACCGGCATACCGATGCGGACCCGCTTTGTTTCCAAGCGGCCCGGCGGATGTCCCAGTGTCGGCAGGCATCCGATCCAGCGGCCGGCGTATCTGACTTATCCGGCTTGGCCGGCTTCACAGTGACCCACTCGCAGGGCTTTGCACCTATTCCGCCTGCCCCGCAGCATGGGGCAGACCGCTCGATCTTCTATTCTCTTTTCGGCGGGGTTCGTCCCCGTTCAGGATGTTTCGACGTTTATCAGTATACCACAAGCCTTCCCCCATTGCAAGGGAGACTTCGCCCCCTCCAGAGTGTATTTTACCCCCGCCCCACGCAAAAGCTCCCTGCGCCGGAGCCTTCCCCCAGCGCAGGGGAGCCTTCTTCACTTTTGCCCGGATACTTCCCGGCTTACTTGTTCACGCAGTACTCGCTGTTGGCAAGGCGCATGCTGTACCCCCTCCACCGGCGCATCATAGCTGGAATCGCCATAGGAGACATAGTAATCTCCGTAAGCGCACCAATAATAGCCGCTCTCGTCCAGATACTTACCGTCGATGGCCTTGGTCATATCGGTGCCGCTGGGCTGATCGTTGCTCTTCAAAGTCGCCGTACCCTTCACATCCACGTAGGTGCTGCTCGGATCAAAATCCACCGTGATGTTCTCCACCGTGCAGTTCTCCACGCTGGCGTTGTCCACGCCGTTGCCACGCTGGATCATGCCGGCCAGACCGCCCATGTCATAGGCGGCGTGGATGGTGTTGTTCTTGGAAACGCAGTCCTTGAAGGTGACCTTCACCCCGGGATCGGCGCCCATGCCCAGCAGGATGCCGATCTTGCCATAGCCCCAAATGGAGCTGTTGGTGACGCTGACATTCTCGAACAGAGTCGTACCATAGGTATAACCCAGCACAATACCGCCCACGTTGCCCGCAAACTGCGGTTTTGCATAATTCACAAAAAGAACACATCCGCTCCATCAAAGGCGATATCCTTAACAGTGACTGCACCGTTGATATCACCGATGAAGCCTGCGCCGTAAAGGCTGCTATTCGTGCAGCCACGTACCTTCATGTTCCGGATGGTATGGCCGTTACCGTTCACGACAATACCGGAAAGCCGCTTATAGCCGTTAATGGGCTTCCACAGGTACTCACCCAGATCCACATCATTGGCGAGATTCAGGGTATAACCGCTGTAATTCTTACCATCGTCCGTGACTTCCTTGGCAAACAGGGCCAGCTCCTCAGCGGAGGCCACCGTCACCACCTTGTTGGCGGTATCCACCGGCGTGGCATAGCCGTCCGCCGCATGGTCAGTCCAGTAATCCCTGGCAAACACAGCGGTGAAGGGAGAGAAGTGGCTGACCTTCATGGTGACATAGCCGGTGGCGGCGTCGTACACATAGTGATCCGCCGCATCCGTTAGGGTCCCATTGTCGTTTGTCATTTTCTCGCCATCATGATAGAGCTTCAGAGCGGTACGGTTCTTGCCGACGTTCATCTCCACCGTCATCAGCGTACCATTCGTGCTGACAGCGTTGCCGCTCTGGTCCTTCATCGTGACCTCATAGCTCTGGCTGCTCTCGGTGCTTGCAACCTGTACCCCAGCGGGCGTGGCGCTCTTCACCACCTCCAGCTTCAGGGACTGCACGCCCTCATCCAGAGCGCCCGCAGGCACCGTTACCTGAATGGTGTGATCCTCTTCCTTGTCCTTCAGCACGGTGTCGCCATTGGTGTTCACATTGGCCACGGCCACCACCGGATACTCCGCACCCGCATCATAGTCCTTGTCGAAGCTGTCGCTATCCACGGTGTCCTGCGTGGCCACCACGGTGATGGCGATGCCGTCGATGGACTCGTTCATGTACTCGTTGCCGGCAGACTCCTTCATGTGGCCCTTGATGGTGAAGGCATTGCTCTCGCCTGGCCGCCAGGTGCTGCTCGGCGCCCATAGCCACATCGCCGATGGTCCAGTCGATGACATCATTCAGCTTGGCGCTGCCGTTGATACCGGTGATGGCCACCTTGTACTTCAGGGCCAGATTGCCGTTGTTCACCACACGCAGCTCCGGCAGGGTATAGGTGCAGCCCGGCTCCCACAGAACCTGCTCGCCCGCAGCAGCCTTGACGAAGTCCAGCGTCTTGCCCTCGGCGGAGATCCAGTTGCCGCTGGCATCCTTCATCTCCAGAGCAATATCCAGCTTGCCGGCCTGGATCTTGTTGACGCCGGTGGATGCGGTGTCTGTGAACCATGCGAAGGTAGCGCCTACCAGCATAGCCAAGCACAGAACCATGGCCATGACGCTGCCCAGCAAGGCCCGTTTGGTACTCTTGCGGTTTGTCATCGTATCTTCCTCCTATTTTTTTTTGCGTGTGCGTCGGTGGCCGACGGCTTTGTGGGGATGCGGGGAGTACGGATCCTCACGTCGGGGGCTGCGCCCCTCCTCAGAACGCCACTCCCTTTGGCCCCCCTTATCGTTTCAGATGAAACGATAACCGCCCATGGGCGGTTCGGCGTACATGGATGCGCATATCATAGCACCGCAGCCGAAAAAGCACAAGGCCTTTTTCACAGATTTTCGTCATTTTCTTCAAAAGCGCCCCAGACAGCAATAAACACCGCAGGGTGGGGAAATTCCCCGTCCTGCGGTGTTTTATATGGCACCCCGGCCAGATTCTAACTGGCGGCCTACCGCTTAGGAGGCGGTCGCTCTATACAGCTGAGCTACGGAGGCGGATACCCCGTTATTTTACCCCATAAGCAAGGCGCTGTCAATGCCTCACTCCGTCCGGAATACCTTCTCGAACTCCTCTGCCGTCATGGTCTCGTTGGCCAGCAGATACTCCGCCACCTCCACCAGCTGGGGCCGGTACTGCTCCAGAATGGCGGTGCAGCGGGCGTAGGCGTCGTCCATGATGCGGCGGATCTCCGCGTCCATCTCCGCCGCCGTCTTCTCGGGTAGGGACGGGTGTGCCCCATGGATTTGCCGATGAACACCTCGTCGTGTCCGGCGTCGAAGGCCACGTTGCCCAGCTGCTCCGACATACCGTATGTGCCCACCATCTTGCGGGCCAGCTGCGTGGCACGGCTGATGTCGTTGGAGGCCCCGGTGGAGATATCCCCAGCACCAGCTGCTCCGCCGCCCGGCTGCCCAGCAACCCGGCGATGCGGTCCAGCATGTAGCTGCGGGACAGGTAGGAGCGATCCTCCTCCGGCAGGAAGATGGTCATGCCGCCGGACTGCCCGCGGGGAACGATGGTGATCTGATGCACCGGGTCGTGGCGGGGCAGGGCGTGGATGACCACGGCGTGACCGGCCTCGTGATAGGCAGTGAGGCGGCGCTCCTGCTCCGGGATGACGCGGCTGTGCTTCTCCGGGCCGGCGATGACCTTGATGACGGACTCCTGCAGATCCTTCATGGTGATGAAGGACTCACTGCGCCGTCCCGCCAGCAGGGCCGCCTCGTTGAGGAGGTTCTCCAGATCGGCGCCGGTAAAGCCTGCGGTGCCACGGGCGATCTGCTTCAGATCCACGTCCTCCGCCAGGGGCTTGTTCTTGGCGTGTACCTGCAAGATCTCCTCCCGGCCCTTGATATCCGGCAGGCCCACGAACACCTGGCGGTCGAACCGGCCGGGGCGCAGCAGCGCCGGGTCGAGGATGTCCACGCGGTTGGTGGCGGCCAGCACCACAACGCCCTCGTTGGCGGCGAAGCCGTCCATCTCCACCAGCAGCTGGTTCAGGGTCTGCTCGCGCTCGTCATGGCCGCCGCCCAGGCCGCTGCCGCGCTGGCGGCCCACGGCGTCGATCTCATCGATGAAGACGATGGCCGGAGCCTGCTTCTTGGCCTGCTCGAACAGATCCCGCACACGGGAGGCGCCTACGCCCACATACATCTCCACAAAGTCCGAGCCGGAGATGGACAGGAACTGTACTCCCGCCTCACCGGCCACCGCCTTGGCCAGCAGCGTCTTACCGGTGCCCGGAGGGCCCACCAGCAGCACGCCCTTGGGAATATGGCCCCAGGTCCAGATACTTCTGGGGGAGAAACTCCCACGATCTCCGGCGCAGCTCCTCCTTCTCCTCGTCGGCCCCGGCCACATCCTGAAACGTGACCTTTTTTCTCCCGGCGTACTGACCTTGGCCTCTCCAAACCGGGACAGCTTGTCCTGCGCCCGGCTCCGCCGCCGGCCATGCGGTTCATGAGATTCATCAGCAAAATGAAGCCCAAAAACGCCAGCACATACGGCAGCAGCAGCTGCAGCCAGTTGGTGGAGTGGTCTGCGTGATAGTTATAGGCGGTGATGATACCACTGTCATACTGCTTCTGCCCCAGCTCGTTGAGATCCTGATAGAACAGGTCGAAGTCGTACAGGTCGGAGGTAACGGTGCTGCCCCCTTCAGCTTGGCCGTGATCCGGGTGTCGCTGATGGAGAACTCCTGCACCTTCTCCTCTAAAAGTATTGCCGCAGCTCAGAGTAGGGGATGTCCCCGGCAGTCCGCATGGTGGACACCACATAGGCCACCACGCATACCGCCAAAATCACCATCAAAATGGTGCCGAAGCCGATCTTTTTCGTTCTGCCAAATGCTTTCCTCCTCTCAGCCGATGGCCCGCACGCCCTGCCAGCTGCTGCCCCCGGTCAGGAAATGGCCAGCAGCACACGGGCCTTCACATTGCCCACCGGGATATAGCTCTCCTCCCAGTACCGGGCATCATTCGAGCCGGAGCGGTTATCGCCCAGAAAGAACAGGCACCCCTCCGGCACGGTGAAGGAGGACTGGTCGGGGCTGATGGTACCGCCCTGCTGATCCAGATACTTCTCCTCCAGCCGCTGGCCGTTGATGTAGACATAGCCGCCAGAGAAGGACACCGTGTCCCCCGGCAGGCCGATGACCCGCTTTACCAGCAGCTTATCCAGCTCGTCGCTCCAGAAAGTGACGATGTTCCCCCGCTCCGGCACCGGGTCGCCCACCACATAGGGCAGCTGCCACGAGATCAGCAGCGTCTTTTTGGGGATGGTGGTCTCCATGGAGCCGGAGGGTACCCAACTCAGCTGCAAAATTACCCGGAGCACCAGCACCACCACCACCGCCGTGACGATGAGATAGCCGAAATCCGACCAAAAGGCGGCAAAGCCGCTCTTTTTCTTCTTGATTGCCGCCCCGCCGGAGCCGCTTCCCTCACCGGGCCCGGCCATCGCATCGGAGTCCACCGCACCGGCTGCATAGTCGGCGCTCGCCCCATCGGCAGAACCGCTCATGCTGTCAAAGTCCGCCGCCGGTGCCGCTTTACCTCCGGCCACCGAAGCGGCTCTCCGGCCGCGAGACGGACTCGCCGTCTCCCGGCGTTATCGGAGCAGTCTCCTCCGAGGTCATCTCCCACGGATCCCGCTCCCGGCGGGCCTTATCCTCCACCTGCCGGACAGACTGCTCCCACGGCTCTGCCTGAGCCTCCTCTGCCGACGTGGCCTCTACCGGAGATACCTTCTCCTCCGGGGTCATCTCCCACGGGTCCCGCTCCCGGCGGGCCTTATCCTCCGCCTGCCGGGTACGGCTGCCCCGGCGTTCCGGCTCCTGCCTGGGGTCGCACCGGCCAGCCACCGGCCCTGATAACCCCGCTTCCGTTCCTCCACAGACCATTCCTCCTTCCGACCGCCGGCCCTCTGCCGGCACAGCGCCGCTTCTCCTGCGCTGTCGCTTACTTACTGTATACCTCCGGCTTCAGCACGCCGATGTAGGGCATATTGCGATACTTCTGGCAGTAGTCCAGCCCGAAGCCCACCACGAACTCGTCCGGCACCTCAAAGCCCGCCAGATCGGGGTAAATGGGCTTTTCGCGGCGGGAGGGCTTATCCAGCAGGGTGACGATGGTGATGCTATTGGCTCCCTTGGCCAGCATATAGTCCTTCAAAAAGTACAGGGTATTGCCGGAGTCCAGGATATCCTCCACGATGATGATGTCGCGGCCGCTGATGTCCCGCTGCAGGTCACGGGTGATCTGCACCACGCCGGAGGACTTGGTGGCGTTCTTGTAGGAGGAAACGCCGATGAACTCCAGCTCGCTCTTGAGCTGGGTGGCGCGCACCAGGTCGGCCATGAAGATGAAGCACCCGTTCAGGACCCCCACAAACAGCGGATCCCTGTCGTGGAACTTATCGTAGAGCTGATCGCCCATCTCCTGAATGCGGTCATGGATCTCCTGCTCACTGAACAGGACCTTCAGGATATCCTGATCCATATTGTTCTTAGCCATTACTTTCTTCCTCCTGATCTTTCTCGATCATCAAAATATTTATATTGCTGCCGTCTTTTCCCGGCAAAAATCTTTGATCCGTTCCCCGCCGTATACGGCGGCGGGTTCTCCGTTTATACACACCACCGGGGTGGTTCGCCGTCGCCGGGGCGGCATCCCCCGCTCCGTCAGCAGACGTTTGACGCTGCGGCGGCCTCTGGCCCCCGGCAGGGTCAGACCGTCTCCCCTTTGCGGACAGCGGAGTGTCCATTCGGACATTTTCCCACCGTCCGAAAGCGTCAGGATATGGTCCGAAAACCGGCCCGTTTTGGACAGCCCTTCTCCGTCAGGGGCGGAGTATTTTTTCGCTTCTCCACACCCGGACGAGATAGTCTCCCCAGACCTGCTCCCCCTCCGACAGGGTCAGGGGCGGGGGCGAGGGTGGGGTCATCTCCAGATGCAGCACATCCTTCTCCCGCCATGCCGTGACGCCCTCCGGCAGATCCAGCATCCCGCCCTCCCGGAGGGACAGCAGGGCCTCTATGTGGGCGGCGGATACATCCTTCTGCCCGACGGGGAGCCGCTCCAGCAGCAGCCGGAGCATCCGGGGCCGCAGCTCCTCCGGTGCCGATCGCAGCACGGCTTCAGACACCGATACGGCGGTGGGTGCCGATGTGAAATCAGGCGAAATATCGCCCGTTTTTCCGTCCTCCAAGGGCCGGTTGGGAGAAACCGTCCTCTCCGGCAATGTGCCGGGAAATGTCGCAGTATCCGGTACAGCGTGGGCTGCATCGCCGAAAGTCTCTGGGCCTCCCGACTTTCGGTTGACGGGCAATCGGATACGGCTGTCTCCAGATAGGAGCGGGCCAGCCGATCCAGAAAAACATTCTCCCGCCGCAGGATGGCGGCAGCCCGCGCGATGCTCCGCTCTGGGGCAGGGGTGGAGCGTCACCAGCAGAGGCCACACCTCCTGTCGCAGGCGGTTGCGGGTGAAGTCCATGCTGTCGTTAGTCTCGTCCTCCACATGGCCCAGACCGTGGGCCGTGAGATATGCCTCGATCTCCTGCCGAGGGGTCTGGAGCAGGGG
>VOFG01004026.1_pt1 | contig 60409 bp, 113 predicted proteins | sample 5384171 | NCBI WGS metagenome assembly VOFG01 (sample SAMN12384726, study PRJNA508395) | human gut metagenome | isolation source: healthy gut F | host: Homo sapiens
GGGATATCTTATCGACAGGTAGATTTGGTCGGTGACAGTGAATTTGATTATGTAGGAATCAAAAATGCATTAAATGAAAACAAAAATTAGTCACGATTCAGCGTTCCAAAGGATACGCAATGCGCAAAACATTGTCTGTTGAGCGGATTGGAGAACTGATTCGTTATATCAAATCGATAAAGCCGGATGTCATCTGCATGGTAGATAACTGTTATGGTGAATTTGTAGAAACCATCGAGCCAACGCAGGTTGGAGCCGATATTTGTGTAGGTTCTCTGATAAAAATCCGGGTGGCGGTCTGGCACCTTTGGGCGGGTATATTGTTGGACGGAAAGATTTAGTTGAACTTGCTGCATACCGCCTTACGGCACCTGGTCTTGGCAAAGAAGTAGGGGCTTCCCTTCAGGTTAATTCGGCATTTTATCAAGGATTATTTTAGCACCGACGGTTGTGGCAAGTGCCTTAAAGTCTGCTATTTTTGCTGCAAATTTATATGAAAACTTGGCTTTACGGCAAGTCCTAATGGTAAAGAAGACAGACACGATATCATTCAGGCAATTGCCTTTGGCTCACCGGAACGAATTATCGCCTTCTGCCAGGGAATCCAGCAGGCAGCCCCGGTAGATGCCTACGTTCTGCCGGAGCCATATGCGATGCCCGGCTATCACAGCGATGTCATTATGGCAGCGGGTGCTTTTGTACAGGGGGCCTCTATTGAATTAAGTGCAGATGCCCCGATTGAACCGCCTTACAGTGTCTATTTTCAGGGTGGAATTACATGGCACACGGAAAGATGGGTATATTAAAAACACTGCAAAATATGATTGATGGCGGATTTGTCAATTGCCATAGATTTTGACAAAATTCAAAAAAATTTCACAGAAAAATCTTGCTTAATAGGTATACATTTTTACCTTGATATGGTAAAATAACAATGTTTAGGTGGAATTTGGTTCCGAAAGGAGCCGAAATGAAAAAAAAGAAAATTTTACCATGAAAGAATTGCCGGATTCGGAAAAACCATATGAGAAGTGTGGAAGAGATGGTGAAGTCTTTGTCGAATGCAGAATTACTTGCTGTTATTTTAAAGTCCGGAACTAAGGATAAGACAAGCCTCGCTCTTGCCTTGGAAGTACTGAGTGCACATCCTTCTTATCAAGGATTAATGGGATTGTTTCATCTGACACGCAATCAGCTTCTTCAGATTCACGGAATTGGTCGGTGAAGGCAGTTCACATTTTGTGTGCGGTGGAGTTGTCCAAACGACTGGCAAGAGAGAGTAAGTGTACTGCCACAAATTTTAGCCGCCCCGAACAACTGGCGGCTTATTTTATGGATGAAATGCGAAATCTCGAAACGGAGCATTTGTATCTTGCAGCACTGGATGCAAGCGGAAGGCTGCTCTACGACAAAAGCAGTTTTTAAGGGAACTATAAACTATTCTGTGGTAAATCAGGAGAGATTCTGCGGATTGCCCTGCAATGCGACGCGGCTCAGATTGTGATACTGCATAATCATCCGAGTGGGAACCCCATTCCGAGCGGAGAAGATATCAAGATGACCCAACGGTTATATGAGGCTTCAGATTTGATTGGTATTCCTTTGGTTGACCACATTATCATTGGTGATAACCGCTACATTAGTTTAAAAGAAAGAGGATTGATTTGACATGTTAGGAAAAGCAATAGGAATTGATTTTGGAACAAGTTCAATTAAGTTTTATAAAAACGGAGAGGGAATTATTCTTCATGAAAAAAGTGTAATTGCGATTTACAATAAATCTCATACTTTTGCGGTAGGAAATGAGGCGTATGAGATGTATGAGAAGGCACCGGCAAACATTCAGGTGTCTTATCCGGTAAAAATGGTGTTATTGCCGATATCGGAAATATGCAGTCGATGATTGATTATTTCTTCCATGAACTGGATGGCAAGAAAAAGTTAAAAGGTGCAGAGTATTATATTGCGGTTCCGACTGATATTACAGAAGTGGAGAAAAGAGCTTATTTTGATTTGATTACAAATACCAATCTGAAACCGAAGAAAATCCATGTCGTTGAAGCCGGTTGCAGATGCCCTGGGTATGAATCTCGATATTACAAAATCTACAGGAACTTTGGTTGTGGATATCGGTGCAAATACAACAGAGATTTCCGTGATGTCCCTTGGTGGTATTGTATTAAGCCGATTGATTCCGATTGGCGGAAATCGTTTTGATGAGGCAATTATTAATAAAATCAAAAAAGATAAGAGTTTTGTGATTGGCGAAAAGACAGCTGAAGAAATTAAAATGACAATTGGTTCTGCTTATGTGACGGACGAATCCATTGACGTATGTGGACGTAATCTGGTAACAGGACTACCAAGTGAAATTACGATTGAGTCAAAAGATGTCCATTCCGCACTGTCTGAATTGTTCCAAAGCATTGTTGATGCTGTGAAAATTATATTGGAGCGCACGCCGCCGGAAATTTCTTCCGATATTTACAAATCCGGTGTTTATCTGACCGGAGGTTCGAGCCGCATTAAGGATTTAGGACGTTTTGTATATGACCAGCTCGGACTGAAAGTAAACTTATGTGAGGAACCGGAAAGCACGGTTGTTATGGGACTTGGTGCAATTATCGAAGACCCACATTTAGCAAAATTGACCTTGTAATTTTTTTCCGAAAACAAAGCGGAGGTGTTTGTGTGAAAAAGAGAAGGAAAAATAAATGGATTCATCCTAAAATATTATATATGTCTCTCGGTTTTGTGTGTACTGTTAGTGCTTCTCTCGTTTAAGTTTACAGACCGGTTCGCCGGTGTGAAAGCATTTGTTGGGAATGTGGTGACACCAATGCAGAAGGGGATTAATTCCGTTGGTAAATACATTTCGGATAAAAAGCAGATTTACTTACTTCAAAAAGAAACCCTGTTAGCAGAGAATAAGGAATTGCAGGAAAAGTTAAATGACCTAAGTTATAATAATAAAATTCTCGCCCGTGAAAATGCAGAACTGGATAATTACAGAGAATTGTATAAATTAGACAAGGTATATCCGGATTATCCGAAAGTGGCTGCGCGTGTTATCAGCCGCGATGGTAATAACTGGTTCCATGTATTTACGATTGACAAAGGAAAGAAAGATGGTGTTCAGGTTGATATGAACGTAATTGCCGGCAATGGTTTGGTTGGCATTGTTTCTGAAGTTGGTGAGTCGTATGCAAAGGTACGTGCCATCATTGATGATAAGAGTAATGTAAGTGCAATGTTTCAGGACACCGGGGGAAACCTGTATTGTTAAAGGAAATATGGAGAGTATTTACAAAGGGTACATTGACATTGAGATGATAAGCAACACGGCAAAGATTAAAGATGGTGACGAGGTGGTTACTTCACACGTCAGTGATAAATTTTACAGGATTGTCTGTTGGATATGTCAAGGACATTGTAAGTGACCCGTCTTCTCAGACAAAGACAGCGCATTTAATTCCTTCGGTTAATTTTGACCAGCTGGAATGTACTGGTGATTACGCAGCTTAAGGACAACTCAGAAATTAAGGACATAAAGAATTATGATTAAAAACGTATTTTGCCGGTTGTGATGATATTGGCAGCATTTTTGCTCCAGACAACCGTATTTCAATCCATAAAGTTAGCGGGTGCGGTTCCAAATCTTTTATTGGTACTGACAATCACATACGGTTATCTGCGTGGTCGTACTTCCGGACTGGTAATTGGTTTTTTTTTTCAGGCTTGCTGCTAGACTGCCTGTATGGAAGCGTAATTGGATTATATGCATTTATTTTTATGACAATTGGTTTTGTTGTCGGCTTTTGTAAAAAAATCTATTTTACAGACAGCCTGATTCTTCCGGTTGTTTTAATTGCCTCCAGCGATTTTGTGTATTGCTTTTACTATTATGTCACCGAATTTTTAATGCGTGGCAGACTGCACTTGGGCTTTTACTTTATTCATAAGTTTCTGCCGGAAATACTTTATACAACACTGGCAGGAGTTCTTTTGTTTGAACTGGCAGCTCATTTGGAAAAGCCAAAGGAAAGAAAAAGAAAGGAGATATAGCAGATGTTTAACGGTATACTGGATATGCTGAAAAATGTGGTAAAATCAAGATTTTTCGCCCTGGTGACAACCTATATACTGCTTTTTAGTATACTTGTCGGACGTATGTTTTATCTTCAGATTGTGAAAGGCGAAACCTATGACAGAGAAGCTTCTCTGCAAAAACAGAAAATTAAAACCATTAAGAGTGCCCGCGGTAAAATTTATGACTGTAATGGTAAACTTTTAGTTACCAATGAGCAGAGTTATTCCATAACGATAGAAGATTCCGGAGATTTGAAAACAAATCAGGAAAAAAAATACAATGATTGAGAAGTGTATCACTCTGATTGAGAAACATGGGGATTCTTTAGATTTAGATTTTCCAATCAGCATGAATAAAAATGGGAAATTTAAATACACGGTAAATCAGGCGGCACAGCTTCGTTTTAAAAGAGAGATTTTCTTTTGTAAATCCATCCATGAGCTGACGCAAAAAAGCAAAAAGATATGACAGCAGAAGAACTGTTTCGTTATATTCGCACTGAAGATAAGGTAAATACCATTCATTTCTTTGATAAAGACGAAACGTATACGGATGCAGAGGCACTGCCAATTATGACGGTGCGCTATGCGTTATTGATGAACACATATTCAAAATATGATCCGATTACATTAAGTTCTAATGTTTCGGATAAAACAGTGGCTGCCATTAAGGAAAATTCTGCTGATTTACCTGGCGTTGAAGTTACCACCGAAATGAACCGTGTCTATAAAGACAGCAAATATTTCTCTCATATTATTGGCTATACGGGATTGATTTCTTCGAAACGCTAGCGGAAATGAAAGAAAGTGATCGAATACGGAATACACATCGGCAGACCAGATTGGTAAAACAGGGATCGAAAAAGAATATGAAGATGAATTAAAAGGAAAAAAAGGTTCAGAAACACTTGTTATTGACAGTACATCGCGTGTAGTAAGTTCGCAGAAAACAAAGGATGCAGTAGCCGGAAAAGATATTTATCTGACGATTGATTCCGATTTGCAGAAAGCAACTTATCGTCTGGCAGAAAAACAGATTGCCGGTATTATTACTTCCAAATTAATCAATGGGAAGGGGCATGGTACAAAAGGGAAAGATGCTAAAGGTATTTTGATTTCAATTTACGATGTTTACGATGCAATTATTCAAAATAGTATTGTTGATGTGTCACATTTCAATACGAGTAATGCGACATCCTTGGAAAAATCGGTATACCAGACATTTTCCCGCACGAAAAAGAGCGCTATTAACCGCGTAAAAAAAGAACTTCGTGTCAATAATAAAAAGAATGGAAAACATTTGTCGGAAACAACGGATGGCTATTTGGATTACATTTTCAGTATGTTGAAAACGAATCAGATACTAAATACGTCTACGATGGACACAACAGATACGATGTACAATAAGTATGTAAATAATAAAATAAGTTTGAGTCAGCTATTAGTTTATGGAATCAAAAACAACTGGATTAATTTAGATAATCTGGAAATTGACAATAACTACTATTCTTCGGAAGAAGTCTTCCAGAAATTAGTTTCTTATATTGTCGATGAAATCCAGGATGATTCGAAGTTTGATAAGAAAGTGTATCACTCGATGGTAGATTCCGGTGTTTTGTCCGGCAGAGAGATTTGCCTTTTGTTGTATGACCAGAAGGTGTTAAAAAAAAAAAACTTCTACCTATCAGAAATTACAGGCAGGAATGATTTCCCATACAGTTTTTTGAAATCGAAAATCCGATCGCTTGAAATTTCAGCAGGAGATTTAGGACTTACACCATGTTCCTGTGCCGTTATTGTAACAGATGTAAAGACCGGAAAGGTGAAGGCATTAACGTCTTATCCAAGTTATGATAATAATAAATTTGCAAATTCAGTTGATGCCGATTATTATGCCAAAATCAGTACAAGCAGTGCGTCGCCACTTTTGAACCGTGCGACCCAGCAAAAGGCAGCTCCCGGTTCGACATTTAAGATGGTGACTGCCACAACCGCATTGGAAGAGGGCATTATTAATCCTTATACTCGTATCCATGACGGTGTACAGTTTAATAAAATTAATAAGCCTTTACCGAAATGCTGGAGTACTTATTCGCATGGTAATATTAATGTTTCACAGGCAATCCAGCATTCCTGTAACTATTTCTTCTATGAAATGGGTTATCGATTAGGAAATGGACACAATACATTAGTGGATAATGAAAAGGTTTGAGCAAACTGAAAAAGTATGCAGAAAAATACGGTTTAACGGAAAAATCCGGTATTGAACTGCCGGAAGCGGAACCAACGTTTTCCGATGTCGATGTTGTTCGTTCTGCAATTGGACAGGGCTCCCACAGTTACACACCGGTTCAGATGTCCCGTTATGTCACAACAATTGCGAATGGTGGAACCTGCTTTGATTTAACTCTGATTCAGAAAATCAAAGATGCTAAATCAAAAACACAGGATAAAAAATTATCAAATGTCCGCAATAAATTGAATTTCCAGTCGTCAACTTTAACGGCAATTAAAACCGGTATGAAAAATGTAGTACAGGCGGGCAGCATTAAGTCACTGTTTAACAATGTAAATGTTACGGTTGCCGGAAAAACCGGTACGGCTCAGATTACAAACAACGAGCCAAACCATGCATTATTTGTTAGTTTTGCACCTTATGAGAATCCGGAAATTTCAATTACTGTAGTAATTCCAAACGGATTTTCTTCTTCCAATGCCGCAGAACTTTGCGAGCAAAGTATATCAGTATTATTATGATAAGAGTTCACGTAAAAAAACTGATGGATGGAAAAGTTTCGAGTCCGGCAATGGGCGGAACAAGACAAACGGATTAAGGAGTTGGAAATATGAAAAAAGCACCTGTTGTAATTAAAGGAAATAAATCAGGAATACGCATTGTTTTGGATGATGCGCTTCCTTTTCCGGAGATTTTAGAAGAAGTCGAAAAAAATTCAGGGAAAGTTCGAATTTTCTTGGCGAGGCTCAGGTTGCCGTTTCCTTTGACGGAAGAAAATTAACTGAGGAACAGGAAGCTATTTTACTGGAATGCATCAAGGAAAATTCAAAATTACAAGTCGTGTGTCTGATTGATGAGGACAAGCAGAGAGAAGAATTGTTCAATCAGACACTGAATGAAAAACTGATGGCAATGAATGCAAATTCCGGTCAATTTTTCAAAGGAAATCTTCGTTCCGGACAGGTGATGGAGTTTGAAACCAGTGTTGTGATTTTAGGCGACATTAATGTAGGTGCACAAGTTGTATCGACAGGAAATGTAATTGTGTTAGGAAGTCTGTATGGAACAGTGTATGCCGGAGCTGTCGGAAAAGAAAATGCGTTTATTGTTGCATTGAAAATGAATCCGATGCAGATACGAATCAGCGATGTAATCGCCCGTTCCTCTGACGAAAAACAGGAAACACCGGCAGAGCCGCAGATTGCCTATTTGCAAGATGGAGCAATATACATTGATACTTTGTCAAGACAGACGTTGACAGAAATTGATGTTTGATATTGATATAAGCCATTGTTATGGTGAAAGGAGAGAAATTTATGAGTGAAGTTATTGTGATTACATCGGGTAAAGGAGGCGTTGGTAAAACAACGACAACTGCCAATGTAGGAACAGGATTAGCGAAAGAAGGAAAAAAGTAGTACTGATTGATACAGATATCGGATTGCGTAATCTGGATGTTGTTATGGGACTTGAAAACCGTATTGTATACAATCTTGTAGATGTAATTGAAGGAAACTGCCGAATCAAACAGGCGTTGATTAAGGATAAACGATATCCGACACTTTATTTGCTGCCTTCTGCCCAGACCAGAGATAAGACAGCAGTTACACCGGAGCAGATGGAAAAACTGACCAATGAATTAAAAAGAAGAGTTTGATTACATATTGCTCGACTGTCCTGCCGGAATCGAACAGGGATTTAAAAATGCGATTGCCGGAGCTGACCGTGCAATTGTAGTAACAACACCGGAAGTATCGGCTGTGCGTGATGCAGACCGTATTATCGGATTGCTGGAAGCAAACGAAATCGGAAAACTGAACTCGTTGTAAACCGCCTTCGTGCCGATATGGTAAAGCGCGGAGATATGATGTCGAGTGATGATGTTGTAGAGATTCTTGCTGTGGATTTGCTTGGTGTTGTCCCGGATGATGAGAATATCGTCGTTTCGACAAATCAGGGTGAACCGCTTGTAGGTAACAAATCGCTTGCCGGTCAGGCATACGAAAACATATGTCACAGAATCATGGGAGAGGATGTTCCATTGTTGGATTTATACCAGAAAAATGGTCTTTTCTCAAAAAAAAATTAAAAACAAATTCAAAAGCTAAGGAGATGAATCGTAATGGGATTTGCAGATTTTTTTTTAGAAAAAAATCCTCCAGTAATGTAGCAAAAGACCGTTTGAAGATGGTTTTGGTATCAGACCGTGCAAACTGTTCGCCGGACATTATGGAGCAGATAAAAAATGATATTATCCATGTTTTGTCGAAATATGTAGAAATTGATTTAGACGGGCTGGATATCAAGATTGAGCAGACTGAATCGGAAGGCTCCAATGGTATGGTGCCGGCACTTTTTGCTAATATTCCGATTAAAGACATGAAACAGACAAAGAAATAAATTAAGGATTGGTAAGGTGGTAAATCATGCGGGAACGCGTTATGAAATGGTTGCAGATTAAGCGGTATAACTGGAAAAATTATGATATTTTTTGATTGCCGTTGTGCTTATTTTAACATTTATAAGTTCATACGTCATTTCTATAGTCAATTCTGACATTTCCTTAAAAAGACAGTTGGTCGGAGTTGTTATGGGTATAGCTATCATAGGTATTTTTTTCCATTATTGATTACCATGATTTATGTATGTATATTCCAATTATATACATTGTTACGACCCTTATGGCTATGGCAACCAGATTGACGCCATTAGGTGTTGAGTTGGATACGGGTTCTTACCGCTGGCTTGATTTCAAAGTATTTACTTTTCAGCCATCGGAAGTATGTAAAATTACGTTAATATTGGCACTTGCCACCTTTTTTTTCAAAGAGAAAAGAAAAATTTATCTACGTATAAAAAACTTTTTCCTTGCCTCTTTGATTACCTTTGTACCAACTGTATTTATTTTAATACAAACGGATTTATCATCCAGTGTTGTTATGATTGTTATTCTCATTATGATGTTAGCATCTTCAGGAATTGGTCATAAAATACTGGCACCGGTTGCTGCCGTTGCAGTTCCGGCGGTTGGTGCTTTGTTCTGGTATATTTTACAGCCAAATCAAAAACTTCTGCGTGGCTATCAGTTGGTACCGCATTACCGGATGGCTGCACCCGGAAAAAGAGAGTCTTGGCGTTATGTACCAGCAGAACAACTCGGTTCTTTCCATTGCATCCGGAAAATTGTATGGGAAACTTTTGGATGGCAGCACAACGGCGCGAAACTATACCAGCGTTGATGTAAGAGAAAGTGATTTTATCTGGACACCAATCAGCGAAGAGTTTGGTTTTATTGGATGTATGGTAGTTTTAGCTCTGTTATCCATTATTATTATCAAATGTTTTCTGGTACCGCAAAAAATGCGAGAGATTATATGGGAATGATGATTGCTGTGGGAATTGGCGCTATGTTTTGTTTTCAGACATTTTTAATATCGGTGTGGCAACATCATTGCTGCCAAATACCGGACTTCCATTGCCGTTTTTAAGTAATGGACTCACGTCTCTTATTAGTAATATGATGGCAATTGGTATTTTGCTAAACGTAGGAATACAACCGAATCGAGGAAGCAGCAGCCTAGATTTTTAATTCAGAGAAAGAAGGAATGTAGTTATGAATATTGCCTTAATTGCGCACGATGCAAAAAAATTCTGATGCAGAATTTTTGTATTGCTTATCGTGGAATTTTGAGCAAACATGAAATTTATGCCACCGGTACGACAGGACGACTTGTTGAAGAGGTAACAAACCTTTCCATTCACAAGTATCTTGCCGGACATTTAGGTGGAGAAAAACAGCTTGGGGTGCAGATTGAAAATAATGAACTGGATTTAGTTATTTTTCTGCGTGACCCATTGACACAGAAAGTCCATGAACCGGATGTAAATAATGTGTTTTCGTCTGTGTGATATTCACAACATTCCTCTAGCTACCAATGTTGCTACAGCGGAATTGTTAGTAAAAGCATTAGAGCGTGGCGACTTAGACTGGCGTAATCTGGTTCGTATGTGATTTTATATGTATCGAGTAGGAGATCCCCTACTCGTTTTTTAATTGTTAATTCGCCCACAGAAACTGATGGCATAAAGTCCGCAGATACCAATTACGGCATAAATAATGCGTGACAATACGGACATTGAACCAAATAAAAAGGCAACTAAGTCCAGTCCGAAAAAACCGACTAAGCCCCAGTTGATGGCACCGATAATAACAAGTACCAGGACAATATAGTCTATTGCTTTCATTTTTTGTATACTACCTCCTTTGTTAGATAGTATACCGAAATTGAGAAACACTATTCATTTAAGTGAAAAATAAGAACAATGTCAGGGAAGGAAGACAATCATGGGAAAAAGAAAAGTAGTTTCAATGAAAAAAGATTTCGGTACCACAATCCAGTCTGGCCTTTTTTCCTTCTGCTTTTGATTGTTGTTTATATTGTTGTGCTGGCATGGGGATATTTTGCAAAAGAACATATTTCAATTTATGAAGTGAACACAACGGATATTTCAGATGATGCGCCATTGTATGGTTTTGTAATGCGTGCGGAAGAAATCGTGAATTCGGAAGAATCGGCATATATTAATTATTATCTTTCGGAAGGAAGCCGGATTGGAAAGGGAGATGTGGCATACACCGAAGATACCAGTGGAGAAGTGAGTAAAATGCTCGAACAAATCCGAAGCAAAAAAGACAACTCGGAAAATATTTCAAAAATGCGGGAAGTGATTGCCAGCTTTTACAGTTCTTTCCACAATGCCAATTACAGCGAGGTGACAAAACTCCACTACGATGCAGAAAATGTACTGATGGACTTGAATCAGGGGAATTTATACAGTGATTTAAAAAAGCGATGGCATCTTCCGGAAAAGCGGACAGTTTTACTAAAGTTACGGCAAAAAAAGTGGAATCATTGCTTACTCGATGGATGGTTACGAGACAACAAAAGAAGAAGACATCACAAAGAAATTATTTGACCAATATGGAAGTGTAGCAAGAAAACAGATGCAGAAAGAAGGAAGCGTCGCAGCCGGCTCACCGGTTTATAAGCTGGTTACAAGTAATGATTGGTCAATTGTTGTAAAATTAGATGACAGTTACTATCAGGAATTAAAGGACAAAACAAGTGTCCGTGTAACCATTACAAAGGATGATATTTCTTTTAATGCTCAGGTAAAATTGTGGGATAAAGATGGCACACATTTTGCTACGCTTAGTACGTCCCGTTATATGGAACGCTATATTAACGACCGCTTTTTGCAGATTGAATTTAACTTAAAATCGGCGTCCGGACTGAAAATTCCAAACAGTTCCGTATTAAAAAAGAATTATTATCTTGTTCCGAAAAAATATGCCGTAAATGGAGATGATGGGATTGGAGTCACTAGAAAAACATCCGATCCAAATAATAAAGCATGGCCATGAATTTGTCTCATTAAAATCGTCTTTGTTGGTTGGCGATAACTATTATGTAGGAAAAAACACTTTATCGGATGGGGATATTCTCATTACAAAATTTGGTGATTCAGAGCAGTACCGGGTACATGAAACAGGAGAATTATCAGGTGTGTATTATGTGAACCAGGGATACTGCCAGTTCCGTCCAATTGAGGTTTTATATAAAAACAAGGAGTACTCCATTGTTTCAGACCATACAGTAAATGGTTTGTCTGCGTATGACCATATTGTTGTGGACCCAACGTATTTAAATGATGATGACTTTATTGAATAATTTCATAAAGATTACAGATTGAGAAAAGAGGTAATTGATATGGTAACAGAAAATCTGAAAAAGTTGAAAAAAAAAATTGAATCGGCATGTACACGTGCAGGCAGAGACCGAAATGATGTTACGTTAATTGCGGTCAGCAAGACAAAACCGGTCGAAATGATGAGAGAGTGCCATGCAGTGTGGCATCGTTACTTTTGGTGAAAAACAAGGTACAGGAAATTGTGGAAAAACAAAAAGAACTGACAGAACCGTTAGATTGGCATATGATTGGTCATTTACAGCGAAATAAAGTAAAGCAGGTTGTTGGAAGGGTGAAACGAATCCATTCTGTCGACTCAATAAGACTTGCCAAACAAATACAGTTAGAAAGCGAAAAAAGGAATATTACTTCAGATATTTTAATTGAGGTTAATATGGCAAAAGAGGAATCAAAGTATGGATTTATGCCGGAAGAAGTGGAAGAAGCCATACGTGAAATTTCTACTTATCCAAATGTGAAAATTCATGGTCTTATGACAATTGCACCAAACGTTTCAAATCCGGAAGAAAATCGTGTTCATTTTCGTAATTTGCATAAATTACTAGTTGACATTAATGGCAAAAAACATTGATAATATTAATATGAACGAACTTTCCATGGGAATGACCGGAGACTACGAAGTAGCGATAGAAGAGGGCGCTACTTATGTACGTGTAGGAACCGGCATTTTTGGAAATAGACAATACTTATAGAAAGGAACGAGAAGATATGGGGTTAGATTCCATTTTAAATTTCTTTAAGATTCCAGCTGATTTTGATGACGAATATGAAGAGGAGTATGTGGAGGAGCCGGTAAAGGCAAAACCGGTAAAAACACAAAGACAGCCTGTTTCGCAGGAGAATGACTATGAGGAGCCGGCACCAAAAGCAGCGCAGTGGATTTTTAGGGTCTAAGCCAAAAGTTGTACCGATGAACCGCACGATGATGGAAGTCAGCATCATTAAGCCGACAACTTTGAAGACTCCCAGAACATATGTAATATGTTACTTTCCGACGGCCGGTTGTTGTAAATTTGGAGGGTTTTGACCCGGATGATGCACAGAGAATTATGGACTTTATATCCGGATGTATTTATTCAATCAAGGGACAGTATCACCAGATTTCAAAAATATATTTTCATTTTCACACCGGAAAATGTAGATATCAGCGGGGACCCGTTAGGGCTTGATGGTAGTTCGGCAAAGATGCCTACGATAAATCGTGAGTTTTAATCATGGGAACAAAGCAGGAACACTTCTTTTTTGCAGCATGTACAGGACTTATACCATCGAACCATTTACAACGATTATCCTTCTTTTACGGAGTTTCTCACAACAGGTGAGATGTCTGCTTTACTGCAGAATCAAAAGATGTTTCCATCGGTTGTACTTCGTATGTGGGGTGGTCATAAAGATTGTGATTCAAAAATGGCCGGTTTTTTTCCCGGCTGATTTTGTAGATGCGTATGATCAAGCATTTCCAATTTGCTGTATTCGTATTTCCCCGGTTCACGAAAAAGTATGCGGATACTTTAATACACAGAGATTATTTGGGGGCTGTGTTGAATCTTGGAATTTCCGTTCCACGATCGGCGATATCCGTATTTGTGAAAAGGCTGCGTATCTTTTTGTGTTGAGGAATTAAAGGAGTTTATACTCTCAAATTTACGGCAGGTAAAGCATACTATAATGGAATGCCGTGAAATTTCTGAATTGGACGAAATTCCGGAAAGACAGTATGAGATACACAGACAAACGGTTGCCTCGGCTCGTTTGGATAATATAGTTGCTGCTATGATTAGTTCTTCGCGCACGAAGGCAAACGAACTGATTACACAGGGCAGAGTATTTATTAACAGTGAGGAGAAAACATCAAACAGTTATCGATGTCCAAGTGATTCCGTTTTTCAATTCGGGGTCACGGTAATATCGGCTTACCTTTGATGAAGGAGATATTACTAAAAAAGGGAAACAAAAATTACTATATATCAATACCGATAAGGAGATGAAGGTTCATGTTATCACCACTTGATTTGAAAAATAAAATGATGGAGCCAAAAAAACGCAAGTACTATGATAAAGATGAAACGGATGATTATTTAGAACTTGTGATGGAGCAGTACAAGCAGTTGTACGATGAAAATTTAGAACTGCAGAAAAATGTAAAATCCTTAAATGATGGGGTGCAGTATTACCGTTCCATTGAAAATACGATGCAGAAAGCATTGGTTCTTGCTGAAAAAACAGCGAAGGAAACAAAAGACGCAGCCCAGTTAAAGGCAGAGGCAATTGAAAAGGATGCAAATACTAAAGCTGATAAAATTGTTGCAGAGGCAGAGCAGGAGTATGATAAATTAAAGGAAAAATGTCTTTCTCTGGTTCAGCAGTTTAATCAGTATAAAATGCAGTTAAAACAGGTTGCATCTACTCAGTTGGAGTTAATTACCAGTGATTCTTTTTGATGTATATTCGCCGGAGATTGAAGCAATCCGGAATGAAAAAAGACAATATGATTGCAGAGCAGGTACCGGAAGAACCGAAAGCGCCAAAGGCACCGACAAAAATGGAGATACCGGAACCACTCGTAAAAAGAGCAGCCTGTTATGAAAGAGACAGTGGAAAAAGAGCCGGAAGATTTATCGGAAACAATGGTTCTTCCGGATGTAAAAAAGAAAACGAGCAAAAAAAAGAACGAAGAACTGCAGGAAGATATTCTCACGGCGGATACCATTGATTTAAGCGATACCTTAAATCAGATTCAGAAACCAAAAGACGCAGACACAAAAGAAGTAACGGATGCCCTTGTATTAGATCCGGTGGATGCTGTTGTTAAAGAACCTTTTGAGGCAGTGCCAAATTCTGCGGTAACTTTGGAATCTAATCCGGAAATGCTTTCTTTAGAGCCGGAAGAGGACAAGAAAGAAAAAGAGACTCCATCCTTGGATTCTCTGCTGCAGAATATAAACTTGGGTAAGAAGAATAAGAAAAAGAAAGGAAAGGACGAGGACCCTTTTGAGTTTCTTGGTTCGGTAGATGATTTTAATGGTTCAGAGTAAAAACAAATAATACATCATGCAGTATTTGCACTCGTATTTATTTTGCTTATTTTCGGAGACCGCATAACGAAAAATTTTGCGATTACTTCTTTAAGGCAGGATGATATTACAATAATTCCCGGTGTATTTACATTACATTATTTAGAAAATCCGGGTGCAGCATGGGGAATTTTTCCGAATGCTATATGGTTTTTGCCATAATTACGATTGTTGTCCTTGGTGCAATGATATATTTTTACAGCAGAATACCGGTACAAAAGAAATTTCTGCTGCTTCGATTTACCATTATCCTTTTGGCAGCTGGGGCAATAGGTAATTTTATTGACCGTATGATGTGGCATTATGTAGTTGACTTTTTGTATATAAAAGCAATTAATTTTCCGGTATTTAATGTGGCAGACTGCTATGTTTGTGTTGCGGCTGTCTTACTGATTTATTGCTTACTATTTCGATATAAGGAAGAAGATTTTTTTGTGGAAGAAGAAAAATTAATAATTGATGTAGAAACAGAAGAGGAACGCCGAATTGATCAGTTTTTGGCTGATCAGATGGAATATTCGCGTTCCTTTATCCAAAAATTAATTAAAAATGAAAGGGTTACAGTGAACAGGGGAATGTCATCACGAAGGTGAAATATCCCGTTTCTTTTCGTGATAAAATTATAATCGAAATTCCGGCACCAACGGAACTGGAAATTAAGCCGGAGAAAATGGATTTAGACATATTATATGAAGATAATGATGTCATTGTTATTGATAAGCCAAAAGGAATGGTTGTACATCCTTCTGCGGGACATATGAGCCATACTTTGGTGAATGGTCTTTTGTATCACTGTAAAGGAAATTTGTCGGGAATAAACGGTGTATTGAGGCCCGGAATCGTACATCGAATTGATATGGACACAACAGGCGCAATCATTGCATGTAAAAACGATATTGCCCACCAGTCACTGGCAAAACAATGGCAGGTTCATGCAATTACGAGAAAATATGAAGCTATTGTATATCATAATTTGCAGGAAGAAACAGGCACAATCGATAAGCCAATTGGCAGACATCCTGTTCATCGAAAAAAAGATGGCGGTAGTTCAGCCAGAGAAAGGTAAGAGAGCAGTTACACATTATCGTGTACTTTCTCATCTAAATCACAAATTCAATTATATTGAATGTCAGCTTGAAACAGGACGCACACATCAGATTCGTGTACACATGGCATCCATTATGCATCCGTTACTGGGGGATGAATTATACGGTCCAAAACCACAAAAAAAATGTTTGAAAAACTACAGGGACAGACACTGCATGCAAAAATTTTAGGATTTCAACATCCGGTTACCAATCAATATATTGAGGTTGAATCGCCACTCCCACAATATTTTGTAGAATTGCTAAAAAACCTCGGAAATTCGTGATATTTCAGGTAAAATATTGCTTGACAATTACATTACTATAGGTGTAGAATTTAGTTACTTGGCAAATGTTCGTGAAGTAACAACTTGTAGAATCTTTAGGAGAGGGGACATTCTATTATTGTAGTTTCTTTTGTCTACAAATGTAGATAACGTGATTTTTGCTGCTGACATTGAGGAGGATTTGTTTTTATGAGTAAGAGTTCGGATAAGGAAATGCGGTTGCATGAGGGGGAATTAAATGTCATGGAATTGTTGTGGTCCAATAAAGTTTTGGCTGCTAAAGACATTTCTAAAATTATTAAAGAATATATTGGTTGGGAAAAAATACGACATATACCGTAATCAAACGCTTGATTAATAAAGGAGCCATTCGACGTGAGGATCCGGGATTTTTATGCAGCGCTAAGGTAACAAAAAAGAAATCCAGGACATTGAGACAAAAGCATTGCTTAATAAAATGTATAATGGTTCCCTGAGCACATTTATTAATGATTATTTGGGAAATCGGAAACTTTCATTAGAAGAGACAATGGAGTTAAAACGAATTTTACATCTTAATGAATAAGATAACTCGCATCCGGAAAACAATATAGCAGGGTGCGAGTTAAATTTTGCCTCCTTTACTCTCTTGGACAAACTCCAGTTTTTCAAAAAGACTTGACGGGAAAATACCTATTTGCTATAATTTTATTGGAATTACTTATATACTTATTGGATTTAGGAGGTTTAAGTCTATGGATAAGAAAAATTACTTATCATGAGCAGACAAGCCGTGAAAATACATTAAAACTGCGTAGCGTCTTACAGACACTGCCGGATTTTACAAAGGATTTTTTTCGTGCCATTGAGCCAAATACATCTGCTAAAACCAGAATATCTTATGTATATGATATTCGTTTGTTTTTTCAGTTTTTGCAGATAAACAATCCGGTGTTTGCTAAAAAGATTCAATTAAAGACATTCGTTTAGAGGACTTAGAACAATTGCAGCCCGTTGACATTGAAGAATATTTAGAATATTTAAAATACTACAAAGATGCAGATGGTGTAATTCATACCAACAAAGAACGAGGGATTCATCGTAAATTAGCGGCATTACGAAGTTTTTATGCTTATTATTATAAACGCGAGTATATTCATAATAATCCCACATTAATTGTTGATATGCCTAAGCTGCATAAACGTGAAATTATTCGTTTAGACCCGGATGAAGTTGCCAATCTTCTAGATTATGTAGAACACGGTGGCGATGAAATGACAGGGATGAAAAAAGTTTATTTTGAAAGAAATAAAATAAGAAATCTCGCATTGTTCACTCTTCTGCTCGGCACAGGAATTCGTGTATCCGAATGTGTTGGATTGGACATTGAGGACGTTGATTTTGACAATAATCGGATTAAAATCGTGCGTAAAAGGTGGCAAGGAAGATTTTGTATACTTTGGAGATGAAGTTGCCGAAGCTTTATACGATTACTATGCAGAACGAATGACGATTACAACAAAGAAGGTCATGAACATGCTTTGTTTTTATCCATTCAAAAAAGACGTATCTGTGTACAGTCAATCGAAAATTTAGTTTCTGATTGTGCGAAACATGTTACGACATTAAAGCATATTACGCCTCATAAGCTTAGAAGTACATATGGTACCAATTTATACCGTGAAACGGGCGATATTTATCTGGTTGCTGAAGTATTAGGCCATAATGATGTAAATACAACCAGGAAACATTATGCAGCGCTGGAAGAAGACAGAAAACGAAAGGCTGCTTCGGCAGTTCGTCTGAGGGAGTCCTAAAATCCCTATCCTACCGACCGGTAGGATAGGTTTGGAACATTGTCTGAATACTCTTATAAATAGAATTTGCCGCATTCTTTTGGAAGGTGGCATTTGTTAATTTAGAATAATCACTGTTTCCGGAGATAAATCCAAGTTCAATCAAAATAGCCGGGACTGTATTGTGTTTTAATACATAATAAGCAGCTGTTTTGTACCACGGTTTGTTGTTTTTAAATCTGCAAGCAACTGCTTACGGAACAAGTTCGCCATGGCTTTTACTTGTAATACCACTAAAACTTGTCTTGTTATTGGATACGGAATAATATACTTCCGTTCCATTAGCAGACTTGCTGGTAGCAGAATTCATATGCAGACTGATAAACGCATCCGCACGAACAGATTTTGCAAAAGCTGCCCGATTGGCAAGGGTAACATAACTGTCATTTGTTCTGGTCCAGTACACTTTTTTGTGTCCGGTGCATTTCCTGCAAACTTATCATTCATCAATGTGTAAATAATCTTGTGAGTTAAATCTTTTTCATTTGTTCCATTATTTTGTGCGCCAGGATCATGACCACCATGACCTGCATCCAAAACCAAAACATTCTTAAATATTTTATTTGGCTGTCCCATTAATACACTGAGTGTATTTCCCTTTTCATAAATTTTATATCCAACTAAAGATGTTGTTGTAATCGTAATTACTGTATTATTTCCACTTTTTGCAGTCATAATATTTTTTATCGAACTGTGATTTATCACAATTGGATTTGTTTGATAATAGGACACATAATCACCGGGAATAATAATCTGAAACTTTTTGTTCAGATATAAATCCTGATTTTTACTTGATTAATGTGTACATTTGCAGGACGTGGTATCGATAGGGAGTAATTTGTTACACTTCCATCTCCTGCCTGATAGGCACGCAGTATATTAATTTCCAATGTCTTATTATGAATGATATAGGAATAATCTGCTGTGTTGTAACAAGTAAAGGTAATCGTTACCGTTGTTTCACTGTTGGTTACATCCATTTTCTGAATAATCTCACCAAAGCGCTCAAAACTTTTGTTTGCTAACAAGTATGAGGATTTAGGCAGTGAAATCGAAACCGTGTTTCCGGTTCGATTTACCGTTGCCGTTTTCATAATCTCTTCACTTGTACCCGATAACTGGAACGAAATCGAGCCGGTTCCATTTTGCTCCTGATAAAAGGACTGAAACGTATATAAAGAGTTGGTTGTTGTGTTTGCTTGTTGTACCGTTGACTGTTTTGATGCCTGTTTCGTACTCCAATTAAAAAATTGTTTACTCTGAATACGGTAGCATAACAGGCTCTTATCCCAGCTTTTTTGGTATAATTTAATTGTCCTAAAACGGAGGATGCCGGTATACATAAAATATTTTTCTTTGTTTTGTGCGAATAAATCATTTTAGGAGGTGCTGTCAATGTCACATTTTTCCCATTTAATATAGCTTGACGGCTGTCAAGCACGGCACGAAATGACATATCTACATCGGAATCCGATACCTGTAGTTCTTTTGTCTGCTGATTATAGGAGTAAAGTAAGTCCCATAATAGAAGAAAGAGTTTCTTCTGCAGGCAGGTACATCTTTCCGGATAATTTAATTACCGGCAATGAACGAAGTGTATATTTGTTATGATTGTAATAAATATTTCCCTGTGTACCCGTGTAATAGGTTAATTTCCCGTTATATGTAAGCTTTAACGGAGCACCTAAGCAAATGGTTTTTCCGTTTTTTTTTATAAGAAAACCGAAGTGCTTTCGCAACATAATTTATAGGAATCAGTATTTTAGTCTTTTTCTTGGATACAAAACGAACAGAAACAGGAGCTGTTTTTAATTTCACTTTTTTCCCATTTTTGTAAGCTGTTTTTTTTCCAACCTGCATTTTTAAAGAAATGCCATTTGCCGATAAGGTAAGAACCTTTCCTTTCTTTTTGTATTTACAGGAAACCCTCATCCCCTTCTTAAATACGTCAGCATAGGAAACCATATAGTTTTTCTTGATGACAACTGCCGGAAGTTTTTCCATTGTAGCGAAGATTCCCTTTTTTTTGAAACTTTCTTGTTTTGGTAAAGTTTTTTTACTGACATTTTTTCAATATGAATTGACAGAATATTGTCAGTTACGCATATTTACCGAATGTTTCTTTTCTTGTCTATTTGAAATTAGGCAGTAAACAAATAACCACCGGCATGAATATTTTCTGAAGAAAGGCTGTTTAATGAAATAATAGCTTCCTCATATTCTGCCTTTGATAAGTTGGAATACTTCTCTGCATAGGTATCAGCAAGGGAAGAAAGCGTATCACCGGATTTAATTAATACATTTTCATAGCTTTTCATTGTGTGCTGACCGCTCATATCTGCAGAAGCAGTCTTTCCGGTAAAGCCGCTCAAAAAACAAGCAATAAAATAATCGCCGGTACAAGAATAAATGTAAAACGTAATTGTAATAAATTTCTCATAATAGTCACTCCTTATTAATCGAACGTACAGTCCGAACATCTGTTTGTTGTATATAATATATCATCCGAACAGATGTTTGTCAATGACTATTTTCAAAAAGAAACGATTTGTATTTTACATAACAAATCGTTTCGGCTTATACAATATTTCTATCTACTCTTCTGCATCGTCATCTTCTGCGTCAATTTTAATGGCACCGGAAGATAATTCATCGATAGCAATGGAAAGCGCTTTTGGACAGTCATTATGGTCTGTTAAAGGCTCAGAACCGGCAATATCTGTCTGGCGCGTTTCGCAGTTGCCAATACAATGGAATAACGGCTGTTTACAACAGGCTGTTCTCCCTGCTCAACTTCACTGTTTGCAATATTCATAAGGTCTGTGTACGATGGATGTAACATAATAATTTCTCCTTTCAATTTAACAATTATCATTATATCATGGTTTTCCAAACTGATTCAACTACCAAATGCGTAAAAAATACTTTTCCGGCAATGTTTTCTCTTTTTTACAGGACCCGGTGCATCCGGATCTTCACCCTGTGGAATACTTCGGCTGTCTAAACTTACGGAACGATGATCTCCTAAAAAAACATAGTATTCATCTGATTTTAAGGTGTATGGTTTCTCTTTTGTTCCCAATTCAATCTGACTATCGTCCATGGCATCTTTTGCATATGGGTCGTCAATCTTTTGCCATTGATATAAATGGAATTATTATCAATGTAGACCGTTTCACCCGGGAGTCCATAAATACGTTTTACATAGTACTCATCAACGTCATGACCTTTCGGGTAAAATACAATAATATCGTATCGCTCCGGGTCATGAATACGGTAAATAAACTTATTAACCAATAAACTATCTCCGTTTTTGCAAAGTATCCTGCATTGAATTGCCATCGACAACCGTCCGTTGCAAGATATAGGTTGGTACGACGAAAATACAAAATACAATAATGGCAACATATAACAGCACCTCAAAAATAATGCTAAACGGACTTCTTTTTTCTGGCTGCCTTACGATTTTCCTGTAAATCATCAACAACCATTGTCTTTGCCTGTGAGGTTTGTGCTTCCTTCATATCCATAGTTTGATTACTCTCCCTCCGAATGATTTTTTAATTCTGATTCCATATGTTCAATCAGATTTTCGCAGTTACAGACACGGCAGTGTTCGTTCTGAATAATCTGATTCACACATTCTACGGCATCTTCTAACTTGTCATTAACAACAAGATAGTCATAGGACTTCATATATGCCACTTCTTCGCCGGCACGCTTAAGTCGTTTGCTAATCTGTTCCTCGGTCTCAGTTCCTCTTCCTTTTAAGCGTGAAGCAAGTTCTTCATAAGATGGTGGTGTGATAAAATCAATACCGCTTCCGGAAACTGCTCTTTTACAAGCATACCGCCCTGCATTTCAATCTCCAAAAGAACATCTTTTCCTTCTGCAAGCTGATCTTTTACAGCCTGTTTCGGTGTGCCATAATAGTTGCCGACATATTCTGCCCACTCGATTAACTCACACTGCTCTATCATATGTTCAAATTCCTCACGGGTATGAAAATAGTATTCACGCCCATTTACTTCTCCCTCTCTTGGCTTACGTGTCGTAGCCGATATAGAGAGAAAGTATGGATATTTTTCAATCAATTGTTTCATAATGGTCCCTTTTCCGGCACCGGAAAAGCCTGAAATAACGGTTAAAACGCCTTTCTTTGACATAGAGAAAGCTCCTTTCGTTTATTGATTCATTCTTGCAGCAATGGTTTCCGGCAGTAATGAGGATAATACAATGGTCTGATTATCCAATACTAAAACTGCTTTTGTCTTGCGGCCGCAAGTGGCATCAATCGCAGCCCCCTGGTCTTTTGCCTGCTGGATTAACCGCTTAACCGGAGCAGCATCCGGACTTACGATACTGTAAACCTTATCACTGTTTACTACATTGCCAAAACCAATATTAATAAATTGCATCGTATGCGCCTTTCTATTCGATATTCTGAATCTGTTCACGAATTTTCTCGATTTCGGTTTTTAAATCAATTCCATACTCGGAAACTTCGGAATCATTTGCTTTGGATAATGTCGTGTTTGCCTCACGATTCATTTCCTGAATTAAGAAATCCAGTTTACGCCCGATGTTTTCTCCAGCCGCTAAGGTTTCTTTGACATGCTCAACATGAGTACGCAGACGAACCATTTCCTCATCGACACAAATTTTATCGCTAAACATAACAATTTCTGTTGCCAAAAGATTTTCATCGATTTGTGTATCACCAAGAAGCTGTTCGACTTTCTCGGTAATTTTCTTTCGGTATTCTTCTACAATCTGAGGAGAACGCGTTTCTATTTTATCTACTAAATCAGAAATATGATCCAGTTTTTCTGATAAATCTTTTTGCCAATTTTTCTCCCTCGATGCGTCGGCTTTTCCGCAAATTTTTTCACAAGCATCACGTAATGCCTGTGTCACAATCGGAATCCATTCTTCTTCGTTGTCATCCTCTTCTGCTTTTGTAAAAACATCCGGAAATCGTGCCAATTGATAGGCCTGAATCGTTCCGTCAATCGAAAATTCATCTGCCATCTGGGAAATGCCGCTTAAATAAGCAGCTGCAATTTGAGGATTATACTGAATCGATTCAGCGTTTTCCTGCAATTGTTCTATGGAAACGAAAATATCGATTTTTCCTCTTTTTGCAAACTCTTTCACCTGATTTCGAATGGCAGGCTCATAAAAATTTAATTTTCTTTGGGAGACGAACCGACAAATCCAGATAGCGTTGATTCACCGACTTCATTTCGATGGTAACCTTATATTTTTCATTGGCTGCCTCACCGCGGTCCAAATCCCGTCATGCTCTGAATCATGATAAGCCTCCTTTTTTATCCAATCTGTATCATTATAGAGCATCGCAGTCGATAAGTCAAGTTTGTTGCCCTCTTTCCGGAAATATTGTATAATAGGAAAAGATGAAAAGAAAGGATGAATACGCATGGCATTTGATGGTTTTACAATTGCTGCCTTAGTCAGCGAAATGGACGCCAAATTAACCGGCGTACCACATACAAAAATTGCACAGCCGGAGGCAGACGAACTTCTGCTTTCCATAAAAAATAATAAAACACAGTATAAATTGCAGATTTCAGCGAGTCCTTCTCTCCCGCTGATTCATTTGACAAATTCACCAAAACCTTCGCCATTTACAGCGCCGGGATTTTGTATGCTGTTAAGAAAACATTTAGGTGGAGCAAAAATTCTGTCATTTGAGCAGGTCGGATTGGAACGCGTTATTAGAATTCAGTTAGAAAACCTGAATGAATTAGGGGATGTTGTTCAAAAATCACTGATGGTCGAGATTATGGGAAAACACAGTAATATTATTTTAGTCGACGAAAAAAATACGATTGTTGACAGTATTAAACATATTAATGGATTAACCAGTTCTGTCAGACAGGTACTACCCGGGCTTGATTATTTTATACCAAATACACAACATAAAATAAATCCATATGAGGTTACTACAAATGACTGGAATGAGACTCTTTTTATAAAACCGGTTTCGATTGCAAAAATGTTATACGGCTCCTTATCCGGGTTTAGCTCTTCTCTCTCTCACGAACTCGCTTATAGAAGTCACCTTGACGGAGATGCACCAACGGCTTCTTTAAACGGGAATGATAAATCGGCGTTGATGGAACAGTTTCGCAGCATAATGCAGCAAACAAAAGGAAGGGATTTTTCTCCTTGTATTGTTTTTCGAGGGGCAAAACCGATTGATTTTGGTGCTTTTCATTTGCGATGTACACAGACTGCACCTGTAAAACATATGAATCGATGTCGAAGTGGTAGAAACCTTTTATGGAGAAAAGGATACGCTTGAGCGCATCAGACAAAAATCAATTGATTTGCGTAAATCCGTGACTAATATTTTGGAACGGAACTATAAAAAACGTGATATGCAGTATAAGCAATTGAAAAAAACAGATGGAAAAGAGAAATATAAAGTGTACGGTGAATTACTGACAACATATGGTTATCAGCTCTCCGAGACAGATACTTCGCTAACTTGTGTGAATTATTATAATAACGAAGAAATAACAATTCCGGTTGATGAAACGATGACGGCAATTGAAAATGCAAATAATTATTTTGCCCGTTACAACAAACTAAAACGTACCGAGGAGGCCGTCAAAGAGCAGCAGGAAGAAACCGAAGAAACTATCACACATCTGGAATCCATTATGACAGAACTTGATATTGCACGAAAAGAGGAAGATTTACTAGTCATAAGGCAGGAATTAAGTGATTTTGGATATATGAAGGAAAAACGGTCAGGAAAAAAAAGGGAAACCGATAAAAAAAAGTAAACCACTCCACTTTATTTCCAGTGACGGGTATGATATTTTTGTTGGAAAAAATAATTACCAGAATGACGAACTGACCTTTAAGACAGCAACCGGAAATGATTGGTGGTTTCATGCTAAAAACATGCCCGGTTCTCATGTGATTGTGAAAACAAATGGCGAAGAACCGCCGATTAAAACGTTTGAAGAAGCGGGAAGTTTAGCTGCCTATTTCTCTAAAGGAAAAAAGGGGCAGACAAGGTGGAAATTGACTACACACAGAAGAAAATGTAAAAAACCAAACGGAGGAAAACCGGGATTTGTTGTATATTATACCAATTATTCCTTAATGGCATCCTCCCATATTGAGGGAATCCGGTGCGTAAATGCCGAAGATTCCGTATTTCTTGAAAGGAGTTATGTGTAATGGCAGTCAAAATGGACACACACATTCACACGTCATTTTCAACAGACAGCGAAACAGATATGCAGGAACAGATTTTACCTTCTTACAAAAAAGGCTTAGAGGGAATCTGCATTACCGACCATATGGATTACAATTTCCCAGAATCTGCGCTGGAACATCCGGTTGACGGGATTCCGTTCTGTTTTGATTTGATGATTATTTTAAGCGTATTCATACACTGCAAAAGACTGCACCACTCTCTGTCTATACCGGTGTGGAGTGTGGTATGCAGCTTATTACTGATGTAGTGGATAAAAATAAAGCCTTATGCCAAGATAAAGAGTTTGATTATATTATTGGCTCACTTCATTTGGTTGACGGAAAAGATCCATACTATCCCTCATTTTGGAAAAATCAAGAACCAGCCGAGTGCATTCAAACGTATTTTGAAAAAGATTTATGATAATATAACAACATTTCATGAAATGGATTCTTTGGGACATCTGGATTATATCGTCCGGTATGCACCGACAGATTACAAATACCAGCCGGAGCAATTTAGAGAAATTTTAGAAGCTATTTTGCAAACGCTGATTCAAAAAGACCTTGCGCTTGAAATTAATACTTCCGGATTTAAGAGACCTCTTTTCCCCGTCAAAATCCACATGAGAGAATTATTGAATGGTACTTAGCACTTGGTGGCGAAATGGTAACGATTGGTTCAGATGCTCATTCTCCTGAATTTTTGGCGTTTCATTTTGATGAAGTGGCGGTCCTATTAAAAAATACGGAATCCGTCAATATACAGTGTTTGAAAAACGGACTCCGATATTTTATGATATTTAATGCCTGTTATTTTCGAGAAAAATATGATATTTGGCGTTTAAATTTCTGTTTTTTCAATTATTTCTTTTAATGCATCTACTGTTCTATCAATTTCTTCCTTCGTTGTATGGGAAGAAAGGGTAAAACGGACAGTTCCTCTTGCCAAACTGCCGGTTAATCCAATTGCTTCAATTACATGAGAGGTGATGGATTGACCAGCATTGCAGGCGGAGCCGGCAGAGGCGCAAATTCCTTCCATATCTAACAAAATAACAATCGTTTCTCCATCGACAAAAGAAAAACTTATATTGATGTTATTAGGAAGGCGTTTTCTTCTTGAGCCATTCAAATGACAATAAGGAATTTCCTGCTCTATTCGGTGAATCATGTAATCACGTAATTGTGACATCGTATTTGATTTCTCCATTAAGATTTCGTTTACTAATTGAGCCGCTTTTCCCATACCAACAAGAGCAGGAACATTTTCTGTACCGGCGCGGAGTCCGCTCTCTTGTTTTCCACCGTGATGGAAGGAAGGCAAATTCACTCCTTCCCGTATATACAAAAAAAATCCGGCACCTTTTGGCCATAAAATTTGTGTGCACTGGCACTTAATAAATCTACATTCATTTTTGTGATGTCAATCGGAATCTGTCCATATGCCTGAACGGCGTCAGTATGAAAAACAGCCCTGCTGTTTGCTTTTACAAGTGATGCAAGCTCAGGAATTGCCTGAATTGTGCCAATCTCATTATTTGCAGTCATAATGGATACCAAAATGGTATCTTTACGCAATGCCTGCAGCAATTTTTCCGGTTTTATAAACCCCTGTTCATCCACATCTAAATAGGTAATTTCAAAACCTCTTTCTTCCAAATAGGCACATGTATTTAATACGGCATGATGTTCTATTTTTGAAGTAATAATATGATTTCCGTTCTTTTTTGCACTGCTCGGCAGTGCCGATGATTGCCCAGTTATCTGATTCCGTTCCACCCGAGGTAAAATAGATGTTTTGCGGGTTGGCACAATTAAGTGTTTTGGCAATTCGCTTTCGTGCCGTTAATAATGCAGACTTATTAGCGACACCTAAGTCATATACACTGGATGGATTTCCGTAGGAATCCTTTAAATAAGGCATCATTTCTTCTAACACTTGTTCTGAAAGAGGCGTGGTGGCGGCGTTATCCAAGTAAATCGTCTGACTCATACCTCATACCTCTCTCTTGTATCTATCACTATATCTTATGCATTATTCGACAGATTGTGACAAATTACATTAGCGAATGGTAATTTTATGATAGGAACGCTTACCGATTCCGTTTTTCGTACAATTTCTTCACTGTGAACTTCCTGCTCAGGCTCAATCTCTTCTGGCGGAACAGTAAAATCAACAGCCTCCGGTGTATCGGACGCTTCAAACGTATTGAATGTTTGCGGTGCTTCCTCCATGCTTGTAGCAACTGTTTCAATAATTGGTTTGGAATCATCTTTCCACTGATTTTCTAAATCATGGATTGTTGGAACTTCATCATATTCACTGATATTCGAATACTGGTCATCCAAAGGAATACTAACCGGCTGAATATCAAAATCAAATTTTGGTTTCTGATATTTGGGCAGGGTGCTTTTGGATGGCTTAAGAGGCAGTGCTTCAGATAATTCTACCTTTTCTTCATCGCGCTCAATTACATCCGCCATATCTTCCTGGGCACTCTCGTTCATACGTTTAATCGGTTCAGCCATATCCAGACGGTTAAGTAAATTACTTAACTGTTCCTCTTCTGTCTGTGCCGATAAGTAAGTATTTTCAACCAGTGCATCCGAAGGAGTTTCTGGCTCTTCTTCAAGAATGGAATCCAGTGTCTGTTCCGGTTCCTGCAGTTGTTCTGTTTTCTCCGGTTCCGGCTCTTCTTTAATTTCCATCTGTTTTTCTATAAATTCTTCCGGCATCGTCCACTCAGGAATCTCATCTTTCATTTTTCCTAAGGTTTTCAAGATAAGATTTTCCTTTTCTTTCGCTTCTTTGTGCGGTAACGCCTCTTTTGGTTCCGGTACAGGTTCTGGTTTTTCTTCGCGTTTAGGTTCTTCACTCTTTGTTGCAGTTTCCAAATTTTTTTGTTTCCAAATCTTCTGTCTCGGCATTTTCCGGTTCAAGCATTTCTGTTTCATTTTTTCTGTTTCCGGCAGAATTTCTTCCGGCAAAAGGATATTACTGAATCCATAGCCGGTTAAAATTGGCAGAAAACATGTAATGCAGTAAAAATATTTGTGTGTTCAGAGCACAAAATATAGTAACATACAGCTGCAAAAAAACGTGATAAGAACCGGACCAATAAACGAAAAACGATTTCGAATAGCATAATATCCGGCTAAAACAGAAAAGAAGAAGAAAAAGCAGCACAAACACACCGTTTGAAAATGGTGCAAAAAGTAAAATAATGGTTTCGCATATTTTAAAAGAATGTAATCTACCATGGTACGCCAGCCATCCAATGGAAGGGATGCATCTTTTACAAAAGTTATATTTGTAACAATTGTTTTTCAAAGAAAAACAATACTGCTAATATGCCTGCCGTAAATACAAGAAAATAAGCGGCGCATAAACTACCTTTTGAAAAAATGGATGGATTCGGATTTTTTTGTCCGGCAAAAACAAAGCCAGAAAAACACCCTAAAAAAATAAAACGGTTACAAGTGGATTGATTCGAACAGCAAATGCGAAAACCACGCCAAGAAACAAAGCACCGAAAACGCAGGAAAAACACTTGTTTTCTCTCCGAATCTTAAAGCCTTTAACCAAATCAAAAAACAAAGATATGGAATTAAAAAGCTAAACATATTCAGCGTCATCTGCTCCTGAAGATACTGTGCCTGATTCAGATAAATAACTAAATAAATACTGCTTGCAAAACTGATAATTCCACAAATCCGTCCACTGCAGAGACGTCCAATTGCATAAATGCATAAAGTCAGTACCAAAGATGTAGCAGCTGTTTTCCATCCGTAAACCAGGTTCTGCCACAAGAAAAGACCTACGCCGACAAGAACAACAATAATCATCTCTAAAATAATAGAAATAGGATGACTATTCTCGGCAATAATTAACCATTTTTTTTTGTTTTATAAAGTACGCGGCAATTAGAAAAAGCAGTACGCCAAAAACAACGCCTCCTACCAGAAAATATCTATTTTGAGAATTGGTCATAACCAAATTGATAATCTCAAACATGCTTAAAAGTGCGACTGGTAAGTAAAAAGGGCACACACAATACGAAAAACATTTCTTTTTAATAACACAGGTATCTCTCCTTTTGTACATAAACATTCCTATTTATCATACTATAAAATAATGATTTTAACAACATTTTTTCGTGATTTGACACATATATTAATAAAAAAAGAATGAGGTGTGCGGTGAAAGACCAATTATTAAAGGGAACAATGATTTTAACAATCGCCGGATTTGCCACAAGAGTTATTGGCTTTTGCTATCGAATTTTTTCTTGCCGGTGAATTAGGGGAAGTAAATTTAGGAATTTACCAATTAATTTTTCCGGTCTATTCGATTTGTTTTACAATTTATGCCGCTGGCATCCAGACAGCTGTATCACAGTTGATATCGCATCAGCCCAAAAAAAATCATGGACAAATTATAAAAGCCGGTATTACACTTTCTCTTTGCCTGGCAGTCATTTTGTCGTTTAGCCTTTTTCTTTCCGCACAGTAATTGCACATTCTTTTTTTAGGTGCAGATAAAACGGCACCGCTTCTTTTTTGTTTTGGCTTTTATCTTTTCCCTTTTTGTGGTGTCACTTCCACAATCAATGGATATTTTACGGAAAAAACAATGCCAAGATTCCGGCTGTCACACAGATTATTGAGCAGTTAGTCCGGGTTGTTTTTGTTGTCTCTTTCTGCTTTTACGATTTGCTTCCGGTTTCGTCTCTTATTTTGTCCGTAGCCGGACTTGTCATTGGTGAACTGGCAAGCAACTTTTATAATATGTATCATTTGATAAAAGAGTCTTCCTTTACCCATTTATTTTGTCAAAAAGCTCAGTTTGGTAATGTGATTCGTATGGCACTGCCACTTACCGGCACAAAACTAATTATTGCACTTCTTGGCAGTGTAGAATCAGTTTTCATTCCGCCGATTTTATGCAGGGCAGGTTCTTCTTTAGAAGATGCACTGGCAATTTATGGGATTTTGACAGGTATTGTGCTGCCTTTTATTTTTTTCCGGGAACCATTACAAACTCACTTTCTGTTCTTTTACTGCCCGCCATATCCAGAGCAAGTGGCAAAAAAGATAATCACCATGTGCGGCAGACAACTTCTGTTACAGTCCGTTATTCCCTACTGCTTGGCGTGCTCACCTGTGCTGTCTTTTTAAATTATGGAATGGACCTTGGACAATTTGTGTTTCACAGCGAAAATGCCGGAAAACTTTTGACGCTGCTTGCTTTTTATGCCCATTTCTATATGTGACAACAACTTTAGGCAGCATTATCAATGGACTCGGGAAAACGGTAATCACTTTTGCTTTTACCGTAATTGGTCTTATCATTCGAATTGGCTGCCTGTTTTTCTGGCTCCTGTTTATGGAATCTTTGGTTATCTGTTCGGACTTTTTATGCAGCCAGATTGTCATCTGTTTGTGTCATGGAATCTACCTGATGAAGAAAAACACATTACCATTCAGGTTGCAAAATATTTTGTCTGGCTTTTTGTCTTTCTTTTTTTGTGAGCCTTCTCTATATTAGTAAAATATTCTGCCGTAACCTGATTCATTTAACAAATCAGCCTTATTTATCGTACTTATTGCTGATTCCGGTTCTTTTGCATCCTTTTTGTATTTTTATCAATGTGGCTTGATTTCCAAAAAGGATATTAAGCTTTTTCGTTAGCCTCTTCAATCATCTGAGCAAGTGTGGCTTCCTCAATAATCGGAACCGAAAGTTCTTTTGCTTTTTTTTATTTTTAGAGGACTGGGAAGTAATATCATTATTCACCAGATAACTGGTGTCTTTGCTGACACTTCCTGCCACTTTTCCACCGAGCGATTCAATCATGTCTTTGCACTGATTACGGTTATCAAATGTATTTAATGTCCCTGTAATAACAAAGGTAAGGCTCGGCAAATGGCTGATGCTCTTTTTTCTCCGGATAAGAAACAATAAGCAGGTCATCTAAATTCTTTAACTGTTCCTGATTGTTTTATCTGCAAAGTACCGGACAAAAGACTTTGCTAATACCTCACCAATGCCATCCACTTTAAGCAGGTCTTCTCCTGTTATTTCCTGCATCTTTGTAATCGGATACGGATATTTTTCGGCAATAAGTTTTGCCATACTTAAGCCAATGCCTTTAATGCCAAGGCTGTATAGTAAATTTGCAAGTGGTATTTGTTTTGCCTTTTCAATAGACTCAATGAGATTGTCGTAGGATTTTTCACCAAACCCTTCCATCTCAACAATTTTATCCTGATATTTTTCTAAATAAAAAATGTCTGTCAATGAATGAATCATGCCATCTGCTACAAATTTTTCAAGTGTGGATTCTGATAAGCCGTCGATGTTCATAGCATTACGACTTACAAAATGTGTCAGCAGTTTTATTTTCTTTGCATAACACTCTTTATTGGGACAGAGCAAAAAGACAGAACCGTGTTCCTGCTCTAATGTTGTAGACGCACCGCAGACCGGACATTTATCAGAATTACGCACGTTCCGCTCTGTGTTTTGTTTTCCTGTATCTGAGGAATAATCATATTGGCCTTATAGACTAATATTTTATCACCAAGTCCCAATTTCAGTTCTTTCAAAATGCTTACATTATGAACACTGGCACGGGAAACGGTGGTTCCTTCTAATTCAACAGCATCGAAAACGGCAACCGGGTTAATCAAGCCAGTACGTGAAGCACTCCATTCAATTTCCCGAAGCGTCGTTTCTGCCAGTTCATCCTGCCATTTAAATGCAATCGAATCATGAGGAAATTTAGCTGTACGTCCAAGTGTAGCACTATAGGCAACATCATCAAAAGTCAATACCAAACCATCACTTGGCAAGTCGGACTGCTTTACATAATTTGAAAAATAAGTTATCATGTCTTCTATGTTTGAAGCAGAAACTTCACGGTAAGGTGCCACTTCAAAGCCCTGTTTCACAAGCCAAGAAAGCCCCTCTTTCTTCTTTGTGAATGAAATTTCATCTCCAATCGAAATAATATTATAGGCGTAGAAATGCACACGGCGTTTTGCCGTAATCTCGTTATTTAACTGTCGTACGCTTCCACTGCAGAGATTTCGCGGATTTTTATACTGTTCTTCTACATTTTCCTGCTTATTTAATTCTTCAAAATCGGAATATCGAATCAAAGCTTCACCACGAACAATTAAAGTGCCGGTATACTGAATACGTCCCGGTATATTTACAAACGTTTTGCATTATTCGTGATGACTTCTCCAATTTCACCATTTCCACGTGTCAATGCTTTTTACTAATTCACCGTTTTCATAAGTCAAAATAATACTCAGACCATCTAATTTCATTGACAAAAGACCTTGCTCGTTTCCAAGCCATGCAACCAAATCCGCCGGTTCTTTTGTTTTATTCAGAGAAAGCATTGGCTGAACATGCTGCTCTTTTGAAGTTCACTAATGGTTTCATATCCGACATGAATGGTTGGGCTGTTATTCATTGTAATGCCTGTTTCTTTTTCCAATGCAAGCAGCTCATCATAAAGTTTATCATATTCAAAATTTGACATCACTTCACCCTGCCCCTGATAATATACTTTGGCAGCTTGGTTCAAACGTGAAATTAATTCTTTCATGCGGGATACATTTTCCATTATTCTGCTTCTCCTTTATTCTGTGCCAGATTTTTCAATGTTTTTATTTCGGATGGTGTCAGCTCACGCCATTTACCGACAGGGAGCGAACCAAGTTCAATATTCATAATCCGGATTCTTTTTAAACTGGTGACACGATAGTCAAAATATTCACACATTCGACGAATTTGACGGTTTAATCCCTGCGTTAATGTAATGTAGAAGCAGTCTTTTCCCATTCGGCGTATCTTGCATGGTCTGGTTATTGTATCTAAAATCGGTACCCCCCTGCGCCATTGCCTGCAATACAGAATCCGTAATTGGTTTATTTACATGAACAATATACTCTTTTTTCGTGATAATTGCTTCCCCCGTAAAACATCGTCCATCAATTGTCCGTTATTGGTAAGAAGCAATAAACCGGTAGATTCTTTATCAAGTCTTCCTACCGGATAAATCCGCTCCGGGAAATTCAAGTAATCAATTACATTATTCTTATCTATTTTGCTTGTCGTGCACACAATACCGGCAGGCTTGTGAAATGCAAGAAGATATTCTTTTTGGCAAGGAGTAATTGTTGTATGATGAACCATTACCGTATCGCCGGGCATCACTTTTGTTCCCATTGTTGCCAAAGTACCGTTAATCCATACTTTCCCTTTTTTTCAATCAGCCGATCAGCTTCTCTTCTGGAGCAGTAGCCACACTGACTCATATATTTATTAATTCGCGTACCTGTTTCCTGCATAGTTTTATCATCCTTTATTCTCTTTACTTAGGAATAAAATGGTACGTCTGACGATTCAAACGTACCATCTTTTGTAATTCATTTTCTTTTGTCAGTTTGCTGCTGGTGCACTACTTGCACTCGGAACGGAACTTGGTGCCGTACTCGGAGCAGTGCTTGGAACTGCGGTTCCATTACTCGCAGCTGATGCTGCCGGTGATGCGGAAGAACTTTCACCATTTGCTGCCGCTTTAATCTCTTTTTTGCATTTTCTGATAATACTGTTTAAAGGTGGCATCCTTTTCCAATATATCGGACATGCTTTTGTTTACTTCCTGCTTCAATTTCTGAATTTCTTCGTTCTTATCTGCCAGGTTAATAAACTCCACTTCGGAATTGTCCAAAGCACTAAAGTAAATGACATACTTTCCTTCGGATGTTATTTTAACATAATACTTGGTCAAACAAGGAACCCAGCTTTCAATATTCTTTAACTTCATGTTATACTTTACATAAACACGATACGAATCCATTTCCTCATTTTTAATGCAATAACAATCAAAATCCTTATAGTTTTCCACATAACTGGCTAATATCGTATAGCGATCTTTTGGAATTCTGCTTGGATCACTGACTAACTCGCTTAAAGCGTCCATATTGACGGACTTTTTAGCATTAAAGTAATTTTCAATCAGTTTATTAATATCTTTGTTCTCGTTTAAGTTCAAATCTGCTGTCTGTGCATTCTGATTCGGACTTCCGTTATCCAAAAAGACAAGTGCTACAAATCCAAGTGCCATAACAACAATGGATGCAATGATGACCATTTTCTTATATTTTAATTTCATAGTATATTCCAGCTTTCTATTGTAATTCGTTTTACCCTATAATAGTATAGCAATTTTTGGTGTCTTTGTCTATTCTTTTAAGCTATTTTTTTATCTGCTTAAGCTCCTCTATGGAGAATGAATAATTGGAATTACAAAAATGGCAATGCAGTTCAATTGATTCACCATCTTTTATAATATCTTCCAATTCCTTACTTCCAAGACTTACAAGAGCACGCTCCATACGCTCCTTCGAGCAGTTACAGTGAAAGCAAACCGGAAGTTTTTCTTCTGACAGTTCCACCTCAAAGCTATCTAAAATTGCCGCAAGAATCGATTCCGGAGAATGCCTTTCTCGAACAAGGTTGTTACCGGTTCAATGGAGGCTAAACGCTTTTTCCAATATTTCGATGGTTTCTTCCTCAACATCCGGCATAAGCTGAATGATATAACCACCAGCCTGCGCAACGGTATTGTTTTTATTCATCAGCACACCTAATGCTACCGATGATGGAGTCTGCTCCGATGCTGCAAAATAATATGTGAGATCCTCCGCAATTTCCCTGAAACCAACTGCACCTGTCCGGAATACGGCTCTTTCATGCCGATATCCTTAATTACCGTTAAAACGCCTAAATCAAGTGCACCTCCAACATCCAGCTTGCCATCTTTTCTGGCAGGAAGAGATACCACCGGATTTACTGCATAGCCTTTTACATGCCCAAAAGCATCTGCTGTTACTGTGAGTCCCTGCACCGGTCCGCTGCACTGAATCTGCAGTGTCAATAAATCTTTTCCCCCCTTCATCATGGCACCCATCATAGCACCACCGGATAATAATCTGCCAAGTGCCGCGGTAATGACAGGGCTTGTTTGATGACGGCTTCTTGCCTCTTCTACTAAATTTCTTGAAGTAATGGCAAAACAGCGAATCTGACCATTTGCCGCTGTACCACGTACGATATAATCCTTTTGTTCTCCATGTAATCTCTCCTTTTTAAGCCAGAGTCTAATGCATAAAAAGAATGCACCTGGAGGGATTCGAACCCCCGACCAAAGGCTTCGGAAGCCTCTACTCTATCCACTGAGCCACAGATGCATTACTCATCTATTATATATCAATGGATTCGACTTTGTAAAGTGTTTTTTACATATAAAACGATTTTTCCTTATGGTCATAATAGTAGGCACAATCGGACAAAATTTCCTCCTCTTTTACATGATTTTCATTGATTTCTTTTACCATATCGGATAATTTTGATAATGACAAGGAACCATCTTCTGCCGGCATAATAATCAGTTCATGAATACTGCTTGGAATCACATATAAATCCGTACCCAGTTTTTCTGCCAGTCCATCCAGTAATCCATGATATAACAATACAGATGCACCATTAATCTGATACTTATTTGTCATAATATGCATCGGAATAGGCTTATTGGAATCCTCGGCAGGTTCAATTGTGCAGTTAATCTCTCCCATAAGCAATTCCAGCGTGTGTTCCATCGTATCAATTACCGGAGGCAAAAGAATTGGTGTGTTTTTTTCGGCAATAATATAGAGTGATTTTGCGGAAAGTCCCCATTTCCCTGCCAATTCGTTTGTTACGCAGATTGATTCCATACCTTCTTTCGATACATGATGAATGATATAAAAACTACCGCCATATTCAGGAAAGGAAGATGTGGTACCGAGTCCAAAAATTGTTTATTCCTCTCTTTTGAAACAAGCCGGTATGTTATTTTGTTGCTGCAATCGGATAATTCGGCAGAAAATTCTGATATGCTTCTATCTTATCCTCAAAATCGTGCATCTGCTCATAAATATGACTTGCTGTTTCGGAAATTGTTGTTCTTCCATGTTCAAATTCAGAGTAAAAATTGTCCAGATAAATTGTAGGTGATACCGTCCCTTCGATTTTTTTTCAAAAGAATGGCATACCGTTTTGTATCGTTATTTTTCAGCAAAACACTGCCCTCTAACTGATACTGCTCCGGTGAAAAATAACGATACAGTTCTTCAATCAATTGTTCCATAAAATCTTGTTTTGTCATAATGACTCCCTTCCCATTATTATAACCCATCACCGTGTAACAAAAATTGTATCAGAGAAAAGATGGATTTGCAAGGATTGTTTGACGCTATTTTTGGCGCATTACGACATAAAAAAGCCAGCCTTTTTGAGGCTGACTCCTAAATCGTTATTCATTTAATTGATTAAACAATTCCCTGAGCTGTCATAGCTTCAGCAACTTTTCAAAACCAGCGATGTTAGCACCTACAACATAGTTTTTCTCAAAACCATATTTCTTTGAAGCATCATCACAAGCATGGAAATACTAACCATGATACCCTGAAGTTTTGCATCAACTTCATCAAAGGTCCAGCTAAGTCTCTCACTGTTCTGGCTCATCTCAAGAGCAGATGTAGCAACACCACCGGCGTTTGCAGCCTTACCAGGTGCAAATAATACACCGTTCTCCTGAAGATATTCAGTAGCTTCCAAAGTAGTAGGCATGTTAGCACCCTCAGCAACAGCGATAACGCCGTTAGCAACCAATGCTTTTGCATCATCTAAGTGCAATTCGTTCTGAGTTGCACATGGAAGAGCAACATCACATTTAACAGACCAAACGCCCTCTGCCTTCATGATACTCAGCGCTCTTTCTAGCTGCTGCATACTCAGTAAGACGTGCTCTTTAACTTCTTTTACTTCTTTCAAAAGTTCAACATCGATTCCTTCCGGATCATAAATCCAGCCGGTAGAATCCGAAACGGTAACAACCTTTGCACCAAGCTGCTGAGCTTTCTGTGTTGCGTAAATAGCAACGTTACCAGCACCGGAAACAACAACTGTTTTACCAGCCAAATCATGTCCGTTGCATTTCAACATTTCCTGTGTATAGTACAAAAGACCATATCCGGTAGCTTCTGTACGAGCGAGAGAACCACCGTAAGGTAAGTCCTTTACCTGTCAGAACACCTTCATACAGGTTGCGGATTCTCTTATACTGTCCGAACATATAACCGATTTCACGTCCACCAACACCGATATCACCGGCAGGAACGTCTGTATCTGCTCCGATATGTTTGCAAAGTTCTGTCATAAAGCTCTGGCAGAATGCCATAACCTCACGGTCTGATTTACCTTTTGGATCGAAATCAGAACCAACCGCCCGGAAGTCCGGTCAGGGAGTTTTTGAAAATCTGCTCGCTTTGGCTGCCTGATGGAACTCCGGCTCAGCAGGGTTCTTCTCGATTAATTCAGCCAATACCTCATCTACGTATGACATAGTCATAACCTCCTTCGTTTTTTGTCACTTAACATTATAAGACGCAAAAACGAAATTGACAAGTAAAAAATTACTTTTTGGGCTAAATAACTATTTGTATAGTCAACTTTTCCGCTTACATCCTCTAAAAAACCATGACGGTTTTTTTCAAACAATTTACTTTCTTCAACAGAGTCAAACTCCACTTCTGCCAGAATAAGTCCTTCATAACGGTCATGAAAGATATCCAGTTCTATCATATAATTCTGATATGGGATGCAGTATCTCGTTTTTTTTTATGCAGATGCCATCACATTTTTGTTTCAAATGAAAGAAACTATCTTTTGTCAAAGGCATCTCCCTGCTCATCCGAAACATTCAATGCCTCGTCATCAACAGCAATGCGGTTTTTATAAGTCAAAATATAGTCGTCATTTTTCCTGCGGATCCGCACGGTCGGTTCCGAACACAGATATCCCTGTTCAATCTCAAACACTTTGACCGCCTGGCTTAAATCCGAATGTCACTCACTAAAAATTTTTTCTCAATTTCCATTATTCTCACCATCCTGCGGATTTTCAACCGAAATTTTTCCAAGTCTTGCATTGCGGAAATCATCCAAAAGCAAAAAAGCAGCCTTATCATGGTCTAACTCATTTCCTTTTTTTCAGACAGCCGCGGTTTACAGCAATTGCATTTAAAATAGCAACAGAATCCTCAGATTCATCAACGGAATATGTTTTACCAAGAATTCCCGGATAACTTGCCGTTAAAAACTCAATCAAATCCAGTGCAAGTTCTACACTCTGGATTAATTCATCTTTAATAGAACCGATAAAAGCTAAATGCTGTCCAACTGTCTGGTCTTCAAACTTCTTGGCCATAAAATACCCGGTGTATCTAAAAGTTCTACCTGTTTATTTAGGCGAATCCACTGTTTCCCTTTGGTAACGCCCGGTTTGTTTCCTGTTTTTGCACATGCTTTTCCGGCAAAACTATTAATAAATGTAGACTTTCCAACATTCGGGATACCAACAATCATAGCACGAACCGGACGATTTTTAATGCCTCGTTTGCGATCGCGCTCAATTTTTTTTCACAGGCTTTCTGCACTAACGCATTCACCTGTTTTAATTCATTTTTCTTTTTGAATTGACTGCCAATGCTAAAAAGCCTTGTTTCTCATAATATGAAATCCATGACTGAGTCTTTGCCGCATCCGCCATATCGCTTTTATTTAACAGTAAAATTCTTGATTTTCCCTGTGCCAGCGAATCAATATCAGGATTTTGCTGCTTCGGGGGATTCTAGCATCCACCAGTTCAATAATGACATCAATTAGTTTGATATCTTCCTGCATGGCACGTTTTGCTTTTGTCATATGCCCCGGATACCATTGAAAATGCATCGAAACTTCCTCCTATTCCGTTTTCTTATCTTCGCCGTTTACCTCCAATTAAGGAAAATGGGTCAAGCCGCAAAATTACTTTTCCGATAATATTCTTTTTCGTAACTTTTGTAAAAGATGAATTCCGACTGTCATCCATGTCATTGCGGCTGTCACTTAGCACAAAATACTCATCGTCTTTGAGCGTAATTTCATTGACTGCCCGTCCGCCGGAATGCATCGCTTCAAAATCATATTTTTCTTTCTGTTCTTCTCCATTAATATAAAGTTTTCCATTTTTAATTTGTACTTTTTCACCGGGAAGACCGGCAACTCTGCGGATGTGAATCATACTGTCACTGTTTATTGTCTCCTCCTCGTCCTGTACTTCCGGATAAAAAGCAATAATCTGATTTCTTTTTGGTGGAAAAAGCACATAAGAAGTTTTGTTTACAATCACATCTTCCCCGTTGTAAAGTGTCGTTTCCATGGAACTGCCAATTACACTTACTTTTTTTAAGGCAAACGTAATAATCAGCCAGGCAAGAAATACAACCGCTGCTGCCATAATCGAAAAGCGAATGGCTCCTTTTAGAAACTGCATTCTCTGTTCGTTTTTTTTTCTTCTTCAAACCTTAAATTCATAGCAATACCCTTTGCTCATTTATTGAAAAAGACGCATGAGCCAAGCCCATGCGCCTCGATGAAAAAGCAAATATTTACTTAACAAGTTCTTTAACCTTAGCTGCTTTACCTATGCGTCCGCGCAGATAATTCAGTTTTGCTCTTCTTACTTTACCAAGACGAACAATTTCGATTTTCTCAACAATTGAGAATGAAGAGGCCATGTCTTCTCAACACCAACACCATTGAGAACTTGCGGACAGTAAATGTCTCACGAGTGCTTCCGCCCTGGCGTTTCAATACAACACCTTCAAAAACCTGTGTTCTTTCGCGCTGTCCCTCTTTTACTTTGGCATATACCTTAACAGTATCACCAACGTGAAATTCAGGTACTTCAGCTTTCAACTGCTCTGCTTCGATTTTCTTGATAATTTCGTTCATTGTTGTTCCTCCTAATCTGATTTTTGATGTTCTTAATGATATATTTCCATCAGAGGACCATCTACTTTATTCACAACATTAAAATATAACATACTTCACTTGTACAAGTCAAGTATTAATTTTCGTCAAAGACCTCTTTGCCAAAACTCACAGCTATGGAGTTTGCGTGTGCTGTCAAATGCTCTGCTTTCGCAAATTTGATAATGTCCTCATGCGCTTCTTCCAGTGCTTCACGTGAATAGGAAATCACGCTGGATTTCTTGATGAAATCATCAACGGACAATGGGAGAAGAATTTCGCTGTTCCATTTGTCGGAAGGACATGGTTTGGTCCGGCAAAATAATCGCCAAGCGGTTCGCTGGAGTATTCACCTAAGAACATGGCACCGGCATTCTTTACACGCGTCATTGTGTCAAACGGATTTTTTGTAATTATTTCCAAATGCTCAGAAGCAATCTCATTTACCACGTCAATTGCCTCATCCATATTGTCAGCAATCAAAAGGTATCCATAGTTTTCCAAAGATTTTGAAATGATTTCCTTACGGGATAAAGAAGCAACAAAAGTATCCACTTCTTTCGATACCTGTTCTGCCAGTTCACGGCTTGTTGTTACCAAAATTGCGGACGCTAACTCATCGTGTTCTGCCTGGGATAACAAATCTGCAGCCACGTAACGTGGATTTGCAGTTTCGTCTGCAAGCACAAGAATTTCACTTGGACCAGCAACTGAGTCAATGCTGACATGTCCATATACCGTTTTTCTTGGCAAGGGCAACAAAAAAATATTACCAGGCCCTACAATTTTATCTACTTTCGGAATTGATTCCGTTCCATAAGCGAGCGCTGCAATCGCCTGTGCACCGCCAACCTTTACAACTTCTGAGGCGCCTGGCCAAATGAGCAGCTACCAAAGTGACCGGTGTCACTTTTCCGTCTTTTCCCGGAGGAGTTGCCATAACAATACGTTTTACGCCAGCCACTTTTGCAGGAATAATATTCATCAAAACACTGGATGGATAAGCTGCTTTTTCCGCCCGGCACATAAACACCAACACTTGCTAATGCTGTAATGCGCTGTCCTAAAATCACACCATCCTCTCTTGTGTGAAACCAGCTGTTTCTCACCTGACGTTCATGAAAATCGCGAATGTTTGCAATCGATTTTTTCATTGTCTCAATTAAGTCAGCATCAACAAGAGAATATGCCTCTTTGATCTCTTCTTCTGTCACATACAAGGTCTCTTTAGAAATATTGGCTTTGTCAAAGCGCTTCGTATAATCAAAGACCGCCTTGTCTCCTTCTTTTTTACATTTTCCAAAATTTCATTGACTGCTTCCTGATACTCATCATACTGGTTCGGGCTGCGTTTCAACAAATTTTCTAAAATATTTTCTTTTTCCTGTTTGGTCAGCTGTACCATGCGCATGTTACCATTCCTCCTTATTCCAGTGCCTGTTTTAAATCTTTAATCAGTTTCGTAATGCGCTCACGCTGCAATTTCATACTTGCTTCATTGACAATCACGCGGGCGGATAATGGACAAATTGTTTCCAATACCTCTAGTCCGTTTGCCTTTAATGTCGAACCCGTCTCAACGATATCAACAATGACCTCAGACAAACCAACAATTGGTGCCAGTTCAACAGAACCATTTAATTTTACAATTTCCACGGTCTGATGTTTCTGATTATAAAAATAGTTTTTCGCAATTGCCGGATATTTCGAGGCAACACGAATCACCTGATTATTATGCAGCAATTCTTTTGCTGAAGCAGGACCTGCAACACACATATTGCATTTGCCAAGTCCTAAATCCAAAACTTCTAATACTTTTCTTCCTCTTCCATAATTGTATCGCTTCCTACGACACCTAAATCTGCCGCGCCATACTCCACATAAGTAGGTACATCCGATGTTTTGGAAAGGAAGAATTTTAATTTCAACTCCTCGTTGATAAAAATCAACTTTCTTGTATCTTTGTCTTTCATTTCCTCGCAGGTAATGCCGGTCTGCTCAAGCAGTGCAAGTGTCTGTTTTGCAAGACGGCCCTTTGCGAGTGCAATCGTAATATATTTCATGAAAACCTCCATTTCAAACTTTTGTCTGCATTACATTTCCGATAAGTCAAACTCTGAAATTTCACCGGTGTCATCAATATAAAGGAGCTTGGAAACCTCATTTCGCTTGCCATAGGCAATATACTCACTTAATGGTGTCTGTGCGTCCTTTCGAAGCAGTCTTGCCGGCTGATTATCCGTACGATAAGATTTTGCCATCTCTAACGCTTTTTTCGATTCGCTGAGCGGTACAAAATCAGGTAATCTTTCTCCTGTGCCTCAATTGGAATCTCCTGGCTTCTAAGTGCTTCCATCAATTGGTCTAACAGTAACGCAAATCCAACCGCCGGGGTCTTTTTTACCGAACTGTTCGACCAAATTATCATATTCTACCACCGGTCACAATCGCATCTCCGGTACCATATGTATAAGCCTTGAAAATAACTCCGGTGTAATATTCATAATGCGACAAAAGTCCCAAATCAAATGTGATATGGTCTTCTAAACCGGATACCGACAAAATCTCATAGATTTTTTCTAATCGCTCTAACGCTTTTTAAGGCACGTTTGTTTGTGGTCTGTTCCTTAACATAAGTAATGGTTTCGATTCCGCCAAACAAATCCGGCATTTTTACCAAAAGATTTTTACATTCTTGTGGCATATCACGGTTTTCGAGCATATCCTCAACCGCAAAAATATTTTTGTTATTTAAATAGGTTTTTAACGTCTCGATTTCTTCTTCGGATAAATCCGCCTCCTCAATAAGCCCGCGGAAAATATCAGCGTGTCCAATATCGACTTTAAACTCTTTCAAACCCGATTTTTGCAGACATTCAATCGTCATGGCAATAATTTCACCATCGGCATCGGAAGACGCATCATTCATCATTTCCGCACCGAGCTGTGTGATTTCCGAAAGTTTTCCCTGATAACCGCTTAAGCGGGTAAAGGTACTTCCTGTATAGCACAGACGAATCTGCATTTCTTCTTTTTCATAATACTTAGCCACACAACGTGCAATCGACGGTGTGATATCCGGACGCAGCACAAGCGTATTGTTGTACTGGTCAAAGAACTTAAACATATCAGCAGATTTTACAGTTCCACGTTCTCTGTTAAAAAATATCAAAGAACTCAAAAGTAGGCGTTTGAATATTCTTAAATCCATACTGTTTCATAATCGTATGAATTCCCTGCTGAATTTTGGCTCTTCTTTCACAATCTTCTCCGTAGATGTCTCGTACACCTTCCGGTGTAAAGAGTAATGATTTCTGGTCCATCACGGCTCCTCCTTTATTGGTAAACGGCAGTCGGCTGTTCCGGTTTCGGTGTATACCCTGCCTTTTTTAATGCTGCAATAATGGATTCTTTATGGTCATTGCCAAACGCTTCCATTGTAATCGTAAGTTCCACGGCGGCATTTCGGTTAATGCTGACAAACTGGTTATGCTCTAAGCGGATAATATTTCCCTGTGCTTTTGCAATCACATCTGCCACCCGTACCAATTCACCCGGACGGTCCGGAAGCTGGACACTCACGGTAAAGATTCTGCCACGCTGAATAAGTCCGTGCTGAACAACAGAAGACATTGTAATGACATCCATATTACCGCCGCTTAAGATACAGACAATTTTCTTGCCTTTGCAGTCTAACTGCTTCAGTGCAGATACCGTAAGCAGACCGGAGTTTTCAACTACCATTTTATGATTTTCCACCATGTCTAAGAAATTAACAATCAAATCGTGGTCATCCACGGTGATAATTTCATCTACATTTTTCTGGATATATGGGAAAATATTATGTCCCGGTGTCTTTACTGCCGTACCATCTGCAATGGTATTGACATTTGGTAGAGAGACAACTTTTCCCTGCTTTAACGACTCCTGCATACAGTTTGCACCTGCAGGCTCTACACCAATGACTTTAATATTCGGATTTAATAATTTGGCGAGTGTTGAAACACCGCATAACAAACCGCCGCCGCCAACCGGTGCTAAAATCATATCAACGGTTGGAAGTTCTTTAATAATCTCCATGGCAATGGAGCCCTGCCCGGTTGCCACTACTTCATCATCAAACGGATGAATAAAAGTGTATCCTTTTTCCTCTGCTAACTGCAAAGCATAAGAACACGCATCGTCATATACATCACCGTGAAGAACTACCTCTGCACCATAGCTTTTTGTGCGGTTTACTTTGATTAACGGTGTTGTATTTGGCATTACAATTACTGCCTTTACCCCAAACAATTTCGCTGCATAAGCAACGCCCTGTGCATGGTTTCCGGCAGAAGCGGTAATGAGTCCTTTTTGTCTGTCCTCTTCTGACATGGTACTGATTTTATAGTAGGCACCACGAACTTTATAAGCACCTGTATACTGCATATTTTCCGGCTTTAAGTAAATTTTTCCGCCGGTCTGTGCACTGTAATACTCACTATATATTAAATTTGTAGGAAGAATTACATTCTGCACCTTTTCACTTGCCTGCTCAAACTGATCTAACGTCATCATCCGGTAAAACACAACCTTTCTCTATTCTTCAAATAATGCATTCACAAACTCTTCGGCATCAAATCGCTGTAAGTCACCAATTTGTTCACCAATTCCGATATACTTAACCGGAATGCTTAATTCTGACTGAATTGCAATCGCAATACCGCCTTTTGCAGTTCCATCAAGTTTTGTTAAAATAACACCTGACACATCTGCTACTTCGCTAAATTCTTTTGCCTGCGCCAGTGCATTCTGTCCCGTTGTACCATCAACAACAATCATGGTCTCTAATAAGGCTTCCGGGTACTCTTTTTCGATGATGGTATGAATCTTGTGAAGTTCTGCCATCAAATTTTTTCTTATTATGAAGTCTTCCTGCTGTATCACAGAGAAGAATATCAACATCTCTTGCTTTTGCGGCAGCAACCGCATCGTACACAATCGCAGCCGGGTCAGAACCTTCCTGTCCTGCAATAATATCTACGCCGGCACGATTTGCCCATTCTTTTAACTGATCAATTGCACCTGCACGGAATGTATCAGCGGCAGCAAGCATTACCTTTTTACCCTGATTTTTGAACTGTCCTGCCAGTTTGCCGACACTGGTCGTCTTACCAACACCATTTACACCAATCAATAATAAAACAGACTTTTTGTGTTCAAATTCATAAGCGTCTTCATGAATTTGCATCTGCTCCTTAATGGTATCAATCAAAAGCTGTTTGCAGGCAGATGCTTCTTTAATTTTTTCTTCTTTTACACGTTCTTTGAGTCCATCAATAATACTCATTGTAGTATTAATACCGATGTCCCCATTACCAGTAATTCTTCCAGTTCTTCATAAAAATCATCATCAATCTCCGAAAACCGGTAAACAAAGAATCAATTCCGGAAACGAAAGAATCTCTCGTTTTGGAAAGTCCATTTTTTAATCGTTTGAAAAATCCAACTTTTTCTTCCATTGCTGTCTCCTTACTTTTAGTTGTCTAACTGCTCTTCAATGAGTTTTACGGATACCAGCGTAGAAACGCCTTTTTCCTGCATGGTAATACCATACAGAACATCCGCTGCTTCCATCGTGCCCTTTCGATGGGTAATTACAATAAACTGTGTGTTTTTGTAAAAGCTTATGCAAGTATTTAGCATACCGCTTTACGTTGGAATCGTCAAGTGCTGCCTCAATTTCGTCAAGCAGACAAAACGGAGAAGGTTTCAAATTTTGAATAGCAAACAAAAGTGCAATGGCTGTTAACGCCTTCTCACCACCGGACAACTGCATCATGTTGCCAAGTTTCTTTCCCGGCGGCTGCGCATTGATTGTAATGCCGGCTTCCAATACGTCTTCTTCCTCGACCAATTCCAAAGTACCTTTTCCGCCTCCAAACAACTCGCGGAACACCTTGTCAAACTGTTTCTGAATATCCGCAAATTTTTCTGTAAACTGTTTGCGCATTTCTTCATCTAAATCAGCAATAATCTTTTTTCAGTGCGTCTTCTGACTCAATCAAGTCGTCATGCTGCGTTTTCAAAAGTGTATAACGCTCACTGACGGATTTGAAGTCTTCTATTGCATTTACATTGACATCGCCAAGACCACGAATTTTGTTTTTTCGTATCCGTCACATTTGCCTTCATGCGTGTGTAGGAAATGGAATGGTCGATATCAATTTCTTTGGCACTGCGGTATGTAAGCTCATATTCATTCCACATATGATTGACTTTTTGCTTCCATCTTCTCTTCGATGTTCTGCTTTCGCGACTCTAAACGGAAAGACTCTTTGTCGAGTTCGCTCATATGATTCATCAGTGCATCCCGCTTTTCAAAAATATCTTTCTGGGATGCCAGCATTTCTTCTTTCTGCTTACTTTCCTCTTCAATTTCTTTGGTCAGGCGGACAATTTCTTCCTGTAACTGTTTGTTTTTTCTCTTCGTAACCGGCAATTGCCTGTTCCATCTCAGAAACCGTATCATCCGAATTTTTCTGCTCCTGCATCAATTTGTTGTATTCTGTTTCCAGATCATGAAGTGATTCTTCAATTCGATGAATATTTTCAGCTACATAATTGTTCTTTTGCTGGAACGAAGAAACTTCTAAGCGGTTTTGAGAAATTTTCTCTTGTAACTCCACTTGTTTTTCACGTTCTTCATCCAATTTGACAGATAAAAGTTTTACCTGCTCTTTTGCCTGCTCCTCTTTCTGCTTCGACAATTCCAAATCACTGTCGATTCTTGAAAGAGAATCTTCAATTAATGCCTTCTGGTTTTCAATTTCTTTTCCATCATTGGCAATAGCGCGGTATTCTTTTTCCTTCTGCTCTTTTACCGATACTGCCTGCTCATATTTAATCTGAGCCGTATTTTTCTTTAATTCCAGTTCTTTAACCGTCTCTTCTTTGGCATTGGCATCTTTAACAAAGTTTTCCACCTGTTTCTGTGCTGTCTGAATTTCTTCTTTCACGGAAGCAATTGCACTCTCAATCGTCTGTTTTCTTTTTCTAATGCTTCCTGCTCCTTGCGGCGCCAAGCAGATTTGAATTATTCTTAAAGGTACCACCGGAAAGAGAACCGCCCGGATGGAACAATTCACCCTCTAATGTTACAATACGCACTCGGTACTGATACTTTTTACTAATCTGCATCGCATGATCAATCGTATCCACAAGAAGAAAACGCCCTAACAGATATTCGATAATTAATTTATACTTTTTCATCGCAGTCTACCTTGGAAGCTACATTTCCAAGAACACCATCTTCCTCTAGAATTTCATCCCGAAATGGCTTTTCTTTTTTCGGTGTAACTGTCGTCAGCGGTAAAATGTAGCACGCCCCAATCGATTCTTCTTTAAATACTGAATCATTCGTTTTGCAACATGTTCATCCTCTGTTACGATATTTTGAATATTTCCGCCAAGTGCTGTCTCAACAGCAGTAATATTTTTCTTTCACCCGGATAATATCTGCAACAACACCAAGCACACCTGGTTCCTGTTTCTTCTGCTCCATCACACGGCGGATACTCTGACTGTACCCCTCATAGCGCTCTGCCATGTTTTTTACCGTTTCCAGTTTAGAATCAATGATATGGTAATTCTTTTTGTTTTTCCTGCTGCTTTTTCTGCAAAGATAAAATATCCTGCCGTTTTATATCTGCATTTCGTAAGAGTTCTTTTTTCGCCACATAAGCAGAGTCTAACTCTTTCTTTGCCGCCTTCAAAAGTTCCTCTTCTCTTTTCATTTCTTCTTCCGCTGAAGAATATTGTGTTTTATTTGCTAAAATCTTCTGATTTAATTCTGCTTTACGAATCTTATTCTGCTCCAGCATGGATTTCGCTTTCTGCTGTTCCACAGTAATCTTACTGGAAGCATTCATCGAATCCATAATCTGCTCATTCTGTTCGTTTAACTCGATTTCATCTTCTAAAATTGCTTTCTCTAACTGCTCCATCTGGCTGCTAAGCGATTTTTCTTCGTCTGTAATTTTCTCGAGTTCTAAAAGTGCCTCTTTCTGGGAAGCGGTATAAGAAGCCAGTTCCTCATTTGCTGCCTGTTTGATTCCTCCAATGCATCCGTACGCTCTTTGTAATATTCTTTTCCCTGTGCGGCAGACGAAATTTTTTTCCTTGGTAATACGAATTTCTCCTTCAAAATTCGTAATCAAAAGTTTATCCTGATTTACTTTTTCCCTTTTTTTCTTCTCAACCGAACGATCAAACTCCGCAATTGCAGACTCTACCGAATCATATTCAGAACGCGATTTTTCTTTATCCGCTTTTGCCTGTTCCAATTCTTCTTTTGTATGGGAAAGGTTTTTCTCAATTTCTTCTGTTTCCTGCTGTAATGTCTCATAATCCATGCAGAACAGTCCTACTTCAAACTGTTTTAACTCTTCTTTTAACTGAAGGAATTCTTTCGCCTTTTTCGACTGTTCTTCCAGTGGACCAACCTGTTTTTCTAATTCTGTCAAAATATCCTGTACACGAAGAAGATTTTGACGTTCTGTCTCCAAATTTTTCTCAGCAGCAGCCTTTCTTTTCTTGAATTTAACGATACCGGCAGCTTCGTCAAATAATTCTCTTCGCTCTTCCGGTTTACCACTAAGAATTTTGTCAATCTGTCCCTGCCCAATGATGGAATAACCTTCTTTTCCGATACCGGTATCAAAAACAATTCCTGTACATCACGGAGACGGCAGGTTACACCATTTAACAAGTATTCACTTTCACCGGAACGGTACACTCTTCTCGCTACCTGTACCTCTTCATAAGGCAGATTTAATTTGTGGTCCTCATTGCTGATTGTCAATGCAACATATGCATAACTTCGTGGTTTGCGCATCTCCGTTCCCGAAAAGATAACATCCTGCATGCTCGAACCACGTAACTGCTTAGCACTTTGTTCGCCTAATACCCAGCGGACCGCATCAGCAACATTACTTTTTCCACTGCCGTTTGGTCCGACAATTCCGGTAATTCCATTATGAAATTCAAATACAAGTTTTTTGCAAAGGATTTGAAACCCTGAACTTCTATACTTTTCAAATACATGGACTACTTCTCCTGTCTCAATAATAATATCGTTTCATACGCCGCCTTTTGTTCTGGCCGCCTTTTTTCGTCGTACGGCCTTTTCCACGGCCATAGGCTTTCTCATTTACCATGCAGACCACTTCAAACGATTTATTGTGGTCAGGTACCTTCCTCTTTTCCAGTGCATAAGAAAGATTTGTTTTTCGTGAAATTTGCTCTGGATAATTTCCTGCAAAATTGTCTTACTGTCATAAAATAACTGTTTCTTTTCGATGTCCGATAAAACATACTGCAAAATAAACTCTCTTGCCGGATTCAATCCACCATCCAGATAAATTGCGCCAATCACAGCTTCAAAAGCGTCAGACAAAATCGAGTCTCTCTTGCCGCCACCGGTAACCCATTCGCCGTGTCCCAGTTTCAGATATTCTCCTAATTTAATTTCCTGGCAGAAGATGCAAGACTCATCTCGCATACTAAACTGGCACGCAGCTTCGTCATTTTTCCTTCTACCATATCCTTATGGTTTGAGAAGATATAATCACTGCTTACCAATTCTAAAACAGCATCTCCCAAAAAAATTCCAGCCGCTCATTGTTTCTCTCATATTTCCAATGCCTCCTCATTAGCATACGAACTATGTGTCAGCGCATTGTTAAGCAGCGAAAGATTTTGAAAGTGATATCCAATTTTGTCCTGTAACTGTGTTAATTTGTCTTCTTTCACAGCACAAAGCCTCCTTTAAGCCTGAATCTTGTCCTGTATTTTTTCATTAATACTATTTTCTTTAAATGTAATACATTGTCCCAAAGCCGTTTTGATTTCCGCACTCTTGGAATTTCCATGAGCCTTTACCACAAGCCCTTTTAATCCTAACAACGGGGCACCGCCCTGGCTGCTGACATCAAATGTCTTTAATAATCCTTTTAATGCCGGTTTAATCAGCATACCACCGATTTTTTGTTCGGAGACTCTTCATAATGCCCTCTTTGATGCAGCCTAAGAATGTTTTAGCAACACCTTCAAAAAATTTCAAAATCACATTGCCGACAAAAGCTTCACAGACAAGGATATCTGTGCCACCTTTTGCAATATCTCTTGCCTCAACACTTCCAACAAAATTAATGTTTTTTGCAGTCACGAAGCAACGGATATGTTTCTTTCACAAGCTGATTTCCTTTTTCCTCTTCGGTTCCGATATTTACAATACCAACCGTTGGATTTTTTTGCCCATAACGTTTTCAAAATAAACCGAACCCATCTGAGCAAACTGAACCAGATGTTCCGGACGGGCGTCTACATTCGCTCCACAGTCGATTAACAGAGAAAATCCGTTTTAGAAGGTAAAATGGTGCAAGTGCCGGACGCTTGATTCCTTTGATTCGACCAACAACAAGTTGTCCACCAACCAAAATGGCACCTGTACTTCCTGCCGATACAATCGCATCCGCTTTTCCATCGCGTACTAATTTCATGGCAACAACTAAAGAAGAATCTTTCTTCTCACGAATTGCCTTTGTTGGGACTTCACCCATATCAATAATTTCTGTTGCATTCACAATTTCAATGCTTGCTTCCTTATAGGTATATTTTGCAAGCTCACTTTTTTTTATTTCTTCTTCTCTGCCAACAAGAATTACTTTCATACCTTTATTCTCATTTACTGCCTCTACGGCTCCCTTTACTGTTTCAACCGGTGCGTAATCGCCACCCATGGCATCTAACGCAATTACAACTTTATTTTCCATCTTTTTACCTCCTAAAAAACTCATACGTTATAAATATACTAGAAAATGAGAAAAAGCAATCAAAAAACCACCCGAAGGTGGTTTTCTTACTGTTTTTCATAAAAATGACTGAATTCCCTGAAATTATACTTTTCGCACCAATAATCTGCTCAGTGCTTCCTACAAACAAAATTCCTTGTTTGCATAAGGAATCCGAAAATCGGCGGTAAATCCGCTCCTTTGCCTCTTCCGTAAAGTAAATCATCACATTCCGGCATACAATCAGATGAACTCTCTGCGGATATCCATCCTTTAACAGATTGTGCTGCTTAAAAGAAATACATGATTTTAATTTGTTAGAAACACGGTAAATACCATGCTCATCTTTTTCTAAAAATTTATCTCTGTAACGTTGCGGCAGTCCTTTAATGCTCTGACCGGTGTAACACCCCGCCTTTGCTTTTGCTAAAACTTCCGCGTCCATATCCGTCGCCAAAATCTGAACTTGACTCAATGGAAGAAAATCACTTAAAACCATCGCCAACGAATATGGCTCATCACCTGTTGAACAGGCTGCACTCCAAATACGCAAAGGTTTTGGAAAGCGTTTCAAAAGCAGTGGAATGATATCCTTTTCCAAGGTCTGCCATTGCAGAGGATTTCGGTAAAACTCTGATACATTGATAGTCAAATATGTAATAAAACTATCATGAATTTCTGTATCCTGTCTAAGTAATGACAAAAAGTGTTATAATCATCTACTTGATGTTTTTTTTCAAAAATTATCAATCCGCCGCTTCATCTGCCCTTCTTTGTAGGAATTTAAATCAATTCCTGACATTGAAAGGAATCCGCTTTTAAACCATTCGTAATCGTAAAGACCCATTATTCTTCTTCGGAATCTTCAACATCTGCTGCTTCGTTGCGTTTCTCAATCTCAAGTGCTTTTTACACTTAAGCTGATTTTCTTTGTTTCTTCATTGAAATCAACGATTTTAGCAGTAATTCCTGACCTACTTTCAGAACATCGGAAGGTTTTTCTACATGCTCAATAGCAATCTGAGAAACATGAAGCAATGCGTCAATTCCTTCTTCCAACTCAATAAATGCACCAAAATCAGTCATGCGGGCAACCTTACCGGTTACGATTGTACCAATCTGTTACTTCTCTGCTGCATTTTTCCATGGATTGTTCTCTTCCAGTTTAAGAGTAAGTGCAATCTTTGTGTCTTGAATATCTTTAATCATGACATTTACTTTATCGCCAACTTTGAACAGCTTTTTAGGATCTGCAACGCGTCCCCATGACATCTCGGAGATGTGAAGAAGTCCATCTGCTCCGCCCAAGTCGATGAATGCACCAAAATCGGTAAGGTTTTTTAACAGTACCTTCTACCATCATGCCAACTTTAATACGGGAAAGCAATTCTTCCTGCATTTTTTTTCTTCTTGGCAACGATTAACTGTTTGCGGTCACCAATAATTCTTCTCTTACGTGGATTAACTTCAGTAAGAACGAATTCAACTTCCTGATCCTGATATTTGGATAAATCTCTCTCATACATATCGGATACCAGACTAGCCGGGATAAACACACGGCCTTCACCATAAGAAACACTCAAACCGCCTTTGAGTACCATGGAAACTTTTCCGGTAAGTACTTCCTGATTTTCAAATGCTTCCTGAAAACGTTCATTCATCTTGTCCTGCTGAAGTCTCTTTATAAGTAAGAAGAACCTGTCCCTCACCATCGTTGACTTTCAAAACTTTAACAGTCATCGTATCTCCTGGTTTTACTTCGGAGGTCAAGTCAACATCAGTATTGTTACTGTATTCATTCTTCGTTAAAATACCATCTGCTTTATATCCAATGTTTAAGATAATCTCATTGTCTTTAACTCCGATAACTGTCCCTTCTACAATCTCACCATTGTGGATTGTGACTAATGAATCCTCTAATAATTCTGCGAAACTTGCTTCTGACATGCCTTAAGAACCTCCTGTATAATAGTATTTGGGGTCGATGCCCCGGCAGTAATACCTAGGCTTGCAAAAGATGAGACCGGGATATCCGGCAAATCTTCTGCTGTCTGTATAAAAAAAAGTGTTTTCACACTGATTTTTACATATTTCATATAACTTGCGTGAATTGGATGAATGTGTTCCACCTATCACAATCATAGCGTCAGAATCCTTTGCTAAAGACTCTGCCTCCGTCTGACGTGTAGACGTAGCATTACAAATTGTATTCACAGCAAGTATATCATAACCTTTTTTTTGAAAAAATTTCAACTAATTCTTGAAATTTTTGTAATTAAATGTCGTTTGTGCTACCACGCATATCGGTTTTTCCCTTTTGACGGCTTAAATAAAGGGCATCTTCCTTCGATTCTACGACGGTTCCACCGTTTTTGCCCACCCGAGAATCCCTTGCACCTCCGGATGTTTTGCCGAACCGATGATAACAATTTCATATCCTTTTTCACTATATTCAGCAACGGTTTTATGAATTTTTTCACAAATGGACACGTTGCATCCTCAAATGGAATTTTTTCTCCTTGAGCGTGTGGATGACGGATTCCGGTACACCGTGCGAACGAATCACTAAAATCGCCTGACTCCTGTCTTCTTTTGCAATTTCATCCGGGTGTTCAATCACCTGTACCCCCTGCGATGCTAAATCCTCTACAACCTGCTCGTTATGAATAATCGGTCCGAGTGTATAAACTTTATGATTTTCTTTTGCCAATAAATCATATACCGTATCAACGGCCCGCATTTTTACTCCAAAGCAGAACCCCTGCGCTGTCTGCACATTTAATTGTCATGAGCCGATGCTCCTTTGTATTTCAATAATTTTATTTACCACTTCATCGATTGTTAAATCAGAGGAATCCAAATATACTGCATCTTCTGCCTGCTTTAACGGCGCAATTTCGCGGTTCATATCCTGTTCATCCCTAGCAATGATATCCTTCTCAATTTGTGCCAAATCGCAGGTTTCTCCTTTTTCAATCAATTCTTTGTAACGGCGGTTTGCGCGCACAAAAGAACTTGCCGTCAGATAAATTTTGCACTCAGCATTTGGCAAAACAACGGTTCCAATATCTCTGCCATCCATAATGACATCATTGGCAGCCGCCAAATTTTCTCTGCAATTCTAATAATTTTTCACGAACCTTTGGATATTTTGCAACTACCGAAGCATTTTTTCCAACTTCTTCTTTACGGATTTCTTTGCTGACATCCGCACCATTTAAGAAAATATGCTGCTCGCCGTTTTCATACTGAATCGTAATATCAATTGCCTGACATTTTTCATTTACCGCATTTTCATCTGTTGTATCAATGCCGTTTGTCAAAAAATAATAAGCCATCGTGCGGAACATAGCACCTGTGTCTACATAAACATAATTCAGTTTTTTGCTACTAACTTTGCGATTGAGCTTTTTCCGGCTCCTGCCGGTCCATCAATTGCAATATTCATTCGTAACGCCTCCTTCTAATTCGATTCTTCCCTGCCAGCCAAATACCCGGTAGACCATGCAATCTGAAGATTAAAACCTCCGGTTAAAGCATCCAAATCTAACACCTCACCGGCAAAGAATAATCCCTGTATTTGTTTCGATTCCATCGTTGATGGATCAATTTCGAAACTTTACACCCCCGCGCGTAATAATCGCTGTTGATATCTCTCAATCCTTTTAATGTTACCGTAAAATCCTTTATGCTGTCAACTAATTTCAACCGATTTTTTGTCAAGCTGATTCACTTTGCTGTCAACATCCAAGCCGGCACGGGACAACACTTCTGTTACCATGCTGGCAGGAAGAAGATTTCTGCAGGCATTTTCAACGATAAATTCATGCGTTCCGAAAAATCTTTCACAATCCGTTTATCTAACTGCTCCATTGACAATGCCGGTTTTAAGTCAATATGCAGTATCAGCGGTTCTTTTGCAGCTTGTCACCAACGATGCTGCTTTGCGCTCAGCATAAAGTACCGCTCACTCCATAATGTAAAACAGGTAAACATAGAGCGATTTCTGCTTGCCGGACTTCACCGAAACAGCGTCATTGTTTCCCAATGTTATCTGCCGTAACAATTCCGGTTAATCGGACTTGCCGGACGGTATGCCCTCTCTTTTGAATCATAGCCATGAACCTTACATAAGAACAGCCGCCGGTTGCCACAATCACTTTGTCCGCCGGCAGAGTATGCTGATTTTTTCAGAACAACTCCTGTCACTTCACTTTCTTTGATTTGAAGTTTTTTACCTCTGTATGAAGAAGTACAGCTACACCAAGTCTTTTACACTCCTTCTCCAATGTTCGGATGACATCAGAAGATTTATCCGATGCTGGAAAAACGCGCTTTCCACGCCCACTTTTGTAGGCAGACCATGCTTATTAAAAAAAATCAACGACCTGTTCATTGGTAAAGGAATAAAACGCACTGTAGAGAAACTTAGGATTTGAAATTACGTTAGAAAACAAATCAGAAATATCACAAGCGTTGGTCAAGTTGCACCTGCCTTTTCCTGTGATAAAAAGTTTTTTTCCTAATTTTTCATTTTTTTCAACAATAGTGACGTCACATCCGCATGAGGCACTTTGAATCGCCGCCATCATGCCGGCAGGACCGCCACCGATTATGATTACTTTTTTCATTTTCTTCTCCGATGTATTTATGCCGATGCATAAATTTCATTAAATCCAAAAGACCGATGAGAACTTTTGTATCGTTTGTTTTTGCATCGGTAAATAATTTTTTTTACAATCTTTTACATTATCCAACAGACTGCTGGCAAAACAGTTTAATATTAATGTTTCCATCTGCTTAGAACAACGCTTTACCGGTTTTGCTTTCGAATCAAATGAAACCACAACGGTATTTTTTCTGCTGCTCTACATGGTCAACACGCACATCTTCATCTTCTAAATTCTGTGTTACCAGATAAGTGATATACTCTGCTGTCAATGTTTTTCCTCTTTTTTAACAACAACCGGAATCAGACTCATTGTATCGGAATCAATGGAGTAAATCGTAAGTGTCTTCATCGTGCTTTTTGGCGTCGAAAGGGCTGTTTTTTGCCGGTATCTCAGACGCTTCCCCACAACCATTTAATAATAACAAACCCACCATAAGTATTGCCATTATTTTAAATTTCAATTTTATTACTCCTTGTCTAAACATCGTATTGCCAAATCAAGAGCTGCATCCACTGCCTGCTTTCTTACCTGTTCTCTGTCACCGGAAAACACATGACGTTCTACTGTAACCTGCTCATGCAGTGAACAGCCCAGATACACAAGCCCAACAGGCTTTTCTTTGGTACCACCGCCCGGTCCCGCAATGCCGGTTGTAGAAAGTCCCATGTCTGCTTTCGCTGCCTTTGCACAGCCAACACACATTTCGGCTGCTGTCTCTTTGCTGACAGCACCTTTTGTTTCCAGTGTTTCATGACTTACGGAAACCAGATTTTCTTTTTGCTTCGTTTGCATAAGTCACATAAGCACAGTTGATAACATCCGACGCACCGGAAACGTTAATAATTGTTGCCGATAGTAAACCGCCAGTACATGATTCAGCTGTTGTTATCGTATAGTGTTTGTTTGTCAGTTTCTTGACAAGCTCATTTTCTTTTTGCATTTTCTTTCATTATCGCACATCCTTCATAACCCCTCGGTTTTTATAAATATAATCGACAAGAGAAATTATCGTTAGTATCACCGAAGCATAAATTAATATACTCTCAATGATACGGAATACTTCTGCCTGAAAATGAAATACTAAAAAAAATTGACATTGCCATCTGGACAAAAGTTTTGACTTTGCCCCAGTAACTTGCTGCAATGGTAACTCCTTTTTCAGCAGCCACCAGACGAAAACCGCTGATAATGAACTCTCTGCTGATAATGATAATAACTACCCATGCCGGCATATTTGTCTGCGGGTCAGCCAAAAACAGATGAGTGCTGCACAGACTAATAACTTATCCGCCAATGGGTCCATAAATTTACCAAAGGTTGTAACCTGATTGTATTTTCTTGCCAGATATCCGTCAAAAAAATCGGTAATACAGGCGGCAATAAATAGACCGCCGGCAATATAATCCGAATACGGCAATTGCTGCCATAGCATCGCAATTACAAAAGAGGAATCATGGCAACACGCAGAATTGTCAATCGATTTGGTACATTCATTTAATCATCCTCCTCTGGTAAAATTTCTCCAATCAAATCATAGCCGTTTGCATCCGTCACCAAAACAGGTAATATGGTGCCTGATATGATTTCGTACGGTGCTTCAAAGAACAGGCATCCATCAATCTCCGGCGCATCACGGTAAGTACGACCGACATAAACGCCATCTTCCGGCAGATATCCATCCACAATCACCGAAAGTTTTCTGCCAAGCATTTCCTCATTCTGGGCAAAAATCACATCCTGCTCTGTCTGCATGATTTCATCTGCCCATTCCTGTTTAATCTCATCCGGAAGCTGTCTGTCATATCCTGCCGCCGGTGTTCCTTCTTCCGGCGAATAAGGAAATACTCCTAATCGTTCAAATTTCATGTTGGCAACAAAATCGACACATTCCTCATGGTTTTCGTTTGTCTCTCCCGGAAATCCGCTGATTAATGTTGTACGGAGTGCAATATCCGGAATCTCTTTACGAAGCATGGAAATCTTCTCCCGCAGATCCGCCTGTGTGGTCTTTCTACCATTCTTTTTAATATATCGTCATTACAGTGCTGAATCGGCAAATCGAGATAATGACAGATTTTTTTTTCTGTCTTAATCGTCTGCACCAGTTCCTCGGTAATTTCTTCCGGATAACAGTACAGCAGCCGAACCCACTCAATTCCATCAATTTTACAGAGTTCATGTAAAAGTTTAGGCAGTCGTTTTTCACCATATAAATCAACACCGTAAACCGTTGTTTCCTGTGCAATCACAATCAGCTCTTTAGTTCCTTCCTTTCCCAATTGTTCCGCTTCCACTAACAACTCTTCCATCGGAACGCTGCGGTAATTACGCGCAGTTTCGAATAATGCAGTATGTGCAGTGTTTGCTGCATCCCTCTGCAATTTTAAGATATGAGGAATAGCCGGAGGACGTATGAACTCTGTTTGTTAAATTCTTCGGAAGATAGTCCAAATCATTTAACGCACATTCTTTTTTTCCCTGTAACGTATCTTTTACTACTTCAAATATTCTATCATATGCCGTTGTTCCGACAACCGCATCTACTTCGGGAATTTCTTTTTTGATGTCGTCGGCGTAGCGCTGCGCTAAACATCCTGTCATAATGAGCGAGACACACTTGCCGGTCTTTTGTATTCTGCCATTTCAAGAATTGTCTCAATACTTTCCTCTTTTGCATCATGAATAAAGCCACAAGTATTCACAATAATGATTTCTGCATCCTCCGGTGTACTTGTCACCGAAATATTCTGCGAAGCTAACAGCGCAATCATTTTTTTCACTGTCAACTAAATTTTTATCACATCCTAATGATACAAAGAACAAATTCATGCTTTCTGAATTCCTTTCGCTTCCACACAATTATTCATCAACATCGCAATTGTCATCGGTCCGACACCGCCCGGTACCGGCGTAATTGCCGACGCTGTTTTCCACGGAATCAAAGTCCACATCGCCGCAAAGTTTACCGCCTTCCGGTCTGTGAATTCCGACATCAATGACAACAGCACCTTCTTTCACATAATCTGCCGTAATCATTTTCGGCTTTCCAATTGCTACAATCAGAATATCTGCTCTTTTGTTACTTCTTTTAAATCTTTTGTATGACTGTGGCAAACAGTAACCGTAGCATTCTCACGAAGCATAAGCATTGCCATTGGCTTTCCGACAATATTACTTCTGCCTACAATAACGCACTCTTTTCCGTCAATTACTACACCACTTCTCTTTAAGAGCTGAATGATGCCCGCCGGCGTACAGGACACAAAGCCCGGCTGACCAATACTTAACGCACCAACGCTCTGCGGATGAAATCCATCCACATCTTTTTTCGGGGAAATGGTCTGAATCACTTTATCCTCATTAATATTGGGAAGGCAGTGGTAATTGTACCAAAATACCGTTTACGGTATCATCTGCATTGAGTTTTTCAACAAGTGCCAGTAATTCTTCTTCTGTTGTCTCTTCCGACAATTCATAAGAAAGGGAATGAATTCCCACATATTCGCAGGCCTTCTTTTGTTTCCTACATATACGGTAGATGCCGGATCATTTCCAACCTGGATTACCGCAAGTGTAACATCCATATTTTCCTTTGCCACGCGTTCTTTGCACTCGTCCTTTACCTGTGCTGAGATTTTTGCCATCAATTAAAACTGCCATACTGTTATCTCCTTTTTAATCTATTTCTACTATATTGTCGCGGATTGCCTGCATATGAAAATCCGTCCGATTTATTACATCCGCACAAGCACGCAATTCGTAAACAATATTTTCAGCATCTTTAATATCTTTTTGTATTTTACCTGATGCTCTAAGCTCGCCCAAAAGTCCATCGCAATCGTACGAATCTGGATTTCGACACGCATATTTTCTTTATGGTCTGAAAAGAATACCGGGACTTCCACAATTAAATGCAGACTCCGGTAGCCATTCATTTTCGGCTTTTTGATATAATCTTTTGTTTTTATTAAAACAACATCATCCTGTGCCGAAAGCATATCCGCCACTTTGTAAATGTCGTCAATAAAGAACAGATTACACGCACGCCCGCCACATCGTTCAAATGCTGTCTGACCGATTCAACCGTAATCGGATAGCCTTTCTTTTTCAATTTGGTTGCGATGCTGTCCGGCTGTTTGATTCTTGTTTTAACAAATTCAATCGGATTTCGATTTTTGTCATCGAAAATTCATCATTTAATACTTGTAATTTTGTTTTTACTTCTTTGATTGCACAACTGTACATCATCATCACTTTCTGAAATTCTTTGGCATCGGACTCAAAAAGATTGTCCATATCTTTTGGCAGATGCAGTTGTTTCAGATACGATGTATGTAATTCTTCATCAACATTGTTCTTCTCAATCTTTAA
>VOFG01003417.1_pt1 | contig 60283 bp, 84 predicted proteins | sample 5384171 | NCBI WGS metagenome assembly VOFG01 (sample SAMN12384726, study PRJNA508395) | human gut metagenome | isolation source: healthy gut F | host: Homo sapiens
CGCAACTTCAGTTGAGAAATAGGCTGCTGCACCGGCTGCTTCTTATATTTTTGCACACGGACTTCCCGCACTTCAGGAATATACGCATCTTCCTCTATTTGCTCTTGTCTCGGTGCCGTCAATGCGTTTCCAATAGCCGCACCGGCAATAGTCCCTACAATATTGCCAATAGCAGAGCCACGATAACCGCCCCTCCAGCCATGATTATTATCTCCGATAAGTCCGCCTATCGAACTTCCCAAACTACCTCCGATAGAAGCACCTGCCATGATAGCTCCCGGATTTCCCATACGCCCCGACGCACATCCACTCAAAAGCAAAGCGGAAAGCAAAAATACTGTTAGTTGTTTCTTCATGAGTCTCTCTATTTAGTGTTATTATTTATTCTACCACTTTAAAACGAGCGAAACGTAATAATAGTTGTTTGTCTCCCGCATTTTTAAAATGAATAGTTGCTTTCGCATTGTCTCCCGTTCCTTCCACTTTCAGCACTTCACCCAATCCGAAACGTTCGTGCTCTATCATCTGTCCGACTTGTACTCCTGCTACCGATGGCTGAAGTGGAAGAGGTTGCCTGTGCACCGCTACTTGGGCTAACAGTACTAACTTTCTTCAAATTTCTCGGTACACTGGGAGCAATAATCTGTGCTTTCGGACGTTCACGCTGCTCGGAAGAATTACTACCGAAAGGAGCGCGCGACGGAGAAGCAGAACGGGTGAATCCTCCTTCAATCTCTCTGCGGAAACGTCCCGCACCTTCATCGACAGCCCGACTCACTCCTGCCTCATGCGGCAGTTGCAAGTAATGAACATCGATATCACGCAAGAAACGACTGGGGCTTCCAAATTCCATCTTTCCATAACGGAAACGGGTTTTGGCAAAAGACAAGTAGCAATGCTCCTCCTGCGCGAGTAATAGCTACATAGAACAAACGGCGTTCTTCTTCCAATGCCCGGGGAGAATCTCCTACCATCCCACTTGGAAACAGATTTTCTTCCAGACCAACCACAAATACATTCTTAAACTCCAATCCTTTAGCCGAATGGACGGTCATCAACGTTATCTTTTCCCCATCATCCGCCTTGTCGGAATCCTGATCGGTAAGCAATGCAATCTCCGAAAGGAAATCGGTAAGAGACACATTCGGATTACCTTCCTCCTGCCGCAAAGCGCAGAAGTCATTCATTCCATTCACTAACTCTTCTATATTCTCTTTACGACTTAGATTCTCGGGGATGTGTCCTGACAGACATCGTTGATAATGCCGGACTGACGGATGATATTCGTTCCTATTTCATAAGCGTTCTTATCTGCCTGATCGGCAATGAAACCTTCTATCAGTTCACGAAAGCCTTGCAGTTTCGCATGCGTTCCCTTATTTATATCCAGTCCGTAACTCAATGGTTCGCAGACTGTCGCCCAAAGACTTACACCATGATCGGTAGCCGCCGATATAATCTTCCCGACCGTCGTATCTCCAATGCCACGAGCCGGATAATTGATGATCCGCTTGAATGCTTCTTCATCATTCGGATTCACTACCAAACGGAAATAAGCAATCACATCTTTTATCTCTTTCCGCTGATAGAACGAGAGTCCGCCGTAAATCTTATAAGGTATACTTCGTTTCCGAAGAGCTTCCTCGAAAATACGACTTTGCGCATTCGTACGATATAGAATAGCAAATTCAGCATATCCGTAGTGATACTCCCGACGTAACTCCGCAATCTTATTAGCTACAATATCTCCCTCTTCCACATCACTATACGCCTGAAACACACCGATAGGTTCCCCCTTTTTCTTTCTCCGAAAACACGGCTTTCCGTATCTGACGTTCGTTCTTTTCAATCAGGCTATTGGCAGCACAAACAATGGTTTGCGTGGAACGATAATTCTGTTCCAGTTTAAAGACTTTCGTGTTGGGATAGATTTTCGTAAAATAGAGAATATTATCAATATCCGCCCCACGGAAAGAATAGATACTTTGCGCATCATCTCCCACGACACAAATGCGTTGGTTCTCTTTCGTTAGTTGTAGTATAATATTGTGTTGAGCATAATTTGTATCCTGATACTCGTCTACCAACACATAATGAAATTGATCTCGATAACGTGTCAACACTTCCGGAAAATCACGGAACAGAATGTAAGTATATACCAATAAATCATCAAAATCCATCGCTCCCGCCTGACGGCATCTGTCCCAATAACGGGTATAGATGTCACGGATAGCAGGCATCCTGGCAGCTATATCTCCTTCGTAAGCCTCTTTATTGGCAGCGTACCCCGTAGGAGTGACCAAATGATTTTTTGCATTGGAAATACGCGCCTGCACTACTCCAGGTTTATAAGTCTTCTCGTCCAACCCCATCTCTTTAATAATAGAACGAAGTAAACTTTTACTATCAGCTGCATCATAAATAGAAAATTGGGGAGTAAATCCGATATATTGTGCTTCTCGACGGAGGATACGAGCAAAGACTGAATGGAAAGTACCCATCCATATATAACTTGACCATGGAAGGCCTATGTCACGATTAACACGTCTCACTATCTCATGTGCAGCCTTGTTGGTAAAAGTCAATGCAAGTATATGATGTGCATCATACCCTTTCTCCTTTATCAGATAATCAATTTTATAAGTCAATACACGCGTCTTCCCCGAACCTGCACCGGCTATCACCAGCGAAGGACCGTCAATATAAGTCACAGCTAAATATTGACTCTCGTTCAATTCATCTATATAATTGGTATTCATAACAGCATTATAAAAACAATGTGGATTTTTAACAAACCCTTGGCATTCAAATTTGTTCTCAATACAAAAGTATAATATTCATTCGAGAATGAAGGTATTTTTATGAATTTTCATCACTAACTATTTTAACCTAACACCAAAAAGCAATGAAAAGAAGTATATTTTTATCGATTATTTTGAGTTTGTTTCTGGTTGCCTGCATTCCACAGGCAATGGCACAAAAGCAGAGCCGCTTGGAAAAGCTGCTAAGGTATCTGAACGATAATGACGCCGACAAATGGCAGAAAAACCGTGATAAGATAGATGACGAGACACAAACCTATTATGCCGAGGAACTGGCATTGTTGGACGTTCTCAACGAATTGTGGAACGAGCAAAGCGAACAGGCTGCCACCAACTATTTCGGATGTTACGAAAAGGGCAACGAAAGCTTATTTTCCCAATATCTGTGAAGAAGAGAAAATACAACTTTCCAACGTACAAAACAAAGCGGAACTGGCTGTTATCTCCATTCTGGAAGCTTCGAAAGATCAAATCCCTTTTAGCAAGACGTTGATGGACAGTATCCAGTCAAGCGGCTATCCGGCAGACTCCGCCCTCTTGCAAAAGGTGCGGGACATCCGCGAACTGGCCCTACTGGAAGGGATGCTGAAAACACCTGCGCTGAACATCTATCAAACGTATATCTCGGAATATCCGAACGGCAAGTTTATCTCTCAAATCAACACTGCGGAAAACAAACGGCTTTATCAGATTGTAAAGAGTAATCCGACCTCTGCGAATTTCAAAGCATTCTTTGATAATGCCGCCATGCAGAAATTCTTCACTGATAAAGATACACGTCCCTTCCTTTCGGAAGTCCGCACGTTATACGACGATTTTCTGTTTCAAGGGATTGACAGCCTCCGGGAGAAAGGAAACGCAACAGCTATCCGGCAGATCATTGACGATTATAAGCAATCACCTTACCTGACTTCCACAGCACGTACGCACCTGGATGACCTTGAATATCTTAGTGAAAAAGCTGATTTTGAGCTTTTAAAACCTGCCATTGTCAGTTCCGAATCGTTAAGTATGTTGCAGGATTTTCTTTCACACACAGATACAAGGAATTTCGCGACCAGGCTAACGCACTGCGGGCACCGTTTATTCTGGAAACAATCATATCCACTCCTACTTCTGTGAAATACTATAATGGAGGACGATTGATTAAGTCTGCGGAAAATGACAGTACGGGAAATACCTCGACCACTTATTCGTATGATGATAAAGGACAGCTCGTTTCTACCCTGGCACTTACCGTAAAGAACGGTCAGCCAAGCAATGAAATACAAACGAACAGATTATACGACCCGCAAGGTCACTGCATCTTTGAAGTGCAAACGAATCCGAAAACCAAAACGGATCTCTACCGGCGGACACGCCGCATCGGTACCGATGGAAGTATCGAGAGTGATTCGCTCAAGTATACAGATGGAAGAGTCGTCATAAGTTCCTATAATAAACAGGGGTTATTGACCGAAACCAAAGAGTATAATAAGAACGGAGAACTTCAGGCATACACCGCCAACAAATATGATGATAAAGGAAGATTGATTTCATCCCAACATCAAAACTTGCTTTTTGCCAATTCTCCGGATCAGGTTATTTCACAAAAAGATGCTTATGAATACGATAAATACGGTTATCTGACACAAATCGTTTACCAACGGATTTTAGGCAATAACCAGAAAACATCGGGATGCCTGACCTGCCTGTACGATAAATACGGAAACCAGATCGATAGCAATTCTTATTATGAATATGACAATACGGGCCAATGGATCTGCCGGACCGACCGTGAGCATCCGAAAGAGGTGGAACGTATACAGTACATTTACAAATAAAGTAAGATGCTGTGAACATTTTGCAGAAGGCTTCTGTTATTATAGTATAACAAGCCAATTAAAACTTGTAACATTATGAATACTATATTAATGTCTTTAATTATGATGACCATGACTTACGAAATGCCTAAACTTCCTTACGCAAACAATGCGTTGGAACCTGTAATCAGTCAGCAAACGATAGATTTCCATTACGGGAAACATCTACAAACGTATGTAAATAATCTGAATAGCCTCGTGCCCGGAACAGAATATGAAGGTAAAAAGGTGGAAGAAATCGTTGCCACCGCACCGGACGGAGCTATATTCAATAACGCCGGACAAGTATTGAACCACAATCTATATTTCCTGCAATTTGCCCCTCAAACCCGCCAAGAAAGAACCGTCAGGCAAACTGGGAGAAGCCATCAAGCGTGACTTCGGTAGCTTTGAAAACTTCAAGAAAGAATTCAATGCAGCAGCAGTCGGATTGTTCGGTTCAGGATGGGCTTGGCTATCCGTAGATAAAGACGGTAAACTGAAAATCACGAAAGAAGCCAACGGCAGCAATCCGGTACGTGCCGGTTTGAAACCGCTTCTTGGATTTGACGTTTGGGAACACTCTATTATCTGGATTACCAGAACCGCCGTGCCGACCACGTAAACGCCCTGTGGGATATCATCGACTGGGATGTGGTTGAAAAAAGAATGTAATCAAATTTACAAGCTAAACTATACTTATGAAAAAGGTCGTTGTGTTTTTCACAGCGACCTTTTTACAGATTAAAAAGAAACAAACTTTTATTGTATATCAAACGCATTAGTTGTATTTTTGCAACTCATAAAATAACATAACAAACAATTATGATACTGTATAAAAGAAAAAAAATACGATATATTGTCTCCATTGCCGTTCTTCTTTTCTTCCCCCTTTTCTGCAACGCTGCCGCCACAGAAGAACCAGAGGAAGAGATCCTGTTCATTACCTCATACAATTCTGACACTAAATATACCTACGATAACATCAGCACATTTATAGAAACCTACACCCAATTGGGAGGAAGATACTCGACCATTGTAGAAAACATGAATGCGACGGATTTAACGCAGGCGCACCAATGGAAAAAAACATTAACCGATATTTTAGACAAACATCCGAAAGCTAAATTAGTGATTCTTTTGGGTGGTGAAGCATGGAGCAGTTTCCTTCATCTCGAAGATGAGAAATATAAGCAGCTTCCTGTTTTCTGCGCAATGGCATCACGCAACGGCATCCGTATTCCGGAGGATTCGACCGACATCCGAAGCTATAATCCCGAAAGCATTAACTTAACGGAACGCATGAAGGAATACAACGTAAGATATTGTAGCACATACGAATATAACATCAGCAAAGATATTGAAATGATACAGGATTTCTATCCGGAAACAGAACACCTTGTATTTGTATCGGATAACACATACAACGGACTTGCCGAACTGGCATGGTTCAAGAAAAACCTGCAACATTTCCCGCAGTTATCCATCACCTATATTGACGGTCGCATCCACACACTCGATATGGCTGCCAATCAATTGCGTAATCTTCCCAGAAACACAGCAATGCTTCTTGGTATCTGGAGAATTGACAGCCGGGGGATCACTTACATGAACAACTCCGTTTATGCTTTTTCCAAAGCCAATCCTCTCCTGCCTGTGTTCAGTATGACTTCCACCGCAATAGGCTATTGGGCCATCGGAGGATATGTCCCGCAATATGAAGGAGTGGGAAAAAATATGGGAGAATATGCTTACCGCTTTTTAGACCAGAAGGAAACGGGTATCAGCAGCATCAATATCTTACCCAACCGATATAAATTTGACGCGAAGAAACTAAAGGAATGGGGATTTGAAAACAAGAAGTTACCTGTTAACTCAATGGTTATCAATCAGCCTATCCCCTTCTTTGTAGCCTACAAGACAGAAGTACAATTTATCCTGATTATCTTCCTCGTATTAGTAGGAAGTCTGATGATTTCCCTGTATTACTATTACCGGACTAAAATCCTGAAAAATCACCTTGAAAGAACCACGCAACAATTGCGGGAAGATAAAAAGAAACTGGAAGAGTCTGAAATCGAATTACGTGACGCCAAAGAGCGCGCCGAAGAAGCTAATCAATTAAAAAGTGCTTTTGTCTCGAATATGAGCCATGAGATACGGACACCTTTAAACGCAATTGTCGGTTTCTCCAGCCTGATTATCGGTTCGGTAGAGCAGAATGATGAACTGAAAGAATATGCGGATATCGTCCAGACTAATTCCAATTTATTGCTCCAACTGATTAGCGATGTACTGGATATATCACGCCTGGAATCAGGAAAGCTGCAATTCAACTATGAATGGTGCGAGCTGGTGAACCATTGCCAGAATATGATTACTCTCACCAACCGGAACAAGACAGTGGATGTAGACATCAAACTCCAAATGCCTAAGGAGCCTTACATGCTCTACACGGATCCGTTGCGTCTGCAACAGATTATTATCAACCTGCTGAATAATGCCTTGAAATTCACTCCTGCCGGAGGAAGTATTACGCTGGATTATGAAGTGGACGAAGAAAAGCAATGTATGCTGTTCTCGGTGACAGATACCGGCACGGGAATCCCCGAAGATAAACAGGAACTCGTATTCCAACGTTTCGAAAAGCTGAATGAATTCGTGCAAGGTACAGGGTTGGGACTGGCTATCTGTAAACTGACCATCCAACGCATGGGAGGCGATATATGGATTGACAAGAGCTACAAAAATGGCGCCCGATTTATCTTTTCTCATCCCATCAAAAAACAGGAATCAACAGAAAAATGAAAAAAAATCGACTGATTTAGTGTTTTTCTGTTTCTTTTTCACTTACTTTGCTCCCGTAAAGACAAAGGGGTGCCCCATGAGGGGCTGAGATTATACCCTAGGAACCTGAGGCAGTTAGTACTGACGTAGGGATTGTGTTTCTTCTTATCGCCTTTCCATATAAGCACGCTCTTTGTATTTACTTTCAACTTATTAATACTGATAGGACAATGAAAGTACAAGTTAACAACAAAGAGGTGGAAATGACTCCTGCTTCTACCCTTACACAACTGGCTGCCCAACTGGAACTTCCGGTACAAGGCATCGCTATTGCCGTAAACAACAAAATGATTCCACGTTCCGAATGGGAGTGTTTCATTCTACACGAGAACGATAACCTGGTGATTATCAAAGCGGCTTGCGGAGGATAAGGAATGATTAGTCTACAATTTATCACGCATCAGACCGAACGGTATTCGTACCTCGAATCGGCACGTATGGCACTCGAAGGCGGGTGCAAATGGATCCAACTACGCATGAAAGAGGCTCCTCTCGAAGAAGTGGAAGCAGTAGCCCTGCAACTGAAGCCGCTTTGCAAAGAGCACGAAGCAATCCTGATTCTGGATGATCACGTCGAACTGGCCAAAAAGCTGGAAGTGGACGGTGTGCATCTAGGCAAAAAGGATATGCCTATCGACCAGGCCCGCCAAATACTTGGTGAAGCCTTTATTATCGGCGGCACTGCAAACACTTTCGAAGATGTCGTACAACACTATCGTGCCGGAGCCGATTATCTCGGCATCGGTCCTTTCCGGTTTACTACCACTAAAAAGAATCTAAGCCCTGTACTGGGTTTGGAGGGCTATTCTTCTATTCTTTCACAGATGAAGGAAGCGAATATCGAAATCCCCGTTGTAGCTATCGGGGGAATCACTTATGAGGATATTCCTGCCATACTTCACACAGGAGTAAACGGGATAGCCCTGTCGGGAACCATTCTCGGAGCAGATAATCCGGTAGAAGAAACACGTAGAATCCTGAATCATGCGTAAAGCAATGATGTACAATCAGTAATTTAATTTATAATATATATAGAATGGAAAAGTTAGTAATTGCGGGACGCGAATTTAACTCCCGTCTTTTTCTAGGAACAGGAAAATTCAATTCCAATGAAGTAATGGAACAAGCTATTCTGGCTTCGGGTACGGAAATGGTAACTGTTGCCATGAAACGAATCGACATGGATAACAAAGAGGACGACATGATGAAACATATCATTCATCCGAATATTCAGTTATTGCCCAACACCTCCGGTGTACGTAACGCGGAAGAGGCTGTTTTCGCCGCGCAACTGGCTCGCGAAGCCTTTGGAACAAACTGGCTGAAACTGGAAATTCATCCGGACCCGCGCTATCTGCTCCCCGACTCTATCGAAACACTGAAAGCTACGGAAGAACTGGTGAAACTGGGCTTTATCGTGTTTCCTTATTGCCAGGCTGACCCTGTACTCTGCAAACGGCTGGAAGAAGCAGGCGCAGCTACCGTTATGCCGCTCGGTGCCCCAATCGGTACGAACAAAGGATTGCAGACAAAAGAATTCCTGCAAATCATTATCGAACAGGCAGGTATCCCGGTAGTAGTGGATGCCGGTATCGGCGCGCCAAGCCATGCTGCCGAAGCAATGGAACTGGGAGCTTCCGCTGTATTAGTTAATACCGCAATAGCCGTTGCCGGAAATCCGGTAGAAATGGCAAAAGCATTCAAAGCAGCTACAGAAGCCGGAAGACAGGCTTACGAAGCAGGATTAGGATTACAAGCCATCGACTTCGTAGCAGAAGCAAGTTCACCTCTTACGGCTTTTCTTGATTAAAAACAAATAAACTATGGAACAAAAAATAAAATTCCCCCGCTCGCAGAAAGTCTATTTACCCGGTAAACTTTATCCGAATATCCGCGTTGCCATGCGGAAAGTGGAGCAAGTACCCAGTGTCAGCTTTGAAGGCGAAGAAAAGATAGCAACACCGAATCCGGAAATATATGTATATGATACCAGCGGACCGTTCAGTGATGCAGAAATGAACATTGACCTTAAAAAAGGACTGCCCCGTATGCGTGAAGAATGGATTGTGGGTCGTGGTGATGTGGAACAATTGCCTGAAATTACTTCGGAATACGGACAAATGAGAAGGGACGATAAAAGTCTCGATCACTTACGTTTCGAGCACATCGCTCTGCCCTATCGCGCTAAAAAAGGAGAAGCAATCACTCAAATGGCGTATGCCAAAAGAGGGATTATCACCCCTGAAATGGAATATGTAGCAATCCGCGAGAACATGAATTGCGAGGAATTGGGAATTAAGACCCACATTACTCCAGAATTTGTCCGTCAGGAGATTGCGGAAGGACGTGCTGTATTACCGGCCAATATCAACCACCCAGAAGCTGAACCGATGATTATCGGACGCAACTTCCTTGTGAAAATCAATACGAATATCGGAAATTCGGCTACTACCTCAAGCATAGATGAAGAAGTGGAGAAAGCACTGTGGAGCTGCAAATGGGGTGGCGACACCTTGATGGATCTTTCCACAGGAGAAAATATCCATGAAACACGCGAATGGATTATCCGTAATTGTCCCGTACCGGTAGGCACTGTTCCTATTTATCAGGCACTTGAAAAAGTGAATGGCATAGTGGAAGACCTCACCTGGGAAATCTACCGGGACACATTGATTGAACAATGCGAACAAGGTGTGGATTACTTCACGATTCATGCAGGTATCCGCCGCCATAACGTACACCTCGCCGACAAACGTTTATGCGGTATTGTCAGCCGTGGAGGAAGTATTATGAGCAAATGGTGTCTGATGCATGACCGCGAAAGTTTCCTATATGAACACTTCGACGATATCTGCGATATTCTGGCTCAATATGACGTTGCGGTGTCTTTGGGTGACGGACTTCGTCCGGGCTCTATCCACGACGCAAACGATGAAGCGCAATTCGCCGAGCTGGACACTATGGGCGAGTTGGTGCTCCGCGCCTGGGACAAGAATGTTCAGGCATTTATTGAAGGCCCCGGACACGTTCCGATGCATAAAATCAAAGAGAATATGGAACGCCAAATCGAAAAATGCCATGATGCGCCGTTCTATACGCTCGGCCCATTGGTCACGGACATCGCTCCGGGATATGACCATATCACCTCCGCTATCGGTGCAGCGCAAATCGGATGGCTGGGTACGGCTATGCTTTGTTATGTCACTCCAAAAGAACATCTTGCCCTTACCCGACAAAGAGGACGTACGCGTAGGAGTCATTACCTACAAGATAGCCGCTCATGCCGCCGACCTGGCAAAAGGACACCCGAGTGCACAGGTACGCGACAACGCATTGAGTAAAGCTCGCTATGAGTTCCGCTGGAAAGACCAGTTCGACCTATCTCTCGATCCGGAACGGGCGCAGACCTATTTCCGTGCAGGACACCATATCGATGGAGAATATTGTACGATGTGCGGACCTAATTTCTGTGCAATGAGATTGTCACGCGATTTAAAGAAAAGTGCCAAAGGCAATAAATAATGAGTGGGGAGAAACAAAAAAACTGAACCTTCTCCCTCATTCTAATTTTTAATTTTTTTTTAATTGAATAAAATGTTCTCAGACGAATTAGAAAAAATATCCTGGGAAGAGACGACAAAAGCCATCTATTCCAAAACAGATGCCGACGTACGCCGGGCTTTGGGCAAATCCGGGCATCTGGACGTCAATGATTTTATGGCACTCATTTCGCCCGCCGCTACTCCTTATCTGGAAGTTATGGCACGGCTCAGCCAGAAATATACCATGGAACGGTTCGGCAAGACAATCTCCATGTTCGTGCCGCTTTACATCACCAATTCATGTACCAATTCTTGTGTGTACTGCGGTTTCCATATCAGTAATCCGATGAAAAGGACCATACTGACGGAGGAAGAAATCATCAACGAATACAAAGCTATCAAACGATTGGCACCCTTCGAGAATCTTCTGCTTGTTACGGGTGAAAATCCTGCTGCTGCAGGTGTCCCTTACATTGCCCGTGCACTGGATCTGGCAAAACCTTATTTCAGCAACCTGCAAATTGAAGTAATGCCTCTTAAAACAGAAGAATACAAGGAACTGACGAACCACGGATTGAACGGGTGATCTGCTTCCAGGAGCCTTACAACAAGGCGAACTACAAAATTTATCACCCGAGAGGAATGAAATCCAAATTCGAATGGCGCGTCAACGGTTTCGACCGTATGGGGCAGGCAGGAGTACACAAAATCGGTATGGGAGTTTTAATCGGACTGGAAGAATGGCGCACGGATGTAACCATGTTGGCCTATCATCTCCGTTATTTGCAAAAGCATTATTGGAAGACAAAATATAGCGTTAACTTCCCACCTATGCGTCCGTCCGAAAACGGAGGGTTCCAACCAAATGTTATCATGAACGACCGGGAACTTGCCCAACTGACGTTTGCCATGCGAATCTTCGATCACGATGTAGATATCTCCTACTCTACCCGTGAAAGTGCGGAAATCCGTAACCACATGGCAACTCTGGGTGTGACGACCATGAGTGCGGAAAGTAAGACCGAACCGGGAGGATACTACAGTTATCCGCAAACGTTAGAGCAGTTTCATGTGAGCGATGAACGGAAGGCGGTAGAAGTAGAACGCGACCTGAAAAAACTGGGACGTGAACCGGTATGGAAAGACTGGGACCAGGCTTTTGACTTTAAAAGATAAAAACGGATGCGATACGACAGACAAATGATACTCCCCGAAATCGGAGAAGAAGGTCAGCTTAAGCTGAAAAAAGCAAAAGTACTCATCGTGGGTGTGGGAGGGCTGGGCTCTCCCATTGCCCTCTATCTGGCAGGAGCAGGCGTAGGCTGCATCGGACTGGTAGACGACGACCGGGTAAGTATCAGCAACTTGCAACGGCAAGTGCTCTATTCCGAGAACGAACTGGATAAACCGAAAGCTGTATGTGCCGCAGAAAGACTTTCCGCACTAAACAGCGGAATCAGTATCCTGCCCTATTCCACCCGGCTGACAGAGGAAAATGCCGGCAATATCATCCGCAAATATGATATCGTAGTAGACGGATGCGATAATTTCGCCACACGCTATCTGATTAACGATATCTGCATTGCACAAAGGAAACCGTACGTATATGGTGCCATCTGCGGTTTTGAAGGTCAGGTTTCGGTATTTAATTACGGAGAGATGAAAAAAAGAGCTATCGTGACCTCTATCCCAATGAAGAGGAAATGAAGCGAATGCCACCTCCCCCTAAAGGAGTAATAGGAGTCACTCCCGCCGTCGTAGGAAGCATTGAAGCAACGGAGGTACTGAAAATAATTTGTGGATTCGCTGATATTTTAGCCGGTAAACTATGGACGATTGACCTGCGGACATAGCAATCTAACAAATTTTCACTATAAACGTTGGTTTCTGACATAGTTAATTATTAATTTTGCTAAACAATTCAATTTAGCAGAAAGAAATGAAACTAATTGTAGTTACCACCCCTACCTTCTTCGTTGAAGAAGATAAGATTATTACTGCTCTTTTCGAAGAGGGTCTGGATATTCTACATCTCAGAAAGCCGGAGACTCCGGCTATGTATTCAGAAAGACTACTGACACTTATTCCGGAAAAGTATCACCGCCGCATCGTGACACACGAACATTTTTATCTTAAAGAAGAATTTAATCTAATGGGGATTCATCTGAATGCACGTAATCCCAAAGAACCGCATGATTATATGGACATGTCAGTTGTTCCTGTCACTCTGTCGAGGAAGTAAAAAAACAAAAAGCATTTTTATGATTATGTTTTTATGAGTCCTATCTACGACAGCATTTCTAAAGTGAATTACTACTCCACATATACCGCCGAAGAACTACGCGATGCACAAAGGACTAAGATTATTGACTCGAAAGTTATGGCATTAGGTGGTATAAATGCAGACAATTTACTGGAAATCAAAGATTTCGGATTTGGAGGAGCAGTAATATTAGGCGATCTTTGGAACAGGTTTGATGCATGTTCCGACCAAGACTATTTGGCTGTGATTGAGCACTTCAAGAAATTAAAGAAGTTAGCCGATTAAAAGAGGAGTTGATATTATTCGGATAAAGCGTAGATACGAAAAAAAAAAGCCGCTACAAATTATCTTCATAGCGGCTTTCTTTATTTTCCAATATTCTGTTTTAGAACTTATATCCTACAACAATAGAAAAGTTCATATTCTTCGGATTGCCCAACTTCTGTACATCTACCAAACCGAATTGTCCATCCAAACCTGCTATGATTCTACCAAATTCCAATGCTACGCCAACACCGAGACCTGCATCAAAACGCTTAAAATCCACACCATCATCACTAAACGTTTTCACACTTTCTCCGGCTATCTTCGTTTTCCTGCAATACCACATGCGAAATAAGGACCTGCATTCACTACTAAATTGGTATTATCAGCGACATTGAAACGAGCTGCTCCCATTATCGGCAGTTCCAGATAATAAGCATTGACAGTAAGCGCATCTTTCTTAGCACCTTTACCGGTCAAAAACAAAGAAGGTTGCAATGACCAGGTATCATCAAAGGCATATTCAAAACCTCCGCCAAGCTTGAAACCAACCTTAGCATTCATATCAAGATCACCTGTGTAATTACTGAAGTTCATACCAACTTTTGCATTCCAACCTGTAATTTGTGAAAAGCCCGCAACTGAAATCAGGGCAAACAAAACAAACAAAATACTCTTCTTCATAATTTTAAAGTTTTAAATTAATACTTAAAGTCTTTATGACCTCATTGTTTAACAATACAAATGTATGATTGTAATTTGTATTAAACAACTTTTTCGTTAACAAGTGCATAAATTATAGAGTTTATACATAAAGAAAGGGAATTCCCTATTTTTGGGAACTCCCTTTCCTATTTTGTTCGATTTTTCTTTTCTATCAGAATGCGTAGTGGAAACCGATTGAAAGATCTTCGCTAGTAAGTTTAAGACCGAAAGAATCTCCGGGAGTGTTTACATTTCTGCGGTATCCCAAGAAACCATATTTAGCAATAAAAGAGAAATGATCGTTCAATTTTACAGCAATACCCGGTCTAAAACCAATCTGTCCTGCCTTGCTGGTATCTCCGTCTTTACCTTCACAAAACCAATGGCAGCAGCTCCGTCCAAGAACAAACGAACGGCATCGTTTTGATAATAAGACCAACGGATATACGGAGCAACAGAGAATGCATTTGTTGATAAGCTTCCGTTATAGTCATGTGAATAATCCAATTCAGCACCTAACGCCCATGTTTCGTTAAAGTTATATCCGATTTCCGGAGCTACTTTAAAACAGACGTAGTATTGCCTGTGCTGTTACGCCAAACGTTGAAAGATCCGCCTACGTAAATGTCTTGTGCTTTTACAGCGATAGCTGCCACCATAACAACTATCAAATCCGGACGAATTGCACGGCCTTTTTCTGTTGCCATACGTACCAACTGTCCCACACCATTCTGATCGAGCACTTGGAACGGGTCTACTTTCAGAATCTTCTTTTCCAGATAAACCGGAAGGAAGGAAGCGATATCGTCACGAGAATATCCGAAGGTCATCTGAGTCAAGTCATTCGTTCCGAATGAGAAGAATTCAGCAGATGAAGCAATACGGTCAGCAGTCAGAGCTGCACGAGGAATTTCAATCATAGTACCTACTTTGAAATCAATGCTGTCGCCCAGTTCTTCAAACAACTTCGCTGCCTCTTCACGAATCACCTTTTCCTGTTCCTTGAATTCATATAAGATACCAGTCAACGGAACCATGATTTCAGGATGTGTCTCTACTCCTTCTTTCTTCAGTTCCAATGCAGCACCCAAAATTGCACGTGTCTGCATTTGAGTTATTTCAGGATATGTATTTCCTAAACGGCAACCGCGGTGACCCAACATCGGATTGTGTTCACACACGATTCTACACGTTGCTGGATATATTGCAGGCTTACACCCATCGTATCAGCCATTTCCTGCTGTCCCTTCGTATCATGAGGAACGAACTCATGCAAAGGAGGATCGAGCAGACGAACAGTCACCGGACAACCGACCATTGCCTTAAAGATACCTTTAAAGTCGGCCTGCTGATACGGCAGAATCTTAGCGAGTGCCTTACGACGTCCTTCCGCATCTTCTGCCAGGATCATTTCGCGCATCGCCTTGATCTTTTCCCTTCAAAGAACATATGTTCCGTACGGCAAAGACCGATACCCACAGCGCCAAAGTTGCGTGCTACTTCTGCATCGTGAGGAGTATCCGCATTGGTACGCACCTGCAGACGAGTATATTTATCCGCGAGTGTCATCAAATCGGCAAAGTCTCCGGAAAGCTCGGCAGCTGAGTTTCTACTTTACCATTATATACTTCGCCCGTACTACCGTTCAAAGAAATGTAATCGCCTTCTTTCAGAACAACGCCGTCAATTTCTACGGTACGAGCCTTATAATCAATATTCAAAGCACCTGCACCGGATACACAGCATTTACCCATACCACGAGCTACCACAGCAGCATGAGAAGTCATACCACCACGAGCGGTCAGGATTCCCTCAGCAACTGCCATACCGGCCAAGTCTTCAGGAGAAGTCTCGATACGTACCATTACCACACGCTTGCCGGCAGCATGCCATTCGGCGGCATCATCAGCGAAAAATACAATCTGACCGGTTGCAGCACCCGGAGAAGCCGGAAGACCGCGAGTCAGGACTTTTGCAGCTTTCAAAGCGGATTTATCAAATACCGGATGAAGAAGTTCGTCAAGTTTATTCGGTTCAACACGCATCAAAGCTGTTTTCTCATCAATCATGCCTTGGTGGAGCAAGTCCATTGCGATTTTTACCATGGCCGCACCGGTACGCTTACCATTACGAGTCTGGAGGAACCAGAACTTACCTTCCTGCACGGTGAATTCCATGTCCTGCATATCTTTATAGTGGTTCTCCAATTTAGTCTGCAATGCATCCAGTTCCTTATAGATTTCCGGCATAGCTTCTTCCATTGAAGGGAATTTCGCAGCACGAATGTCTTCGGTAACGCCAGCCAATACAGCCCAACGTTGAGAACCAATCTTAGTGATCTGCTGTGGAGTACGGATACCTGCCACTACATCTTCACCTTGTGCGTTAATCAGGTATTCACCATTGAAAAGGTCTTCGCCCGTACCGGCATCTCGTGAGAAACAAACACCAGTAGCAGATGTATCACCCATATTACCGAACACCATAGCCTGTACGTTTACAGCTGTACCCCATTCATCAGGTATACTTTCCATCTTACGGTAAAGAATAGCGCGTTCATTCATCCATGAATCAAATACGGCACATATAGCTCCCCAAAGTTGTTCGTATGCACCAGTCGGGAAATCTTTTCCGGTCTGTTCCTTTACAGCGGCCTTAAATTTCTTTACGAGTTCCTGCAAGTCTTCCACTTTCAACTCGTTATCCAATTCTACCCCTTTCGCTTTCTTCACCTCTTCGATGATAGCTTCGAACGGGTCAATATCATCTTTATTGGTAGGCTTCATGCCCAACACAACGTCACCGTACATCTGCACAAAACGACGATAAGAGTCCCATGCAAAACGTGCATTACCCGTTTTACGGATAATACCTTCCACCACTTCATCATTCAATCCGAGGTTCAGGATCGTATCCATCATACCCGGCATAGATGCGCGTGCACCGGAACGTACAGATACCAACAAAGGATTTTCAACATCACCGAATTTAGATTTCATCAACGCTTCCACATGAGCGATCGCTTTTACAACTTCATCTTTCAGTAACTCAACCACTTTATCACGTCCTAACGTATTGTATTCCGTACAAACATCTGTAGTTATTGTGAATCCGGGAGGGACAGGAATTCCGATTAAATTCATTTCTGCAAGGTTGGCTCCCTTACCACCGAGCAAATTCTTCATGTCAGCCTTTCCTTCTGCCTGACCATTACCAAAGGTATAAACTCTTTTTTATCCATAATATTGTGTTTAAAGTTACATTATGATCTTTTTTCTGTTCGCAAATCTAAGGATATTTCGCAAACTTGAAAACTTTTTGCGAAAAAACTTTCTATCAAAATGCAATTTCGACATTACAATCCGGAATATTTCTGTATACCCGAATTTTTTCCAAAAAAAAATACCTACTTTTGCAGAGTAATTATTAGACTGGTGTAAAAGTGGCAAGAAAGAAAAAAGAGCTTCCCTTATTGGAGAAGGTAACAATCATGGATGTGGCTGCCGAAGGAAAAGCCATAGCAAAAGTAAACGACCTAGTGATTTTTGTTCCTTATGTAGTGCCGGGTGATGTTGTAGACCTGCAAATCAAGCGTAAAAAGAATAAATATGCCGAAGCTGAAGCGGTGAAGTTTCACGAGCTGTCGCCCAATCGCGCTGTTCCTTTCTGCCAACATTATGGCGTATGCGGTGGCTGCAAGTGGCAAGTGCTCCCCTATTCGGAGCAGATCAGATATAAGCAAAAGCAAGTGGAAGATAATTTGAGACGTATCGGAAAGATCGAACTTCCCGAGATTTCTCCGATTCTCGGTTCTGACAAAACGGAGTTTTACAGAAACAAACTGGAATTCACCTTTTCAAATAAGCGCTGGTTGACAAACGAGGAAGTTCGTCAGGACGTGAAATACGATCAGATGAATGCGGTAGGTTTCCACATTCCGGGAGCGTTCGACAAAGTACTGGCTATTGAGAAATGCTGGTTGCAGGATAATATATCCAACCGTATCCGGAACGCTGTACGTGACTACGCTTACGAGCACGATTACTCTTTCATCAATCTGCGCACACAGGAAGGTATGCTGCGGAATATGATTATACGCACATCTTCCACAGGGGAACTGATGGTAATCGTCATTTGCAAGATTACAGAAGATCACGAAATGAAACTGTTCAAGCAATTACTCCAATTCGTAGCGGACTCTTTCCCCGAAATCACTTCTCTTCTATACATTATTAATAATAAGTGCAACGATACCATCAACGATCTGGACGTTCACGTATTCAAAGGCAAAGACCACATCTTTGAAGAAATGGAGGGATTGCGTTTCAAAGTAGGTCCGAAATCATTCTATCAGACCAACTCGGAACAGGCTTATAATTTATATAAAAGTGGCCCGTGAATTTGCCGGATTAACAGGCAACGAACTGGTATATGACCTTTATACAGGAACAGGAACAATTGCCAATTTCGTTTCACGCCAAGCCCGTCAGGTGATCGGTATCGAATACGTGCCGGAAGCCATTGAGGACGCAAAGGTCAATGCAGAGATCAATGATATCAAGAACGCATTATTTTATGCCGGTGATATGAAAGATATGCTGACGCAGGATTTCATCAATCAGCATGGACGCCCGGATGTAATCATTACTGATCCTCCTCGTGCCGGTATGCACCAGGATGTAGTTGATGTCATCTTGTTTGCCGAACCGAAACGGATTGTGTATGTAAGTTGTAATCCTGCTACTCAAGCACGGGATCTGCAATTACTGAATGAAAAGTATAAGGTGAAGGCTGTTCAGCCCGTAGATATGTTCCCTCACACTCATCACGTAGAAAATGTGGTGTTGCTGAAACTTCGATAATCCGTGGTGATAATAGAATTTCAAAAGAAAAAAGAAATGGGAAAAAGACCTAGAAGAACTCCTGCTGAAAAAGCACGTGCTCAATATACCAATTATGCAGTCAAAGAGCCCATGGAATTAATGGAGTTCCTGGCTGCCAAAATGCCGGACGCAAGTCGTACGAAATTAAAATCGTTGCTAAGCAAACGGGTTGTATTTGTTGATAATGTGATAACCACACAATTCAACTTTCCTCTTGAAGCGGGCATGAAAGTGCAAATCAGCAAACAAAAGGGAAAAAAAAGAATTTAATAACAGACTGCTGAAAATCGTATATGAGGATGCCTATATCATTGTTGTCGAGAAGATGCAGGGACTTTTATCAGTCAATACAGAAAGACAGAAAGAGCGCACAGCCTATACAATACTGAATGAATACGTGCAACGCTCCGGACGTCAATTCCGTGTGTTTATCGTTCACCGCTTAGATAGAGATACTTCCGGTCTGATGATGTTTGCCAAAGACGAAAAAACACAGCGGACGCTACGCGACAACTGGCATGAGATAGTGACCGACCGCCGATATGTAGCTGTAGTGGAAGGTAGTATGGAAAAAGATTATGATACAGTCGTTTCCTGGCTGACTGATAAAACGCTTTACGTAAGTTCCAGTGAATATGATGACGGTGGATCAAAATCTATTACCCACTATAAGACAATCAAACGCGCTAACGGATATTCTCTGTTGGAACTCGATTTGGAAACTGGCCGAAAGAATCAGATTCGTGTACACATGCAGGATTTAGGCCATCCTATTATCGGCGACGGAAGATATGGAGGAGAAGATTCTCCCAACCCTATCGGACGATTGGCACTCCATGCCTTCAAACTTTGTTTCTATCATCCGGTGACGGGAGATTTAATGGAGTTTGAGACACCTTATCCGGGAGAGTTTAAGAAGTTGTTCCTGAAGAAATAAAAGAAAATACGTTCAAAAAGAAAAGGAGTTAAATCAATTGATTTAACTCCTTTTCTATTTAAAATTATAATTTATTCTATTGCATCTGCAACTCAATATAATCAATATATTCTCCATCAAGATACAAATCACCTTGCAAATAACGTCCTCTAACACGAACGCCTCTTATCTCACGTAAGGCAAAATCACGTCCATAATCAAGGTACAATGTTCCATAATCCACCCACCAACGGAATGGCAAATCACCGGCAGGTATACCATCGTAGTCAAAAACTTGGTAATCTATTCCCAAACCATTGTTATCCAAACGAATACCACTTTCTATCGGATTATAATCAGAACCGAACCATAAATCACCAACCCAAGTACGTCCCATCAAATCGTCATAAATATCTTCATCGTCTTCACACGAAGTAAAGCCAACCAATAAAGTCAGCATCATCAAGATACCCGCATATCTCTTTATCATTTCCATAATTCTCTAGTTTATTGCGTTTATTAATACAAAATTAGCATTTTATATTTACTATACATCACAAGCCACAAGTTTTTTGTACCTTTGCAAAGATAATATTAAATTTTCCACATGAAACTTCTTTGGCTTGATTTAAATAGTTCATACGCCCATTCTTCGCTGGCATTACCTGCCTTACATGCCCAAATAGCAAATAATACAGACATTGAATGGTGTATGGTCTCCGCTACGATCAATGAAAATACCGGTAGTGTCGTCAATCAAATCTACCGCCATCAACCGGACATCATTGCAGCTACCAACTGGCTATTTAATCACGAGCAACTCCTGCACATCGTTTCACGCGCAAAAGCGTTACTACCTCACTGCTGTGTTATACTCGGAGGTCCCGAGTTTTTAGGAGATAATGAAGCTTTCTTATATAAGAACAAATTTGTAAGCGGAGTGTTTCGCGGAGAAGGCGAAGAAACATTTCCATTATGGTTAAAAAAGTGTGGAATCAGCCAAGAAAGGAATGGAAATCAATCACAGGACTCTGCTACCTGGATGAATCGGAAGCATACCATGACAACGGGCTCGCCCGTGTCATGAACTTTTCCGAATTAGTTCCTCCTGAAGAGAGCCGTTTCTTCAATTGGAGCAAACCCTTTGTGCAATTAGAAACTACCCGCGGATGTTTTAACACCTGTGCCTTTTGTGTCAGTGGAGGTGAAAAACCGGTTCGCACCCTATCTCTTGAAGCAACCCGGAAACGTCTTGACGTGATACACCAACACGGAATCAAGAATGTACGGGTACTGGACCGTACTTTCAATTACAATAATAAACGGGCAAAAGAGCTATTAAACTTATTCCGCGAATACCCGGACATCTGTTTCCATCTGGAAATTCATCCGGCACTCCTTTCCGATGAACTCAAACAGGAATTAGCCACCCTTCCTAAAGGACTGCTACACCTGGAAGCCGGAATCCAAAGCCTTCGGGAAAACGTGCTTGAACAAAGTCGAAGAATAGGTAAACTCTCCGATGCTTTGGCCGGACTCCACTATCTATGTTCCACTTGAAAACATGGAAACTCATGCCGACTTGATAGCCGGACTCCCACTCTACCATCTATCAGAGATTTTCGACGACGTCCGTACTTTAGCAGAGTATGGCGCAGGAGAAATTCAACTGGAATCCCTCAAATTACTTCCGGGCACCGAAATGCGAAGAAGAGCGGACGAATTAGGTATACAGTACTCTCCACTCCCTCCATACGAAGTTCTTCAAACTCGTGAAATCACCGTAGATGAACTACAGACAGCACATTATCTGTCCCGCCTGTTAGACGGTTTCTACAATACCCCAACTTGGCGAAGCATCACACGGATAGTCATTCTCGAAAACCCTCATTTTATACATGAGTTACTCGATCATTTAGTTCAAACAGATGTCATCGACACTCCTCTTAGCTTGGAAAAGAAGAGGATTAATCCTTTATGACTTCTGCAAGAATCATTATCCCGACTACCTGACACAAGTCAGTATTGCATGGATAGAAGCAGGTATGTCATTAAAAAAAGCTCCGGCAGAAAAAGTAAGAACCAAAAGACAGTTACCTCCTGAAAGTTGGAAAGTAGTATACGGTGCATACCGCGAGAATCTACGATTATGTTTCCTTCCCACCGATGAAGAAGGACATGGCTATTGGTTTGGCTTTGAATCGGAAATTCAGAAGATACAACCAGTTTTCAAAGCTAGAAAACTATCAAAAACAAAAGAAAAGTATTCCCATATTATGTGAAATAATTACTATTCACTAATCGTTCAAAGCAGCATATCCTGTTTTTCACCGTCCATACAATAAACTTTACTAGCACAGTGTATGGACATTCGAAAATATCAATTCAATATTTTTTGCCTATTATTGTTCCCCTTATCCGCAGCAGGGCAAGAATGGAGCAAACAGGACTCATTGAGACTTCAGCAAATGTTGGAATCCGATCAGGAAATCAAGATAAACAGAAAGCTTATCGAAAAAGTAGAGCAAAAAATGTACTCTCGAAAACCATTTGTAGATTTTGATCCCACACTACCCACTTTAAAATCTTCCACAATCTTTTCGAAACCTTCTATTCACCCATACAAGATGTTCCAAAAGCCAGGTTCCACCTTTTTACCCACTTATTCCTGGTTAAGAATAAACAAGAACCTTATCCTGCATAGTAAAAGCGACTTTGCAGAAAATTCCAATCATTTCCATATCCAAAGCCAAATGGAATATAAATTATCTCCCAAATGGTCTCTCAACATATATGGCGTACAAAACCTTGATACCCGAAAATCCCGAGGGCTCCCCTCCGAAGTGGAACCAACCAAATTGGGAAGTAATGTCGTTTTCAAAATAAACAAAAACTGGAAAATCAAAACAGGGATGCAATACCAATATAATGCTATACGACAAAAGATGGGAATGGATACCTCAAGTTAGCGTTTCATACGAATGGTAACCCGTGCCGACAATCAGGAATCGAAAAGTTTTAGAAAACAAGAAAGCATATTTTCCATTTATTCTCGTACCTTTGTCATACGATTAAATATGCTATCATAATGAAGAACTTTATCAAGGGATTCCGGTTTACCCCTCTAATTATCCGGCAGAAGTAGAAGCAAAAATACAGAAATACAGAAAGCAAGGTTACAAACTTCCACCGCGTAAAGTACTCCGTACTCCCGAGCAACTGGAAGGTATCCGGGAAAGTGCCAAGATCAATACTGCACTGCTGGACTATATTTCAGAGAATATCCGGGAAGGCATGTCCACCGAAGAAATTGATGTGCTAGTGTATGATTTCACCACCAGCCACGGTGCTATCCCTGCCCCACTCAACTACGAAGGATTTCCCAAAAGTGTATGCACAAGCATCAACGATGTAGTGTGTCACGGTATACCCAATAAAAATGAGATTCTGAAAAGCGGAGATATTATCAATGTAGACGTTTCTACCATTTACAAAGGATATTTCTCCGATGCATCCCGTATGTTTATGATTGGAGACGTCAACCTTGATATGCAAAAGTTAGTACAGGTAACCAAAGAATGTATGGAAATAGGTATTGCCGCCGCACAACCCTGGAAACAACTGGGTGATGTAGGCGCCGCCATCCAGGAACATGCAGAAAAGAACGGTTTCAGCGTAGTTCGTGATCTCTGCGGACATGGCGTAGGGATGCAATTCCATGAGGAACCGGACGTAGAACATTTCGGACGCCGGGGCACAGGCATGATGATCGTGCCGGGCATGACCTTCACCATCGAACCCATGATTAATATGGGAACCTACGAAGTGTTTGTAGACGATGCCGACGGATGGACCGTCTGCACCGACGACGGACTGCCTTCCGCCCAATGGGAAAATATGATTCTGATTACTGAAACCGGAAACGAAATTCTGACATATTAATGGAACTGATTCTACTTATTGTTATTGCCGTGTTAATGATAGTCCTACTTGTATTATCACTAACCAAAGGCAACAATCAAACTCAAGCAGAACAATTACAAATAGCCTTGCGTCAGCAAATGCAGGAAAACCGGGAAGAACTGAACCGCAGCATCCGGGAACTTCGCATGGAAATGACGCAAACGCTGAATCAGAATATGCAACAGCTCCAAGATGTTCTGCACAAGAATATGATGACTACCGGAGAACTGCAACGACAGAAATTCGACATGATGGCCCGCCAGCAGGAAGCATTACTGAAATCCACCGAGAAACGACTGGATGACATGCGCCTGATGGTGGAAGAAAAGCTCCAGAAAACCCTGAATGAACGTATCGGTCAATCATTCGAAATCGTCCGTTCGCAACTTGAGAACGTGCAAAAAGGACTGGGAGAAATGAAATCTCTTGCTCAAGATGTCGGCGGACTAAAAAAGGTATTGAGCAACGTAAAGATGAGAGGAACGTTCGGCGAAGTCCAACTGGGTGCACTCTTAGAACAAATGATGAGCCCCGGAACAGTACGACGCCAATGTCAAAACCAAAAAGAGCGGAACCGAATTTGTAGAATTTGCCATCAAACTTCCGGGAAAAGATGACGCCAACAGCACCGTCTACCTCCCCATCGACGCCAAATTTCCGAAAGATGTATACGAACAATATTACGATGCATTCGAAGCGGGAGACGCAGCATTGATGGAATCGTCCGGCAAACAATTGGAAAATACAATCAAAAAGATGGCAAAAGACATTCATGATAAGTATGTGGACCCGCCTTTTACCACAGATTTTGCCATCATGTTCCTCCCGTTTGAAAGCATATATGCCGAAGTAATCCGACGCACCAGTCTCATCGAAACACTCCAAAAGGAGTATAAGATTGTAGTTACAGGTCCGACAACATTAGGCGCCATCCTCAACAGTCTTCAGATGGGATTCCGCACGCTTGCTATCCAAAAACGTACCGGAGAAGTCTGGACCGTATTGGGAGCTGTCAAAACAGAATTCAGTAAATTCGGAGGATTACTTGAAAAAGTACAAAAGAACCTGCAAAGCGCCGGTGACCAACTCGAAGAAGTCATGGGAAAACGAACACGTGCCATCGAACGCAAACTGCGGCAAGTGGAACAGTTGCCACACGAAGAAAGCCAAAAGATTCTACCGATCGACGGAATGGAAGACGAATTTGTAGACGAACCATAATTTTCACCACAGATTACACAGATTAACACAGATTTTAATATAAATGGGTTATTAACCAAGAAAATGCGTCAAAACCCTTAAAAGCCTATTTTTTAGATGCGTCTAAAAAATAACAGATTGACAGGTCAATTTACTTTTGAAACACCCTCTTACTTTATGAAGAAAAATCTGTGTTAATCTGTGTAATCTGTGGTGAATGAACTCCGTTTTGTATTAATCTGTGGTGATTTTTTCAGTCAGTATAACTCCGCAAAGCCAAATTCTTCACCCAAAGAACGAAGATACCCGTCAGAATCAGATTCAATACCAGAGTAAGCACTGAAATAACCAATGCCGGCCCACCCAAGTTATACCCTAACGCTATGAAAATGATTCCGGCTCCTACCTCACCACGGGTAAACATACCGATAGAAAGGGCCAGTCGCTCACTCAACTTCCGGTCACGATAGAAGAACATCGGACAAAGTTTTCCTATATTCGATAAGAAAGAAACAATGACAACATGAAACATAATCATCCCCCACGACATCATCTCCTGCGAACCGGTGACGGAATAAGCACCTGCATGAGTCTCCGCAAAGTTCACACCAATAAAATGCGGCATACTCATCCCACCAGGAACATGAAGAAAAATGAAATTCCGGTAGAAACCTTTCGTTCCACGGGCGTATCATGTTCCTTATGTTTCATAATCATACCCAGCACAAATGCAGGCAGCAGGACTTCAATATGAATACTTCCCTCCTCCCCATACAATTCTTTACTCCCCAGATACAGTATTTGAGTAGCCAGAAATATAATCATTGAATAAAAGAGGATAGCCTTCCAATCCTGACGCCAATCGTACTTATTCAGCCTTTGCCAGCCGATCGATAATAACAGGAACACAATCACTACTACAATAATCAACTGCCAGCGCAGCCCGATCATCATAATCTGAAGAGGAATCATCAAAAGAATCGTATCCAAATCATCGAAAATAGCCAATACCTGTATTTTCTTATAAATCCAACTGGACTTCAGTCCGATAGCCGCCAACATCGTAAACAGAATACCGGCTGATGTAGGTGCAGCAAAACGGCTTAGCAACAGATTCTCCTTCCATGCTTCCCAACTATTCCAAAACTCGGGCGGAAGTAATATGAACACATAATAAATAGCAATCATAAACCAAGGCAAAGCAGCAGTAGCCATTGCTATAAAATAATCTGGGCGTAACTTTTCCATCGTGTCTTATCAAGAACGAATTCACGGCCTACATTAATCATTATAAAACTAAGGCATACATAGAGCAATACATTCGATATGGATTTAACAGCTCCATAGCCATCTCCCGCCATCATCGGCAGGAATTGCGAAACGACGAGCCCCAACATCAGGAAGCCCGAAAAAGACAGAACTTTTCTCATATTTATAGTTGTTTGTTCCCAAAAAGTAATTGCCAAGGAAAGCTCTGCAGACAGAAAGCAATCACCTGGTGTATTAAAAACTAACCGCAAGGCAATTTGTTCAGAACATATCTCTGAAAAATTGCTTGCGGCAGTGTTTTTTAATCCAGCTTCAGTACGGCGAGGAAGGCTTTTCTGCGGCACTTCCACGTTACCGATTTGTTTCATTCGTTTTTTACCTTTTTTCTGCTTTTCAAGCAGCTTGCGCTTACGGCTCACGTCACCGCCATAACATTTGGCAGTCACATCCTTGCGAACCGCCTTAATGGTTTCGCGAGCAATAATTTTCGCTCCGATAGCCGCCTGAATAGCAATTTCAAACTGTTGGCGGGGAATCAGCTCTTTCAACTTCTCACACATCCGGCGTCCCATATCATACGCATTGTCAAAATGGATCAGTGTAGAAAGCGCATCCACAGGCTCACCGTTCAACAGAATATCCAGTTTTACCAGCTTCGAAGTACGGAAACCGTTCGGATGATAATCAAACGAAGCATACCCTTTGGAAATACTCTTCAACTTATCATAGAAGTCAATCACAATTTCCCCCAAAGGCATATTATAATAGATTTCCACCCGGTTACCGGAGATATATTCCTGTTTAAGCAGTTCCCCGCGCTTGCCCAGACAGAGCGTCATGATAGAACCTATATAATCAGTCGTTGTAATAATAGACGCTTTGATATACGGTTCCTCGATATGATCAATCAAAGTCGGATCAGGCATACCACCGGGGTTGTGCACCTCCTTCATATTGCCTTGCTTGTCATATATATTAAGACACATTAGGTACCGTAGTAATCACATTCATATCGAATTCACGGTCCAAGCGCTCCTGCACAATCTCCATGTGGAGCAATCCGAGGAAACCACAACGGAAGCCAAAGCCCAAAGCCAATGAAGACTCGGGCTGGAACGTCAGTGAAGCGTCATTCAGCTGCAATTTTTCCAAAGAAGCACGCAGATCTTCAAAATCTTCCGCCTCAATCGGGTAGACTCCGGCAAAAACCATAGGCTTTACCTCCTCAAACCCGCAATCGCCTTGTCACACGGACGAGCAACATGTGTAATGGTATCTCCCACTTCACCTCTTTCGAGGTCTTGATACCGGAAATAATGTAACCTACATCGCCCGTACGAAGTTCGTTACGTGGAACCAGTTCCATTTTCAGCACCCCTACTTCATCGGCGTCATACTCCTTGCCGGTATTGAAAAACTTCACTTTGTCACCTTACGGATCGTCCGTTTTCAATCTTGAAATAAGCTATAATTCCGCGGAAAGAGTTGAATACAGAGTCGAAAATCAAAGCCTGCAACGGCGCCTCTTCATTACCTTCGGGATGAGGAATACGTTCAATCACAGCAGCCAGTATCTCTTCCACTCCCATACCCGTTTTACCGGATGCACGGATTACCTCCTCCCGCTTGCAGCCCAGCAGTTCGACAATCTCGTCTTCCACTTCTTCCGGCATGGCGCTTGCCATATCGCATTTATTGATCACGGGAATAATCTCAAGGTCGTGTTCAATGGCCATATACAGATTCGAGATCGTCTGTGCCTGTACTCCCTGCGATGCATCGACAATCAGCAATGCCCCTTCGCAAGCGGCAATGGAACGTGACACCTCATAGGAAAAGTCCACGTGCCCCGGAGTATCAATCAGGTTGAGGATATACTTTTCCTCCCTTATAGGTATATTCCATTTGGATCGCATGGCTTTTGATCGTGATCCCTCTTTCTTTTTCCAAGTCCATATCATCAAGCATCTGCCCCGTAGTCACCTGAATGGTGTTAGTAAACTCCAACAAGCGGTCAGCCAACGTTGACTTACCGTGGTCGATATGAGCAATAATGCAAAAGTTGCGTATATTCTTCATGCTGAATTCTTATTATTTTAGCTTTTTGGTGTGCAAAGATACGTAAATGGCGGAATTAAAAAAAATGCGTTGATAACATTATGACATGTACCAACGCATTTTTTTATTGCTTAAGTGATTGCTCGCTTAGATCAATTTGATGAAGAGTTCACCTTCCACTTCTTCCACAGAGACTTTGTCTTCTCTCAATAACCAGCCAAGTCCGAGGAACAGATCTTTGTCAACCAATTTAGTTGCTTTTTTAAGCTGCTTGGCAGTCATTCCTTCTGTTTCATTCAGTGCATTCCAGATAGTACCTGCGATTACACCTGCTTTTTCTTTCAACATTTGCTTTGCAATTTTAGTTAGACATGCTTAAAATCGTCCAGCCATAAAGACTTTCAGATTTTATTTCGGGGGCAAAGATAGTTATTTTTATGTTATATAACACTTTATTGAGCACTTTTTTACCGTTTTTGTAATAAAAAAGCATTTTTTCCTTCATTTTGGGTGTTTTTCGAGATATTCCGACCAAATTCTTGCCGCTTCTTCAACCATTTTGCAAGGACGTTTGCTATAATATTGAGCAGTACGCTCTTCCGGAATCGTGGAGACGGGCTCTTTTTTCTTTAATCCCAACAATTCCCCACAAATCAGCGAGCCGTTACGCTTCTTAAATTCAGCAGCCAGTTCCTGGACTACCGCATAATTTGCCGCCTTTCCCTCCCGGTCTGTCGCTTCCGTAGCTCCGGTTTCCAGTCCTGCCACCAGAAACATGCCGCAGGCAGCTCCACACGTTTCACGCATTCGTCCTATCCCCCCACCAAAGGAAGCACCCATACGCAACGCCTGTTCCTGTGTAAATCCGTACATATCGGCAAAAGCAGCCACTACAGACTGTGAACAGTTGTATCCGCTCTTAAAAAGCTCCACTGCTTTCTGTATTCTATCTTCCATAAACTATTTTGCATTTTTATTTCGCACAAAAATATAAAAAAGTATCTTTGCATCAGATAGGGCGTAAAGATTAAAATCAAAAAAAAGAAAATATGAACAAAACTATTTCATATAAAGAATCGACAGCCATTGCCATCCAAGCTATGATGAGCGCAGCCAGAAAGGATGAATATGCTGATAGGAAAAGAAAAAGTGGTTTTCCCCAAAACAGAAAGAAACGTGATGTCACTCTCAAAGATGTACGTGAATGGAACAAGAGAAGAAATTATAAAGAGGATGCAGGAATTGCCGTCAATGCAATGATGGCGTCAGCTATCAACGACCCCTATGTGGACCTGAATCCACCCTCCAAATTCTAAGAGATAAAACAATGGCTACAACATTCGATATTCAACTCCCTCATTACTCGCGTGGATTTCATTTAATCACGCGTGATATCATTTCACAACTACCAGCACTTCCCGAAAGTGGCCTGCTGGTAGTCTTTATCAAACACACCTCTGCCGGACTAACTATCAACGAAAATGCAGACCCGGACGTACGGCATGACTTCCAGACATTCTTTAATAAACTGGTTCCCGACGGTGCCCCCTATTTCATCCATACCCTCGAAGGCCCCGACGATATGAGCGCCCATATAAAAGCCTCCCTGATAGGAAGCTCGGTCACTATCCCCATCAAGAATCACCGCCTGAACCTGGGAACATGGCAAGGTGTCTACCTCTGCGAATTTCGCGACGGAGGAGACACCCGTAAATTGAGTATTACTATCCTATAATATTTCCAACGCCATCGGACAATGATCGGAATGTACGGCCTCATTCAGGATATACGCACGTTTCAACAGCGGGCGTACCGGCTCACTAACCATGCAATAGTCAATTCTCCAACCCTTATTTTTGGCACGCGAATTAAAACGATAGCTCCACCAGGTATACTCCTGTTTTTCGGGACAAAGCATACGGAAAGAATCCACATACCCCGCAGAAAGGAAACGGGTCATCCACTCCCGTTCTTCAGGAAGGAAACCACTGTTTGTTGCATTCCGGACAGGATCATGAATGTCGATCGGCTCGTGGCAAATATTATAATCACCGCAAAGAATCAGGTTCGGACGAGACTTCTGCAACTCCAGCACATATTTCTGAAAGTCTTCCAGCCACACCATTTTAAATGCCTGACGTTCATCCCCGCTTGTCCCCGAAGGATGATAAACACTGACTACCGATAAGTCTCCGAAATCCGCCCGGATAAAACGTCCTTCATTATCATAAGCCTCCATTCCCATCCCATATTCCACATGGTCCGGTTCCTGCTTGGTAAGTATGGCCACTCCACTGTATCCTTTCTTCTGCGCCGAATACAAATAAGACTTGTAACCCAATGCTTCAAACACCTCTGCCGGATACTGGTCCGGCTGTAGTTTTGTCTCTTGCAGACAAAGAATATCCGGATTCTCCTGCGCCAGCCATTCCGGCAAACCTTTAGATACGGCGGCACGTAGTCCGTTCACATTATAAGTAATAATCTTCATCGATCTATATGTATTGATTTATATTCATTTTATGAAAACAAAAGCATGATATTCAGTACCGAAACAATAATGGCAATCGAATACAACACAAACGTGCTCCAACGACTATTGACATAATCTCCCATCACCTTTCGGGAAGACGTCAGTCCCACCTGCAAAAATACCGTGAAAGGCAATTGGATACTAAGTATCATCTGCGAAATAATCAGTCCTTTGAAAGGATCTCCGATAAAGAAAATCAGCAATAAGGCAATTCCCAGAGATAAAAGGACTCCTACCTGCGAGTGGCTGTCTTTGATATGATACGATTCACCGAAAATACCCGCAAAGATGGAACCTGCCGCCATTCCGCTCGTAATGGTGGACGAAATACCCGCCATCAGCAAAGCCAATGCAAATACGATTGCCGCATTACTTCCCAACAAAGGTTCCAGCAGTGACTTAGCCTGTTGCAGTTCCTCCACCTGAATGCCGCTTTTAAAGAAAGTAGCGGCAGCCAGCAGAATCATGGCACTGTTAATCGCCCAACCGACAATCATAGAGAAAAGAGTATCAAACAACTCATATTTCAATACCTTCTTAATAGAAGCATCGTCCTTCTTATTGTACTCGTGACTCTGTATTACTTCCGAATGCAGAAACAGATTATGAGGCATCACAACCGCTCCCAGCACACTCATGATAATCAGCATACTACCTTTCGGAAAAGCAGGAGTCACCCACCCCACTGTCGCAGCCGGCCAGTCTATTTCTACCAGAAACAATTCGTAGATAAATGAAAGACCGATCACCGAGACGAAAGCAATAATGGAACGCTCGATCTTTTTGTAAGAGTTGGTGAAAAGCATAATAGAGACAAAAAGCGTTGTCAGCACAGCCCCCCATATAATAGGAATATCCAACAACATTTCCAATGCAATGGCACCTCCCAGAATTTCCGCCAATGAAGTAGAAATAGACGCCAGTACCGCCGTACCGAGAATAGGACGGGATACCCATTTAGGAGTGTATTTAGTGGCCGCTTCCGAAAGGCAAAGCCCGGTAACAATCCCCAGGTGGGCAACGTTGTGCTGAAGTACAATCAGCATAATAGTAGACAATGTAACCACCCAAAGTAAGGAATAGCCAAATTCGGAACCGGCGGCGAATTAGAAGCCCAGTTTCCCGGATCAATAAATCCGACAGTAACCAGAAGTCCCGGACCAATATATTTAAAAACATCCAGTCCGCCCAAATAACGTTTATGATCTTTCCGTTTCAAGTCTTGAAAAATATTCTTCATTTTTGCATAATAGTTTTAACCTTACAAATATACTTATAAATAACGAGTGAAGGTCAATTTTAGTTCAAAATACCGACAAGTAAGTAAACAACGCCCGGATACTCCCCCTCTATGGATTCCCGCAAAAAAAGACCCTCGACAAAATAAATTGCCGAAGGTCTTGAAAAATATCAAATTTTACAAAAATAAAAGAAGTCGATTAATATCCCATCTCATGTAATGCACGACACAATTGGTCAGGACATGAAGTCGGTCTGCCACCACAATGCACTCCTTCAAGTTTTGTAATCACATCCGCTACCTTCATCCCTCTCACAAGGCGGGAAATACCTTGAAGGTTACCATTACATCCTCCCCAGAAAGCAACTTCCTTCACCACTCCATCTTCCACATTCAGTTCGATATTCGTGCTGCAAGTTCCCTGGGTCTTATACACATATTCCATAACCTTGTCTTACTCCTCTCCCTCTTCCGGCTGCATATTGGTATAAACAGTCTGCACGTCGTCAAATTCTTCCAGACGTTCGATCATCTTATCCAATGTTTCGCGCTGTTCCGGAGTTACCTCTTTCAAGTCGTTCGGGATATAAGTAAAGTCTCCACCGACATCTTCGAAGCCACACTCCTCAAGGTGTTTCTGGATAGCGGCATAGCTCTTAGGATCACCGTAGATAGTAATTGTTCCCTCTTCGTCATCTTGTTCATACTCATCTTCTACGTCGTAGTCAATCAGATCGAGAATCAGTTCTTCCATATCCAATCCGTCTTTCTTCTTGAAAGTGAACACACATTTGTGGTCGAAAAGGAACGCAAGAGAACCCATTGTACCCAGATTGCCACCGAACTTATTGAATACCGAGCGTACATCAGCCACCGTGCGAGTCGTATTGTCAGTCAATGTGTCTACAAACACAGCAATTCCGTGAGGGCCGTATCCTTCATAAGTCATGCTCTTGTAGTCGCTCTGGTCCTTACCCATTGCATTTTTGATAGCACGTTCGATGTTGTCCTTCGGCATGTTCTCACGCTTACAAGTAGCGATCACCGAACGCAGCGTCGGGTTGTTTTCAGGTTCCGGACCACCAGCCTTCACAGCGATAGCGATCTGTTTACCCAGTCTTGTAAAAGTTTTAGCCATGTGGCCCCATCTTTTCAGTTTAGCGGCCTTTCTATATTCAAATGCTCTTCCCATTGGTTTATATTTTTAGATTGAAATTTAAAGTTTATCTAAGTTTAGCACCCAGCTTATCTTCCAGATTCTTCACCAGTTTCGACATGATCTTATCAATCATCTTATCATTCAAAGTCTGGTTCTCATCTTGAAGCAGGAAACTGACTGCATACGATTTCTTACCCGGTTCCAGGTTCTTGCCTTCGTACACGTCAAAGAGTTCCACTTCTTTCAACAACTTTTTCTCCGTATCATATGCGATCTTCTCGATTTCGGCAAATTGTATATTCTTATCAAGCAACAATGCCAAGTCGCGTTTCACGGCCGGGAATTTGGATATTTCCTTGTAGCTGATCTTCACCGAACGGATGGCTTTCATCAGTTCCTTCCAGTTCAGGTCGGCGTAATATACTTCATTGTCGATATCAAATGCTTTCAACAGCTTCTTAGTTACAATACCGAAAGAAGCAAGACGTTTTCCGCCCTTCGTGTTGACAGAGAGTGCGGCAGCAAAAATGTCATCAGTCAGATTACCTACAACCAGATTGTGCAAATCCAGTCCCAAGCGTTTCAGGATATTCTCCACGTAAGCTTTCAGTTCATACACCGAACTGCTCTCATCCGGATGCGCCCATGAATTGGAAACCTTCTTACCGGTTACCCACAAGCCCAGGTGATAGTCTTCCGAGTAAGGAGCCAGTACCTTTTCCGGATTCTTCTTGTCCGCATCGAAGTAATAGCAATTACCGAATTCAAAGAACTTCAGATCCGCATTCTTACGGTTTGCATTATGCGCAATGCTTTCCAGTCCGCCGAACAACAAAGTCTGGCGCATACAGTTCAAGTCCGCACTCAACGGATTCAATAACATCACCAGACGATTGGACGGATAAGCCTCCAACCCATCATAATAAGCAGCACGAGTCAATGAGTTGTTCAGAATCTCATTAAATCCGCAGCCCACCAATTGCTCTGCAATCAAGTTCTGCAATTTATTCGATTTATCATGTTCACCTTTTGTAGTCAGGCTGGACTTCAACGTAGACGGGATTTCCACATTATTATATCCGTAGATGCGGAGAATATCTTCGATTACATCGCAATCACGCTGCACGTCCACACGATAAGGAGGAACGGATAATGTCAGTCCTTCGACAGTCTCGTTGGTAATCTTCATTTCGAGGCTGGTTACAATACTCTTGATTGTTTCCACCGGAATCACTTTTACCTACCAAAGAATGTACTTTTTCGTAAGCAAGATCGACGATAAAATCGGGTGCAGGAGCAGTAAATACGTCTTTTATTTCAGAAGAGATCGTACCGCCTGCCAATTCTTTCACCATGATAGCAGCCAGTTTCAAGCAATAAATCACGCCGTTCGGGTCGATACCACGTTCGAAGCGGAAAGAAGCGTCCGTATTCAGTCCGTGACGGCGGGCAGTCTTGCGCACCCATGTCGGGTGGAAATAGGCGCTCTCAATGAACACATCCGTCGTAGCTTCGGTAGAACCGGAATCCAGTCCGCCGAATACACCGGCAATACACATCGCTTCTTCTTTATTACAGATCATCAGATCGCGTTCGTTCAACTTGCGTTCCACTTCGTCCAGTGTGACGAACGGAGTACCTTCGGGCATTGTTTTCACAATCACCTCGTTGCCTTTAATCTTGCCTGCATCAAAGCAGTGCAACGGCTGACCGAAAGCATGAACGATATAGTTGGTGATATCCACTACATTATTAATAGGACGCACGCCGATCAGGCGCAGTTTATTCTGCAACCATTCGGGACTCTCCTTCACGGTCACTCCTTTCACGGTCACACCGGCATAATGCGGACAAGCTTCGCTGTTTTCCACCTTCACTTCGATATTCAAGTCATGGTTTTCCACTTTAAAGCCATCCACTGACGGGCGTTGTAAAGTTGCCTGACGACCGTTCTGAATCAGATAAGCGTACAAGTCGCGGGCTACGCCATAGTGTGAGCAGGCATCCGCACGGTTCGGCGTGATATCCACTTCCAGTACATAGTCGCTCTTGATATTATAATAATCCTTGGCGAGCGTACCCGGAACAGCTTCTGCCGGCAATACGATAATGCCCGCATGGTCCGTACCGATACCGATTTCATCTTCGGCACAAATCATACCTGTAGATTCTACACCACGGATTTTTGATTTCTTGATGGTAAAGCATTCGTCCCCGTCATAGAGTTTCGTACCCAATGTAGCGACTACTACTTTTTGTCCGGCAGCCACGTTCGGAGCTCCGCAAACGATCTGCACCGGATCGCCTTCTCCCAGATTGACAGTAGTAATGTGCAGATGGTCCGAATTAGGATGTTCCACGCAGGTCAGCACTTCGCCGATCACAAGTCCTTCCAAACCACCCTTAATGGTTTGCACTTCTTCTACACCACCTGTTTCCAAGCCGATAGAGGTCAACGCAGCAGCCGTTTCATCGGGGGTCAAATCAAAGTTGACATACTCTTTCAGCCAGTTATAAGAGATATTCATATAATTAATTTTTTATTGTTTCTCAAAAAGATTCGCAAAGTTAATAAGATTTTTCGGTTGACCGAAAAGGTTAGATAAAAAGTTTATAGTTGATAGTTACCATGCGGAATAACATACAGATAGAAGAAATGTTGCGCAGAGCATTTTCACTATCAGTTATCAACTATCAACTATTAACTAAAATGGTAACGGTCCATCTCCCGGTGAAAAAGTAAAAAGGAATGGATTCTCCGTTTGCGGTGCAAAATCAGGCGCGGGAGGAGGTACGGAACCTGCATTACCTGTATTCATTTTCGATCCTAACATAGCTCCTGCAGGCTCACCCGGCATCGGAATCACCATATCGTCCTCCGGATTCGAGAAACGGGTAAACTCACCCTTAAAGCGGAGCAACACCTCGCCTACCGCACCGTTACGATGCTTGGCAATCACGATTTCTGCCATACCGCGCAAGTCATTACCACGATCGTCCTGATAATATCTTGTAATATTCCGGACGGTGAATAAAGCACACCATATCCGCATCCTGTTCAATGGCTCCCGATTCACGAAGGTCACTCAACTGGGGGCGTTTTCCATCGATACCTTCACGGCTCTCCACACCACGATTCAACTGCCTCAGGGCAATAATCGGAATGCTCAGCTCCTTTGCCAAGCCTTTCAACGAACGTGAAATAGTACTAACCTCTTCCTGACGGCTGCCAAACGCCATACCGCTCGCATTCATCAACTGAAGGTAGTCAATAATGATGATTCTCACTCCATGTTCGCGTACCAGACGACGCGCTTTCGTTCGAAGTTCAAATACAGACAGAGACGGAGTATCATCCACGTAAAGCGGTGCATCCATCAGATTCTTCAGTTTGTAGTCCAACTGTTGCCATTCATAATTTGCCAACTGCCCGCTTTTGATTTTCTCGCTCGGAATCTCGCAGACATTGGAAATCAAACGGTTCACCAACTGAACGTTACTCATTTCAAGAGAGAACAACGCCACCGGGTTCCGATAATCGACAGCAATATTCTTAGCCATAGAAAGAACAAAGGCGGTCTTACCCATCGCAGGACGTGCAGCTATAATGATAAGGTCGGAATTCTGCCAACCGGAAGTCATCTTATCGAGCTTTGTAAAACCACTCTCCAGACCACTCAAACCGTCGGTTCGCGCCGCAGCCTTCTGAATTAGCTTATAGGCTTCGTCAATCACCGGATTGATCTGCGTATAATCCTTCTTCATGTTCTGCTGCGAAATCTCAAACAGTTTGCCTTCCGCTTCCTGCATCAAGTCGTCCACATCCAGCGTTTCATCAAAAGCCTTGCTTTGAATATTGCTTGTAAACGTTATCAGTTCGCGCGCCAGAGACTTCTGTGCAATAATACGGGCGTGGTACTCAATATGCGCTGATGAAGCCACCTTACTGCTCAACTGAGTAATATAGAACGGGCCTCCCACCTCTTCCAAGTCTCCGCGTTTACTAAGTTGTTCCTTTACAGTCAGAATATCCACCGGTTTCTGGTTCACCGCAAGATCGACGATAGCAGAATAAATCAACTGATGCCGGCGTTCGTAAAAAGATTCGGGACGAAGAATTTCACTCACCAATGAATAAGCATCCTTTTCAATCATCAAAGCTCCCAAAACTGCTTCTTCCAGTTCAGGCGCCTGCGGCTGAATACGACCATAATCATTTACCGGTTGTATTTTAGTAGACTTTGAATTGCGGGTATTTCTTTTCTGTTCGGCCATCGAGGTATTTACTATTTTACAATTTACTATTTACTATTTTGCGACCGGACAAACTCCTTTATAACAGAGTTTTTCCAGTCGGGACGACAAAGATAGAATATAATCATGAAGAATGGATAAGGAAAAATGAAGATTTTACTAACTTTGCTCCCGAATTACATTCAACACATGATTAATTGTCATGTGCGGCACTGCAAATAGTAAATCGTAAATTGTAAAATAGTAAATAACCTTATGCTCGCTTTTCCTAATATCAAAATAAACCTGGGACTTTCCATCACGGAAAAACGCCCGGACGGATATCACAATCTGGAAACCGTTTTCTATCCGGTAGCCCTCGAAGACGCTCTCGAAATCCGTACTTCTTCTGAAACAGAAAAGAAGATTATCCTCCACCAGTATGGCATGGAGATAGCCGGCAATCCGGAAGACAACCTGGTGGCAAAGGCCTATTCATTGCTGGATAAGGAGTTTCATCTTCCCCTGTCGAAATTCATTTATATAAGCATATTCCCTCGGGAGCCGGACTGGGGGGCGGTTCATCCGATGCCGCTTTTATGCTGAAGTTGCTCAATGATCATTTTCAGCTGGAATTATCTGAAGAACAGCTGGAGGTATATGCCGCCACTTTGGGAGCGGACTGTGCTTTCTTTATTAAAAACAAGCCGACCTATGCCGAAGGGATCGGAAACCTGTTCTCACCAATCGAGCTTTCATTAAGCGGTTACCAAATCATGATCGTCAAGCCGAACGTTTTCGTTTCTACCCGGGAAGCTTTTTCAAATATCCACCCGCACCGTCCGGAATATCCGGTCAAAGAGGCAATCCTGCGTCCAGTTGCAGAATGGAAGGATATCCTAATCAATGATTTCGAAGCAAGTGTATTCCCGCAACATCCCGTCATCGAAGAAATCAAAGAAGAACTCTATCATCAAGGAGCAATCTACGCATCCATGAGCGGCTCCGGCTCATCAGTGTTCGGGCTGTTCGCCCCCGGATTCGTCTTACCGAGAAATTGATTGGGGGACTGACGTGTTCTGCTTCAAAGGAAAGCTATAAAGTAAAAGCCATAGTAATCGTTCGCCCGTTCCGGGCAAACACAAAAAACGGTACCACGACTCACGTCGTAGTACCGTCACAACACAAACACAAAATAAAACACGACAAAACTACTATGCAATCTTACCTGTCTATGCCGGGGAGGCATAAGTACTATCTACTCATATTCGCATACTCACAAATAGCTTCAGGTCGATTAGCATCAAATAAACAAATCGCATGCACGATTTGTTTAAACTTTATGTTATTTAAAACAAGTTTCTCTTTTATTGAATCCCTCTTTCACGGAGTTTCAGCTGCCAGTTCCATGCAGAACGTAAAGTATCTTCCAAAGTTTCTACAGCCTTCCAACCCAGCTCTTGAATTCGCGAAATCCGGATTCGCCCAAACCTTTTCAATGTCGCCTGCACGACGTCCGACAATCTGATAATTCAATTTTACACCAGTGGCTTTTTCAAAGCCATTAATTAGTTCCAATACTGAAACGCCGCGTCCTGTACCAATATTAAACACTTCCACTTTTTCTTTTTGTGTCTTTTCCAAGATACGACGGATAGCGATCACGTGTGCCTTAGCCAAGTCAACAACATTGATAAAGTCACGGATACAAGAACCGTCAGGAGTATCATAATCATCGCCGAATACACTTAGTTTTTCACGGATACCCATTGCGGTCTGAGTCAGATAAGGAATCAGGTTTTGAGGAACGCCATTAGGAAGTTCGCCCAGCAATGCTGTAGGATGAGCACCGATCGGATTGAAATAACGCAGCATAATCGCATTGATCGGAGCACCGGAAGCTACCGTATCACGGATAATTTCTTCATTGATCTGTTTCGTATTTCCATATGGAGATTCCGCTTTCTTGATCGGAGCTTTTTCCGTTACAGGCAACTCATCCGGTTGACCATATACTGTACAGGAAGAAGAGAACACTATGCCTTCTACTCCATGTTTAGGCATCAGTTCGAGAAGGTTAATCAAAGAAACCAGGTTATTACGGTAGTAAAGCAACGGTTTTTGTACCGACTCTCCTACTGCTTTGCTAGCTGCAAAGTGAATGATTGCTTTAATTCCTTTATATTTGGTAAAGATAGCATCAAGACCTGCGAAATCCAGACAATCCAGCTTTTCAAAAGCAGGGCGAATACCTGATACTTTCTCTATATTGTCAACAACGTCAGCACTCGAATTTGATAAATTATCGATAATGATTACTTCATATCCACTGTTTTGTAGTTCTACAACGGTATGAGACCCAATATAGCCTGTTCCTCCCGTTACTAAAATTCTTTCTTTCATATACTTTATAAAAAATGGTTAGTTTTTCGGCTTATTATTGTTTGAGTTACAAATGTATGGAAATAAAATGGAAATGCAATAATCTGCCACAAATTTTATTTGCTGAAAAGTAATTAAGGTACGATTTGGTAGCAATCAGGTATAAAAAAGAATTGGAAACTCAAAGCTGTATGTCGCCATACAGCAGAGCTTCCAATCCCCTATTTAATTATCAACTGTAAATCCTTACACCACGCCGGAGAATCCCATGAATGCCATAGCCAGCAAACCGGCGGTAATCAAGGCAATCGGAGTGCCTTGCATTCCTTTCGGAACTTTCACAAGGCTCATCTGCTCGCGCAATCCGGCAAAAAGCACCAGTGCCAGACCGAAACCGATAGCCGTAGAAAACGCGTACACAACACCTGTCAGCAGGTCGTAGTCTTTCTGAATCACCAGGATGGCGACACCAAGAATACAACAGTTGGTTGTAATCAAGGGCAAGAACACGCCCAAAGCCTGATACAGGGCCGGCGAAACCTTCTTCAGAATGATTTCCACCATTTGCACCAGTCCGGCAATGACCAGAATGAAAGTAATGGTCTGTAAATATCCCAGTCCGAAGACATCCAGTACAAACTTCTGAATCAGGAATGTAACAATGGTAGCGATAGTCAGCACGAAAGCAACCGCAGCGCTCATACCCATCGCAGTTTCCACCTTCTTGGATACGCCCAGGAACGGACAGATACCCAGGAACTGCGACAACACGATGTTGTTTACAAAGATTGCCGAAATAAATATCAATATATATTCCATATTCTTTTCTTTTTAATTGAATTAGGCTTTCTTGAAACTGTTAATCAACGCAATGAGGTATCCCAAAGCGATGAAAGCGCCCGGAGCCAATACAAACACCAACATCCCATATTCTTCCGGCATGATGGTCAAATCGAAGATTTTACCGGTTCCCAAAAACTCGCGGACAGCACCCAGTAAAGTCAGGGCGATGGTAAAGCCAAGCCCCATACCGATACCGTCGAACATAGAAGCGACTGCGTTATTCTTGGCAGCGAAGGCTTCGGCACGTCCCAGTACAATACAGTTCACTACAATCAACGGGATGAAAAGGCCGAGTGTGGCGTACAGTCCCGGCACGTATGCCTGCATCACCATTTGGAGCAACGTCACGAAGGACGCAATCACCACAATAAACGAAGGGATACGCACCATATCCGGAATCAGGTTCTTTATTAAAGAAATCACCACATTCGAGCAAATCAACACAAACATGGTAGCCAGTCCCATACCCATACCATTGATAGCCGATGATGTCGTACCCAATGTAGGACACATACCGAGCAGGAGTACAAACGTAGGATTCTCTTTGATAATCCCGTTCATCATTACTTTAAAGTTATTCATATCTGTCTCCTTTCTTAATTAGCACTGACTGAATCAGTTAGTTCAACTTTGATCGTAGCTCCCGTAGCAGCGTCAGCAGCATCTGCGTCCGCGCCTTTCGCTTTTTGAGAAGCACCGGTTACACCATTCACTTCCCCGCCTTCGGCCTTATAGGCCTGATAAGCAGCATTCACGGCATTCAAGAAAGCACGTGAAGTAATGGTAGAAGCCGTGATGGCATCCACTGCTCCCCCATCTTTACTGACGGTCAACGGAGCTTCACCCGGATTCATACCCAAAATAGATTTCGTACTCTCTTCGTGAGATACTGCCTTTTCTCCTTTCGCGGGATCATACGCTCCGAACCATTTGTCGGCTTTAGAGCCCAATCCCGGAGTTTCCGTGTGAGCCAACAGAGAGTAGTTATAGATTTTACCTTCGGCATTAAAGCCTACCAGCACTTTCAGCTCGCCGCCGAATCCCATGGACTTGGCTTCGACAGCGGTTCCTACAAGTTCTTCACCGTTCTTAGCCGGATAAACGATAAAGTCAACATTCTTCTTTCCATCTTTCTCGCTGAAGATCGTATCGCTTTCCGCTACCGGATTATTGGTAAATTCAGGAAGAACCTTTTTCAAGGCCTCGTTCAGCGTCTTTGCATTCGCTTCGGCAATAGGGCCTTTCGTCAGTTCGTTCACATAAGCCAGCAACGCTACGGAAATAGCAGTCACTCCCGTAAGTACCAGCAACATATTCTTTAAAGATGATTGTAACTTTTTCATTTCTTCTTCGCTACCTCCCCAAAGCGTTTAGGTTTACAATAGGTATTAATCAGCGGAGTGAATGCATTCATAATCAGGATGGCGAACGACATACCTTCGGGATAGGCGCCGAACAGACGGATCACCACTGTCAGCAGACCGATGCAATACGCCATAGATCAGCATACCTTTCTTGCTCATCGGAGACGTCACATAGTCGGTTGCCATAAAGACAGCACCCAGCATCAGACCACCGGAAAGCAACTGCAATACCGGAGAAACGTATTTTTCCGGATCTGCCAGGTGCATGATGCCTGCAAAGACAAACACAGTAGCCAGGATAGACACAGGAATATGCCAGGTGATGATTTTCTTCCAGAGCATATAAACGAGTCCGATCAGCAGAGCCAGTGCACTCACTTCACCCAAGCATCCGCCGTTTTGTCCGATCAGCAAGGTCAACGCATCCGGAATCTGGCTTAAAGCGGCCGTGTCACCGTAAATGGCTTGCTTCATCAATGCCAGCGGAGTAGCTCCCGTCGTAGCGTCCGTGTAGGCGGTCAACTGACCGACTACCGGCCAGCTGGTCATCTGCACCGGGAAAGAAAGCAACAGGAACACACGTCCTGCCAATGCCGGGTTGAAAGGATTGCAGCCTAATCCGCCGAAAGACATCTTACCTACACCGATAGCAAACAGTGCACCGAGGATGATAATCCAGATAGGCAGGTTAGACGGTAAATTAAATGCCAGCAACACACCTGTGATGATAGCAGAGCCGTCACAGATTGTCGTGGTAGGTTTCTTCATTAAATATTTTCCGATTGCCCATTCGAAGAACAAACAAGCGGCCACGGAAGTAGCCGTGACAATCAGGGCACCCAGTCCGAAGAAGTAGAGAGACACCAGAAAAGCCGGAATCAGTGCAATCAGCACGCCATACATATTTTTCTGTACGCTGTCTCCGCCATGAACGTGGGGCGATAGTGATACGATTAATTTATTTTCCATATTCGTTATTTTTTAGCTTGACGTGCACGAATCATAGCGCCTACCTTGCCTTTACCCAGACGGCAGTAGTCGAGCAGCGGACGGTTGGCAGGACAAGTGAACTGACAGGAGCCGCACTCAATACAATCCATGATTCTTTCTTTTTCCATTGTTTCAAAATCTCCGTTTTCAGACAAAGCTCCGAGCAAGTACGGTTCCAGTCCCATCGGACAGGCACTCACGCACTTCGCGCAACGGATGCAGGTTTGTGCTTCACCACGTTTGGCTTCCTTCCGGTTCATAATCAGGATGCCGGAACTGCCCTTCGCAGTAGGAACGTCGATATTCACCAACGCCTTACCCATCATCGGGCCACCGCCGATCACCTTTCCCGTGTCTTCGGGCAAACCACCGCAAGCGTCAATCAACTGTTTCATCGGTGTACCGATACGAGCCAGGAAATTAGACGGTTTGGCCACCGACTTTCCCGTCACGGTAATCACACGCTCAAACAACGGCTTGTTTTTCTGAACAGCTTCATAAACAGCAAAAGCCGTACCTACATTCTGCACGACAGCCCCCGTAGAGATTGGCAATGCACCGCTTGCCACCTGACGCTTGGTGATTGCATCAATCAGCTGCTTTTCACCTCCCTGCGGATATTTCACCTTCAAGGGCACCACTTCGATACCCGCATACTGGAAGCTACTTTCGTCATCAACTGAATAGCATCCGGCTTATTGTTCTCGATTCCGATAAACGCTTTATTCACTTTCACCGCTTTCATCAGGATAGACACACCTACCATGATTTCTTCCGCGTGTTCCAGCATCAGCTGATGATCGGCAGTCAGATACGGTTCACATTCCACCGCATTGATAATCACGCATTCCGCCTTGAAAGAAGGAGGAGGACAAAGTTTCACCTGAGTAGGGAAACAAGCGCCACCCAGACCGACGATTCCCGCTTCGGCAATCTTTTTCACAATCTCCTCTGAGGAAAGCTCGCATTCCTTCACCAGTGTGGCGCTACGGTCGATTGTTTCTTCCCATTCGTCGCCTTCCACATCGATAAAGATAGCAGGTTTCGCATAACCGCTGGCATCGACAATAGTATCAATCTTCGCCACTTTACCACTGACTGAAGAGTGAATTGCCGCCGAAACAAAGCCGGCAGGTTCAGCAATCTTAGTGCCTACCTTTACCACATCCCCTTTCGCTACAACCGGTTTGGCAGGCGCACCAATGTGCTGGCCCAGCAGAATAACCGCTTTCGCAGGAACTTCCGCGTAATGATAGGTTGATGTGCCGACAATTTATTTTCGTGTGGATGAACTCCACCAATTGAAAATGTCTTTAACATACAATTCTGTATTTTATTCTGTTATTATTCTGTTACTTTCTTCTGTAGCCTTTTCAGCAGTTTCTTTTGCAGCCGGTGAGTTTCCACCGCTTCTTTAGAAACAGCAGCCGGTTTTGGAGCAGCCGAAGCTTCTTCTTTCGGTTTCCTCGGCGGGAAATTCAATTCGATAATGGTATTCTGCGGACATACTTCCACGCACTTCCGGCAAGATTTACACTTGTGCGGATCGATGTAAGCCAAGTTGTTCTCCAACGTGATAGCTTCGAACGGACACGTCTTCACGCATTTTCCGCAACCGATACAGCTCACTGTACAAGCCTTGCGTGCCACAGCTCCCTTGTCTTTATTCACACAAGAGACATACACGCGGCGCGACTTCTTGCCTTGCGGACGGATTTCAATAATCGCCTTCGGGCAAGCCTTCACACAGGCGCCGCAAGCGGTACATTTCGCCTCGTCCACTTCCGGAAGTCCCGTTTCAGGATTCATGTGGATGGCGTCGAACTGGCAGGCAGCCACACAGTCACCACACCCCAGACATCCGTAGCTACAACCCGTCTCTCCACCATACAGCGAAGCGGCAATAGCACAACTCTTAGCACCGTCGTATTGATTAATACGCGGACGGTTGGCACACGTTCCGTTACATCTCACCACTGCTACCATCGGTTCAGCCTCACCGGCTGCCAGTCCGAGAATATCAGCAATTTTAGCCATGACAGGTTGTCCGCCTACGGGGCAGAATTTTCCATCCAGCGAGCCGGCTTTGACGCAAGCGTCGGCAAAACCGCTACAACCCGGATAGCCACATCCACCACAATTTGCCTGGGGCAACACTTCCCCTACCTGGGCAATCCGCGGATCTTCATACACGGCAAATTTCTTGGAAGCCACATAAAGAATAGCGGCCAACACGAGCGCTATAGCTCCCAATGAAATCACTGCAATCAGAATCAAATTCATAATGTTTTAGTTATTTATTGGTTTTATAGTAAATGAAAATTTTTGTTTCAGTCGCGTTTTATTGAGCCACAAAATGTAGTAATAAGGCACAAGGACAGCCAGAGAAAGAAGTGCCGCATACAGTTCATTCTCTATCAGTGCCATAAAAAGAAACAACGAAAATATAAGAAGTACGAAAGGAAGTACGAAAGCCAATACCACTGCCATCATGCCCATCGACGTTTCGCCGACCACCATCACCTTCTCTCCCACCTGATAGGAAGAAGCCGCGGTATCTATAATATCTATGATTTTGTCCTTGCTATCCGCCGAGGAACAGTGTCCCTTCACGCTGCAAGCCGCGCAAGCCGATGTCTGAACGATCCTCACCGACAGATGAGAACCCTGTATGTTTTCCACAATACCCAGATGCTTTATAGTATTATTCGTCATTTTGCAAACTCAACATTACAAATCGCGGCAAATTTAATCATTATTTGTGAACTACGAAGCATTCCTCAAACTTTTTCTACCTAATAAAATGTTATTTTTTGTGTTTTCGTTATCGCACACGGAAAAGATATGGCTACCATTTGATATTTCCCAAGAATGACAAATAGACATCCTAAACAAAAAAATCCCGGCCGTTTTTATTTATTCAGCCGGGATTTTCTATCAATTATTTCACGGATTACTCCACTATCCTCTTCTTGTAGTAGCGCAGATACATTCTCACCAACGTATTCAAAATCAGTTCAATCTCCTCTTCGTTGTAGGCATTCAAACAGAGATTCATTACTTTTATATAATCGTTCAATGGGAGATTTAGCCCTTTTTTATGCCATTCAAAACATCATGTCCCATACCCAGGGTCTCGCATACATACTCATTTTTCAATTTCGCACGTTTAAGCAACTCATTAATATAAGCTCCCAAATCACTGCAACAAACCGTTTTCTTTTTCATCTTTGTTTTTTGTTGTTAAATACACACTTTAATAATTAAATATTTTAACTTTTATCCTCACATATCAGGGTAGAGTCTATTTTGTTATTACTACCTTCATGCCGTGTTTTTGAAACACACTCATATTTTTGCAAAAATAAACATTTTAACTTATAACAAAAAGAAAATGATGCCAAACAACTACAGAATGTCCTATTTCATGCCACCTATCGCTCCTATCAAAGACAAACAAGGCCGACTGATGACTCCTCCCACGCTTATCCCCTTCTGCGAAGTCTCCATCGAACAAGTTTTCCAAATGATTACTTGCAATGAGAATCTCAAAGCCCTGACCGCACAAGTGCGGAACTCCAAAGATATACGAACCGCCAAAGCGTCATTACTACCGTATGTGACCCCCTGCGGCACATTCACCCGCCGTAGCTGTAAGGATTTCGTCTCCCCGTCTCACCTGGTGATAGTAGATGTGGACGGTCTCCACTCTTATCAGGAAGCAGTAGAAATGCGACGTATGCTCTATGACGATCCTCTCCTACAACCTGTACTCACCTTTGTCAGCCCCAGCGGACTGGGTGTAAAGGCATTTGTTCCTTGCCATTATTCCTCCACGACAAATGATACAAAAAATATCACAGAAAACATGAGTTGGGCGATGCGGTACGTAGAGACGGCATACAATACGATAACAGCAGTTTCTTCCAAAACGAAATCCAAAGTCGATTTCTCCGGCAAAGATCTCGTGAGATCCTGTTTCCTTAGTTACGACCCGGAAGCATTGTTCAGAACCAAGTAAACGAGAATAAATTAAACATATTTTATAAAAATCAAAACATGACCGATATTGAATCTTTACGCCGTCTCACCGAAGCAGTCGAAGCGGCAGGAGCGGACATTGCTCCCACTTATCTTGAATACGTACAATTGTCATTCGCCATCGCAACGGATTGCGGTGAAGCAGGACGTGACTTTTTTCATCGCCTGTGCCGGGTGTCTCCCAAGTATCAGCGCGAACATGCCGAACGGGTATTCTCCAACGCACTCCACACCCAACGTGGAGAAGTGCACCTGGGCACCGCTTTCCACCTGGCCGAAGCGACGGGAGTAAGCATCTGCATAGAAGAAATGCCCAAACATCCCACAGGTACAAAAGGTACAGCAGGTACAGCACGCAAATTTCCCCCACACACGGGCGCGTATAATAAGGTAGGGAATGACAATATCTCCGAAGAAAGAGAAGGGGAAGAAGAACTATTACCGGGCAGTGAACCGCAACATCAATTACCCACTTTTCCGAAAAACGACTGGCCGGAATTTTTGCAACGTATCATAAAAGCCGGGAGCAGCCCAATACAACACGACATCATGTTATTGGGAGCGCTCACTGCCCTGGGTGCTTGTATGTCGCGCCACGTGCGATGCCTATATGGCGGCAAATACCATCACCCCAGCCTCCAATGTTTCGTAGTGGCTCCTTCGGCTTCCGGCAAAGGTATCCTTTCCTACATCCGCTTACTCGTGGAACCTATCCACGACGAGATCCGCAAAGAAGTGACCATACAGATGAAAGCATACAAAAAAGAGAAAGCCGAGTACGATGCAATGGGAAAAGAACGAACCAAAAAGGAGGCTCCACAAATGCCCCCTAACAGGATGTTCCTCATTTCGGGCAACAACACCGGTACGGGTATCCTACAAAACATCATGGACTCCGACGGAACCGGACTTATCTGCGAAGCGGAAGCGGACACCCTTTCCACCGCCATCGGATCGGATCACGGTCACTGGAGCGACACCCTGCGCAAAGCATTCGACCACGACCGCTTGTCTTACAACCGCCGTACCGACCAGGAATACCGGGAAGTGAAGAAAAGCTATCTTTCCGTTCTGATTTCGGGTACGCCGTCGCAGGTGCAAACTTTCATTCCGACGGCAGAAGACGGATCATACTCCCGCCAATTATATTATTACATGTGCGGAATAAGTAAATGGATCAGCCAATTTATGGACAACGAGATAGATTGGGAGGAGATATTCACCGCTATGGGACTGGAATGGAAAGAAAAGTTGAGCGTGATAAAAGCACACGGCATTCATACCCTGCAACTCACGGATGAACAAAAAGAAGAAATCGACACCGTCTTTTCCGACTTGTTTGAGCGCTCCAGTGTAGCTAATGGAAGGGAAATGTATAGTTTTGTGGCACGTCTGGCCGTCAATCTATGCAGAATCATGTCGGAAGTAGCCGTATTGCGTGCCCTCGAAAGCCCGCAGCCCTACGACTTCAAGACTTCTCCCACCTCTCCTTTCACACCGGACAAGGAGATTCCTGCGGACAACCGCAAAGATGACATCATCACTCGTTGGGATGTATCCATTTCACAGGAAGACTTTCATGCTGTGCTTAGTCTTGCGGAACCTCTCTACTGTCATGCCACGCATATTCTATCGTTCCTCCCCAATACAGAAATCAGCCACCGTCCTAATGCCGATCGTGATTATCTCTTCCAGAAACTGGGTGATGAATTTACTCGTACACAGTTACTGGAAGAAGCAGTTGCCATGGGAATTAAGGAAAACACAGCCCTCACTTGGCTGAAACGGCTCACCAAACACGGAAAATTAATCAGTATGGACGGTAAAGGGTTGTATACGCGTGCGTGTGTGTATGAGTGAACCGGAAAAAGTGTACCTACTGTACCCGTTTTACTTACGGATGCAGTAGTCATTTCAATTACCACATCCGTTTTGACTGAAACAATCGTTTGTCATGCATAAAGCATCGCTTTAGGAGGTGTAAAGCTAAGCTTTAGACATCGTAAAGCGGTGCTTTATACACCATAAAGCGACGCTTTATTTAAGGCTCTCCTAAAGCATCCACAATGACTCTCACCTCCAACGGTGTGAATGAGCGTCGCTTTGATTCGTAACCTAAGTCGTACAGGCGTTGTAGAAGTCCGGGACACAAAGAGATCCATTTCTTCATCTTTCGATAGGCAGCGATGTCAGTTAGTTGCGGAGAATAGAGTTGCGCCAGTTCCATGCGCCCGTAAGCACGTATTTTAAATTCACTCATGATAGATATATTTCTGATTTACTGTTACAAAAATAACAAAAAACGGCTATATAGCCAACGTTTTTCCATTGAATAACCGACTATAATGACAAATAACCGACCGCTACCAGACACAACCGTGCACAGCTGATTTCCGGGAGATCCGGAGTAGTATTTTTGTATCGTCGAAAGGGAAAAGAATCCCCGGACAATATGTTTAACCCTTTAATTTATTGTTTTATGATTCGTTACAAAATTTATCAGAACCAGCAGAAGAAAGGCTTGAATGCGGGTAAGTGGTTCGCCCGTGCAGTAAGCGACGAGACGTTTGATTTGGCAAAGCTTGCCGAACACATGTCGAAGCACAATTCACCGTATTCCGGTGGTGTCATCAAAGGTGTGCTTTCGGATATGGTAGATTGCATCAAAGAATTGTTGCTAGACGGCAAGTGTGTGAAAATTGATGATCTTGCCATTTTTGGTGTGGGTATTCGCAGTAAGGCAGCCGATACGCTGGAAGAGTTCTCGTTGGAGAAGAATATTAGCGGCATGCGTCTGAAAGCCCGTGCCACCGGTAATCTGTCGACCAATAATCTGAAACTCGATAGCCAGTTGAAACAGCAGGCCGAATATCAGAAACCGACAACTGCCGGAGGAGGTTCTGATTCGGTGACAACCCTGATCCGAAACCGGATGGAGGTGGTGAAGCGCCTGACCCGGCTGCCTAAAAGATTCACCACTGACTACACAGATTTCCACAGATTATATTGAATTGGTAGTTGCTAAAGTAGTCGATTATTTATCTGTGTGAGTCTGTGTAGATCTGTGGTAAACCTATGGCAAACCTACAGTAAATCTGTGGTAAAAGAAAACTATTATTAATTTATTTAAAACCTGTTATTGTATGAGTAAATCATCATCTCCCCGCTCTGTATGGAGCTTAGTTCTCAAAATCGTTATCACTGTAGCCACCGCCATCGGAGGTGTGTTCGAATACAAAGTTGCATGTAACTCCATGCGGACTATTACATTAATTATCATTCATTGCAGTGCCACGCCGGAAGGAAAGTCCCTTTCGGCGAGGCTTGCCGACAGGATCATATCTTGCCACCGTGGTTTCCGTGATATTGGCTATCATTTTTACATCACTATGGAGCAATGGGAGATCCACCGCTTTGTTGGAGTGCGTTGAAAAGACAGTTTCGGGGCACACTGGGGCCGTATTCTGACAGAGGTTTCATTATCAGCCATTCGTTTTTATCTATTTTATTGTTTAAACTGTTAATCCCAATCAATTATACATTACCTTACAATCGCTTCTTTTGATTGATTCCACAATATAACGCACATCATCATCCGTCACATAAGGACCCGCAGGTAGACAGAACCCCTACCTTGAAAAAATATCCTCTTCCACCCCGTTAGTATAGAAAGGAGCATCCGCATAAACTGGCTGCTTATGCATCGGCTTCCAAACAGGCCTGCATTCTATCCTCTTAGATAGCATGAATATACGTAATGCTTCCACATTCTCATTCGGCTGACAATCAGTAGTAGCACTATCTACGGCTTTAATCACACCGGCAGCCCCCCCACAGCAGTCTTGACAACTTCCTTATAGGCATTCTCCTGCCCTACCACCTTCACTTCCGGGTCGATGCTAGCAGTACAAAGCCAAAAATTAGAATCATAGCCGGAATCAGCAGGTTGCTTGTAAATATGAACACCCTCTACATCTGCAAACAGTTCTTCATAAAGTACCTGCACATGCTTATGATGAGCAATATGTGTATCAGCAACAGTCATTTGGCCACGACCTATACCGGCGCAAACATTACTCATGCGGTAATTATAACCGATCGCAGTATGCTGATAGTAAGGATAAGCATCCGAGCTTGAGTTGCATACCACATAATGGTATTTTTGTCCTCAGCATTCTGGCAGATTAGAGCACCACCACCTGACGTAGTAATCATCTTATTACCGTTAAATGATAATACACCAAACTTACCAAATGTACCCAACACTTTATCATCGAACTTAGAACCGAATCCTTCAGCAACATCTTCCACTACCGGAATATCATAACGATTAGCGATCTCCATTATCTTCTCACAATCGTAAGGCATACCATAAAGCGCTACAGGTACAATTGCTTTTGGTTTCTTCCCTGTCTTAGTGATACGATCTTTGATAGCTTCTTCGAGCAAAATAGGATCCATGTTCCATGTCTCCTTTTCCGAACCCACAAATACAGGTTTTGCGCCAAGATAAATGATCGGATGTGACGAAGCACAAAATGTAAATGACTGGACTATAACCTCGTCACTTAGCTTTACTCCACAAGCAATTAATGCCAGATGTACAGCAGCTGTGCCCGCAGAGAGTGCAACAATTTCATTGTACCTCCAACGAATTTTTAAGCTCATCTTCAAACGCATTCACATTTGGTCCCAAAGGTACCACCAGTTAGTATCAAATGCCTCTTTTACATATTTTTGTTCAGCACCTTCTCGCTCATGTGGGCAAGGCAGAGGTAAATTGTTTTTCGGGTACGTAACTCATTTTACTTCAATTTTTATTGGGTTTTAATTAAATTCATAGAATGTAATGTCCGGCCATTATTTTTTACACCACTCAATTCATAACTTTTTAAGTTTTTCCCAACTATCCTGTGCCTCCCTGTCTATTGCTCTTAGGCCATTTTGTAACCACTTTAGTGCCGGGAATATAGCTATCACCTGTGAACAAGAAACCATTACACAAATAAGAAATACAGCTCCAATCATGGCCGGGGAGTTAAGATTGCAGCAACCTTCATTCCTGCTAAAAAATTAACCTCACCATCGTACAAAGTATGAATCATCTCAGACTCAAAAGATATATCAGAAGCCTCTATATGATAACGAGAAATATTCAACTTCGGCTCCTTTAGCCCCTTTACTCCATTCTCTGATGTACAAATAACAGCATGGGGATAGGTGACAGCAATTTCAGGCAATCCATAAATATGGTCAAAGTGAGAATGAGTAAGTAACACAGCGGCTAATTTCAGGTTATGCCTTTGTAGATATTCCTTTATAGGTTGTACATCGCCACAATCCACAATAAAGGCATCATTGCTCCATTCCTCATACACAATGTATGTGCATGAATGAAACACGCTGTTCACTATACGGTGTATTGTCATTAATATGCAGTATAGCCGCCATCAACGGCAATTGTCTGCCCTGTAACCCAACGCGCAGCATCACTTAGCAGATAAATACAAGCATTGCTAATATCAGATGTCTCACCCAACCCCAACGGATGCTTAGCCTCAAGTACAGCACGCTTTTCAGGATCAGCCATATGAGGAAGGTTGGCATTAATAGGAGTCATGATAGCACCAGGAGCTACGCAATTAACACGTATTTTCTTAGGTGCTAACTCTATGGCTAAACTACGACAGGCCGATTGTAAAGCACCTTTTGTAAGGCTGTACATGGTCTTTGCATTATCTCCTACAAGTCCCATGATACTCGACAAAAAAATGATACTTGTTCCAGTCTTATCATAGTGCCCCATACGACAAATCTCCTTTGTTAAAAACAAAGCTGAATAAATATTGGATTGAATCATAGCTGTCATATCAGTTTCCTTAATAAGTTTCAGAGGGGTAACAGAGCTGACACCTGCGCAGTTGATAACACCGGCTATGAAACCTACTTCTTTACTACTTCTTTCACCTTTTTGAGCCATCAATTCTATATTTGTGAGGTCAAGTGATAGCAACACATGATTATCGTTAGCCATTTGTAACATAGTTTCTTGCAATCGTTGTTCGTTGCGTCCTATAAGAATAACACGCGCGCCCATAGCAGCACAATCCATAGCACATTTACGTCCAATGCCACTACTGGCACCTGTCACTATTATATTTTTTACCTTCTAATGAAAACGGATTATCCATGCCCCTCTACACGCACTCACCATGAGCAACCTCTCCTATATCACTAATCTTTAAATCAACAAAAGGAACAATAGCAGTAGTCCATGTCATACCCACACCAAAAGCACTAAGCATAAGATATTTTTCACCGCCCATTTTGCCCTTCAATTGGTCAGCAATAGTAAGTGGACAGCTTACCGAAGACGTATTACCATACTTACCGATAGTTGAAGGGATTTTGTCAATATTAAGTTTCAATTTCTTAGCCAAATAGCTGTTGATAAAATTATTAGCCTGATGAAATACATAGTAATCCAGTGACTGGATGTCCATCCCACTCACTCTATCACTTTTTTGATGTCACGGGGATTTCACGGATAACGAAATTGAAAACATCCCCTCCCTGCATATATCCTTGCTCATCAGAACGAATATTACCATACTCATCAACAACCTTTTCTTTAATTGTTTCAGCTGAACTAGGCATACGGTAGCCACCACCGTTAATTTTAATGAGATCACCACGTGAACCATCAGAATTAAATGAGAACCAACTATCACCAAACTTCTCATCGCATTCTACAAGCGCAGCAACACCGCCATCTCCAAACAAAAAGGCGGAACGGCGATCCTTTGGTGAATAAACCTTAGAACGTGTTTCGCCATCAAGCACCAGTGCTTTACGCAAGCTACCATTTTTCACCATTGAGAAAGCAATACTGAGTCCATACATAAAAAAGCGGAACAACCAAGATTAACATCAAAAGCGATACAAGAGTTCGATAGTTCCAAACGATCCTGCAACAGTACTGATGTAGCAGGCATACGGTAATCAGGAGTCTGTGAAATAAAGATGAGTAAATCAATCTCATTCCTGTCAATATTGTTATCAGCTATTAATTTCTCGGCTGCTGCAAAGCATAAATCTGATGAACATGTCTCTGCATCAGCAAAACGACGTTCATAGATACCCACTTTGTCTACCACCTCTCTCACTTGATCCTCGGGAAAAAACTCTGTATATTTATAATTATTAACAATCCGTTGAGGAACAGCACCAGCCAAAGCGGTAACACCCACCCCTTTATATTTAAGAAAAGCCATAATCAGCCTACTTTTTACTTATTATTGGTAATATAGTTCATGATGTCGCCCAAAGTCTTCAACTGTTTGAACTCCACATTCTCAATCTGAATTTCAAACTCTTCATCCATCATTGCAATCACAGACAGATACGCCAGTGAATCCCATTCCTCTAATTCACGGAAAATTGTTTCTGTACTCAAAACATCAGTAGTTTCAATTTCAAGAGCCTCTGCGAACTTCTCAATAAAAAATCTTTGTATCCATATTTTTTCAGTTTATGATTAATTTAATAATTTACAATTGAATTTTCCTTGCAGGATTACCCATATATAAATGTTCATCTTTAGGTTTGGTCATAAGTACACTACCGGCACCTAGACGCACATTATTACCAATCTTTATTTGCTGCAATACAATGCTGCCTACTCCAAAAAAAGTTTCCATCACCTATAGTTACAGCACCTGATATACGTACTGCAGGCATAAGCACATTAAAACTCCCTAATACATTGTCATGTCCCAACTGTACAGATGAATTTAATACATTGAAATCGCCCAATATAACATCACACGAACCTGTACAGTTACGCTGTATAATGTTTCCCTTTCCAATCTTAAAACTCTCTAAATCAAGAATATCTACAGAGGGGTGAATAAGATTTGGAAAATTTATATTAGAATTGGTGATGATATTTGACAGTTTTTTAAGAATAGCCCCACTGCCAATAGCAATTACAAGATCAAGAGGTTTATCCCAACTATTTACAGTTTCGATCCCCCCAGCACCTTTCCAAAATGAGAAATTGAAGTACCAGCTTCTATACTGTCATCAAAAAAACCGATAAAGTTCCATTGGTTATTATCTCCCTTGCCCTATTAATAGCCCCCACTAAGCAAGCTACTTCTTTACCGAAACCACCCGCTCCAACTATCGCTATATCTTTCATTGTCATTTCCATTCAACATTTGTTCTAATAACTTTCGCTGGACACCCAACAGCCAATGCCTTAGCCGGTATATCATGAGTAACAATAGAACCTGCTCCAATAATCGCACCATCTCCAATTGTTACCCCCTTGAGAATCATTGCCCCATTCCAATCCACACATGATTGCCTATTAATATAGGAGCAGACATTTGATGAGGATAATTTACTATTTGATGATTATCACTATCACGAATAGTCACACGTTCTGAAATAGCAACATCTTCACCGATTGTAATTTGTTGAAAACATTGTATCCTAGAATCTACATTCATATATCCACTACCGATTGTACATTTTGCATTATCTCGTATAAAAAGAGTGCCTCCTGGATATATTCTGAAATCACCTTTAATGTTTAGTTGAGCTTTTTTAATTCTTATCAATCCTTTTTTATGCCCTATATTCAACCTCAAATTATTAAAATTCCAAGGAATGTTAAAATGTAATATCCCTTCCCCACTTATTTTAGCTTTTCTATGAATATCTGCAAGATATGGATTATACAAGAATATACATCGATGTGTTTTATGTCGTCCATTCCAGATACATATCTTATCAACTATATCTTCTATAGAAGAACGGTATTTAATAATGAAATATAAGAAAAATTCTTTCATGCTCTAATTCTTTCCATTAAATTTTGGCATTGTGGCAGAAACACCATTCGATATATCCTTTCTACCCCAAACTTTCTGAAATGTAATTAATATCACTTTGAGATCCGTCAACAATGTACAATGGTCAACATACCACACATCAAGTTTAAACTTTTCAGTCCAACTAATAGCATTACGTCCATGACACTGTGCCCAACCAGAAATTCCGGGACGCACCTCATGACGACGCGCCTGCTCTGGTGAATAGATCTCCAAATATTCAACTAGTAAAGGACGAGGACCGATCAACGCCATGTCACCCACCAACACATTCCACAACTGAGGCAGTTCGTCAATACTTGTAGAACGCACGAATTTACCTACTTTAGTAAGGCGTTGTGCATCGGGCAGTAATCTGCCATTGGAATCACGCTCATCAGTCATCGTCTTAAACTTTACAATCTTGAATATTTTACCTCCTTTACCTGGACGCTCTTGAAAGAAAAATACACCAGCTCCTTTATTTGCAAAATGAAGCCATAGAGTGATTATCATCAACGGCAATAATAAGATGCTTAATACGACAAAAGCAACACAAAAATCTATACATCTTTTTTAGAATGTGTTTATACATAATCTAAAGGGAAAATTATAATTTTAAACCACTAACTTATCACAAATATTTTTGATAAATTTTCACCATCTCCTCCAATGCATTGTCCAGTGCAAATTTCTTCATCTTCATTTTAGCATCTTCACCCATCTGTTTTCTTAGCTCTTCATCTTTGCCCATCTTCACAATACTATTAATAAAAGCTTCTTGGTCCATCTGTGGATAAATAAAGCCATTCTCACCATTAACAACCAATTCTTTATGCCCTCTATCTTCGCTAACAACAACAGGTATACCCGAATACATCTCTTCAGCTATATTTAGTCCCAACCCCTCTTGCCTACTTGCCGAAATCCCAATATCAGAGAGTGCTATTAACTGACCTATGTCTTTTCTATATCCTAAGAAATCAATATACCTTTCTACATGTATGACTCGTGCATACTCCTTCATCTGCTCCATCAAACATCCTCTTCCTGCAAATAAAACCTTTATATTGGGGATTCTCTTTGATAATTGAGGTAAAGTGTCTATAATAAATAAATGGTTCTTACGTTCAATGTATTCCGCTATATATATCAATATCAAATTACTATCCTCATAACCATATTCCTGACGTAGACGATGTCTAAGCTCTAATGAGGTAGACAGTAAACGCTTGGTATTAATTCCAATTCCAGGAATCTTATAGGTATCTTTATTGTGAAAGCCATGGGTTTTCACCAAATTAAAGTCTTCTTGGTTTATGGTAATAATAGCATCAGTGTATCGCGATAGAAATTTCTCCATTGGATAATACATCCACCAATAACGTTTTGGGGAACCTTTGAAAAAATGAAAGCCATGGGCAGTGTAAAGCACTTTAAGACAGCCTTTCGATCGGACTTTACGAGCTGCCCAACGAGCAACAACAGCTCCCATAGCTGTATGGCAAAGAACAAGGCAGTATTGCTCCCGCTTTATAATAGAACTCAACTTGCTACAAGCCCCTGATATTGGATACTTTGAATGGGCTACGCTCTATTGGTAGAGTAAACTGTTTATCTGCAATTGGTACTACAACATCAGCATCACCACCTGCTACGACATGTACTTTATACCCTTGGTTCTTGAACCATTGCATATATGGTAAGTGAAAAGCCAAGAAATGTTTATGTATATTGGCTACAAAAAGAATCTTTTTCATTGTTCTATCTCATACGATTTTACCAAAGTCTCTCTTTTTTGATAAATAACTGTATTATCGGGATATTCACAATTTCCCAAAACACTACCAGCTGCTACTACACAATTTTTACCCAACTTAGTATTACGCAATATAACAGTGTTTGCTCCAATCCAGCAGTTCTCTCCAATTTCAATGGTTCCTTCCTTATATTTATCAGCTTTTAGTCCACCTTTACAACGGAAATCATGATCATGGTCATACAATAGCACATTAGGGTCCCAATTCTGTTCCAGCCCCAATATGAATCATCTTCCTTGCAGTAATCATACAACCATAATTGAATTTTGCATTATCATCAATTTTAATGCAACCTTGTCTTATTACACGAAAACGACAAAGACTATGTACTCTCACAAATTTTCCAAGATATATAAAACCTTTACCTAGAAAATGTACCTCTGTGTTAGGAGAAAAAAATCTTTCTATGGGATAATATTTAAAAATGTTTCCCATAAAACAATTTCATGAAAACAAAGCGGAAAAATGAATAAAAAACAGATATGACATTATTAATAAATCGTTTCATTTTATATCAAAATTTTACGCTGTTCATAATACTCAATAATATCCTGTTGCGATGGTGCCTTACCACGACAACCAATGAAAGAAGTCGACTCCCCATTATAGGAATACCAACAGCATACACCACTAATTTAAACAAATCGAAAGCTATAGTCTTCATTCCTGATACAAAGGTTCCTTTTACTTAGGAAAATTCCTCTTAAGCAATCATTATAGGTATATGATAGTATTTTTTCTTTATGTAAGTCGGACCTGTGAAATAATAAAAAAGGATACTGTCCAAATTTATAATGTCCACCATCCAAATATTGTGAGAAATAATCTAAGTCCTCTCCAGCATTAAGTATTGGATTATAAGATATATCGTGTATTCTATCTCTTCTAATAAGTGCTGTCGGCATCGTTATAGGTAAATTATCACCATCCCTATAAATCTTCACATCACGATACCTTTTACCTCGTACATTGATAGGTTTCCCCATCCATTCCAAAAAGTAAGTAATCCACAAGCCACCAAATCTATTGTGAAATCAGATATCATCACATCCATTTGACGTTGTATCTTCTCACGATGATAAAAATCATCAGCATCAAGATAAGCTATAAACTCACCTTCAACATGATCCAAAGCTACCTGCCTTGCATAGCCACGCCCCATATTCTTAGGCAGATGGTATACTTTAAAACGGGAATCAGTCAACGAATCAAGAATCTCTTTTGTACCATCGGTTGAACCATCATTAACTATGATACATAACCAGTTACTGTATGTTTGGACTAACAATGACTGCAAAGCTAAACGAATTGTAGATGCACCGTTATATACGGGCATTATAATACTGACCAAAGGCGTTTCCATCATTTTTCTCTTACCAGCCATAATATCCCCCAATTCTACAGATGACATAAATTCAACATCAGGCCAACGTTTAATAATCTCTGCCAAAAATTTGTCCAACAAATCAAGTCCATGCTCTCGTTGTTGAGGATTGAGAAATCCTACAAAATTCACACGATGAGACGATATTATGGCTGGTTTATGCCAACGGAAAGCACGTTCTATAGTTTTCAGACCTCGTTCAATGGGATTATTACATAATCCGCCCTCTATAATACCTGGTTCAAAAAAAGCAGTTACGTGCAAAGGTAAATCTGACCAAGATTATTCTTTTGCCCATCCATCTGTAATGTCTCCTGTACTGACCATCACCCAAAGGCTCATTTGGCGCTTCTCCCCGAGAAGATATTCTACTCCATTGTCAAACAAGTCTTTCTCAAGTAAATTATTGAATGGCCCATTGGGAGCGACAAAATATTTGCGCGGAACCCCCACAACTGCTTAAAAGTAACTAATCCCTCTAATTACAGAATGTAGATAGTTTAGATCTGATGCAAATTCAAATCAAAGGCTGCAGGTAGCTCACCAAGATACTCTCCGTTTATACCATACATATTGGAACATGCACCATGCTCAAAAGGCTACCAAAGCAGATTCATTACCCTGTTGAAGTAGTCGCATCCAACACGCACATACAAATGTTCTCTACCATGGAACACAGGATAAGTCAAATGACACTCAATACCCTCTTTATGCAACGCATACACTTTATCATGTTTAGGATATCTTTTCAAAGTCTCCGTAAAGGCTCCCAAAAAGTATTCTGTAAATCCGATTCCTTAATTTTCTCAAATACTGGATTCGCGACATTACTTACTAATGTG
>VOFG01000870.1_pt1 | contig 60011 bp, 90 predicted proteins | sample 5384171 | NCBI WGS metagenome assembly VOFG01 (sample SAMN12384726, study PRJNA508395) | human gut metagenome | isolation source: healthy gut F | host: Homo sapiens
CGCGCAAAGAGCTGCGATCTCTGCACTCTTGCGCCGAACAACCTGACAGACAAGACTTTGCGAAGTCCTCTCTGCCAGCTTGCCCGGTTCTTCTTCGGTGTCGGTCTGCCTGCAAGCGGTTCCTGCCCGATCTCCTCCGGTGTATGGCTTCTTCTTGGTGCGCTCATATCATGGCGGAACTTCTCCGAAAAAAGCATAGTGGCTTGCAGCCGATCATGTTGTTTTCAAGGTACGATGTCGTTTTCTAAGAAGTCGAGGTCTTTCAATAGTGTGAACAGGTCTATTTCTGAAAGTAATCCCTACACCCTATACAAACTTAAAGGGGCGTTTTTAAATCGGGTCTTGCGAAAGTTCAAAGAAAATTCACTATTCTAACGTGTCCCTATACCTATAGCATTCTAAAATGGGTGTTTGACAACCTAATTTTCAAATTTCGCTTGGAAAACTTCTTACACCAATATGAATCTATAGGGCTATTTTGAAATACAGTTTTGAAAATTTCACAATTTCGGACAAAAGAAAAACGGCAAAGTTCGCAGTAGAACCTTACCGTTTCTGGGAATGCTGCACAGCAGCACCGTATTATTTGTTTTGGTTTATTATTTCATAACTGCGTTCAGCAATGTCTGATAGTCTCTCACCACATCGTATACCACGTTTTCATCGTTCAGTGCCTTGAAATGTGCACGGGCACAATCAATTTTCGCCTGTTCTACCGGGGTGATGTGATTGAGCTTCATGGAATCCAGTGTGCCTTTGGTTTCAGCAACAAAGTAGATGTGCTTGACGGTGCCCTCATAGAATGCAATCGCCCAGTCGGGATTGTATTTTCCAACAGGTGTGGAAATATAGAACCCATCCGGCAGCTTTACATAGACTGCCACATCACGGTTCGTATCGAGGTCGGCGGCAAAATCACGCTCATTAGTAGAATCGTAAATCAAATGGTCATACAGATGCCGCTGTACTTTCATGACGTTCGTACCGAGTTTTCCCTTCAAAGTCGGCTCAGTGAAAATGTCCGTATCGTAATGTTCATCCAGAATATTGTAGGTGATATGCTGGATGATGGCCGTTGCCTTCGTCATTGATGAGGGCAGCTGCTTTCAGGATGAACTCTTCCGGGTTATCCTTGAACTGATCGAACACCGCTTTTTCAATGCCGACCAGAATCTGTACAATCGCCTTGCGGGTCAGCTTGGTTTCAGCCACCAGCTTGCCAATCAGGTCATACTTGACGCTCTGACTGGCGTGAATTTTGGTCTGTGGGTCATATTTATGCTGATCCGCTTTTGCGAAAGCAGAGCCATCTAACAGAGAATCCTTGGATTTGATCTCCGTCATTTCGCCGGATTCTACTTTGAAGTAAATCTTTGATACGTTCAGATTGCGGTTAAGCGAACAAATGGATTTTTGCACCAGTTCATCCGTGTCAAAATCCACCACATAAACCGATTTCGGGCTGATTTTGTTCCAAAGGGCCTTGAACTCCGGCATGGCCAGCTTGTCCGGGTCAATTTTCAACTCCACATTGTTGGAACGTGCATTTTCAGGCAGCATGACCTTATCACTGTAAACAGAATCCAACAAATCAATGACCGATGCTGCACAGTCTGCAACTTCTTCTGCCACCTGCACCGCATGGTTCGCATGGGCGGCATAGTACTTGTCCGTCAGCGCACCATGGCGGTCCACATAGCCATTCTGCACCAGATCAAAATAGATGGCAGCGGCGGTGTCAGTATCCACGATCTGTTCGTTGCCGTTTGCGTCCGTAAGAACTCTGCCAACAAACAGGGCAGCATCCACCTTTCTGGGACGGTTCGCAACTGCTTCGGCCAGTTCGCTTTGCAGGCCTTTGGCGAAGCTGTCATAACTTTCGCTGGCAATGACAGTCAGGATGTTGATGTTATGCACATCGTTGCCCAGAACATTCGCATCCATGCGTTCACCGTTCTGGTTGACACACAGACGCAGGCCACGGCCAACCTCCTGCCGTTTGCGGACTTCACTGCTGCTCTGTTTCAGGGTGCAGATCTGGAACACGTTCGGGTTATCCCATCCTTCCCGGAGGGCAGAGTGTGAGAAGATAAAGCGCACGGGGGAACGCTTGGGGTCACGGTCAAGAAGAAGCTCCTTGTTTTTCATAATCAGGTCATAGGCACTGATGTCATTGGAGGTTTTCTCCCGCTTGTCATCGCCTGCAACCTGATTGACAAAATGGCCTTTCTTATCCACCGAAAAATAACCCGCATGGGTATCGTGTGCAGAAATTGCTTTCAGGTAGCGGATGTAATCATCTTCGCCCAGCGAAAGCTGCATCTGGCCGACAATATCCTCGTACTCCTGCTCAAACATCTCTGCATAAATACCGTTGTAAGGCTGGCCTGCGGCATCGTAGCACTTGTACTTGGCCACCTCGTCAATAAAGAACAGGCTCAGCACTTTAATGCCCTTGTGGAACAGCTGACGTTCCCGCTCAAGATGCGAAAGGATCGTTTCCCGAATCTGGATGCGGCGCAGCTGGTCCTCGTCCACCTTGCCGACCACATCTCCGGCAAACAATCGGACACCATTCAGAAATTCAATGTGGTTATCACGGCCATCAATCTCTTTCACCACATAGCCATCCTTATATTCGTCCAGATTGCCAGAGTAGTCATAGAGGTTGAATTTCAGCCCAACGGTGCGCGTTACTTTGCGCAGGCCGGATTTTCCCTTGCAGTCGAACTGGATCGTTGCCGTAGGGTCTGCCTTGGAAAGATTGATGCTTTCCAGATAGACAAACCCATCCGTAGCGGTACTGCCGGATTCCGTAATGCCTTTGACCACGATTTTCTTGACCAGACGCTTATTATATGCTTCCATTGCATCCAGCCGGTAGACCATGTTGTAGATGCTGTCTGCACGGTGGGTAGCCGAGTAGCGCAGGGTGATCATCGGGTTGAATTCTTTCATCCGCTCTTTGGTCTGTTTGCCCTCCACCGACTGCGGTTCATCAATAATCAGGATCGGGTTTGTCTTTGCAATAATGTCAATGGGCCGACGGGAACGGAACTCGTCCAGCTTCATATAAATACGCGGGCATCTTTGCCTTTGGCATTGAACGCCTGCGAATTGATGATCATGACATTGATGGAACTATCCGAGGCAAAGCGGTCAATTTCCGTCAACTGTGCGGAGTTGTAGATAAAGAAGCGGATCTTCTTGCCATACTCTTCTGCAAAGTGATCCTGTGTGACCTCAAACGATTTATACACGCCCTCACGGATGGCAACACTGGGCACGACCACGATAAACTTACTCCAGCCGTAATGCTTGTTCAGCTCATACATGGTCTTGATATAGGTGTAGGTTTTGCCGACACCTGTTTCCATCTCAATGGTAAGGTTATAGTGTCCCTCCAACTGCTTGGATGGTTCAATCTGATTGGTGCGCTGGATTTTTGCAGGTGCTCCAGAATAATACTGTCGTTCAGCTCTGGTACAATCTGTTCATTGCGCCAGCCTGTGAAGCTTGTTTCCATATCAGTCTGGTAAATGCCGCTGCCGTTGTCGATGCGGTAATTCGTAGTCAGGTAGGGCTGGCCCGCAAAGACGTCCACCACGGCTTTTGCGGCATCTGCCTGAAATTTCTGGTGCTTGAATTGAAGTTTCATCTGCTGTTCTCCCTCAAATCACCTTGACATCGGTATCTGGCGCATACAGCTTGAAAATTTCAAACACGTTGATCTTTTCCGGGCTGCTGGCAAAGGAAGAATCCCGGAACACTGCACGGCGCGGCTTGCGCTTGGCGATTTCCTTGATCACATTTTCCGGCACATTGCTGTCAAAGCAGGCAATCAGGGCATCGGGAACATTCAGCGCAACATCGCCGGGTGCGTAGGTATGGACAGTGCAGTTGTCGATTTTCTCAGACCGATACGGCATGGACAGCGGCAGTCCCCAATCCAGCAGACAGCCAAACAGCAAATCAAGGTCGGTGCGGTCCTCTTTGATGTTGCTTTCCAGCTCTTCGAGGTTGGTCTGAGAGTATTCGTCAGCAGAATAATAGACGTCCTTCATATTGGTATCGTCCAGCTTGAAAACACGGAAGCCCACATCGGGATTCTTGCTGATATCCACCATTTCAATCGGCGGCTTTCCATCTCCCGCGTCAATCGTTTTTACAATTTTAGCAGTGGTATCATCGCCCGGCTTAGAGCCATCCATGCGGTTCAGAGGAACGCACTTCCAGCAATCATCTTCCTGCTTGATTTTTTCGCCAGCTCTGCGAATACGTTCTTTTCAATTTCACAGATATTCTTATATCCTGCTTTGTAGGCTTCACCGTTTTCAGCACAAGGTTCAGGCAACTGCACCATAATAAATTTTCGACGGATGCCATCTGTTGCATTCAGTTTCATTACGGCATGGGCAGTAGTAGCAGAGCCGGAAAAGAAATCAAGAACGATTTCCTCATCTGAAGAATCTATCATTTTCAACATTTGTTGTATTAAGAAAACAGGCTTTGCATAATCAAATGCGCCACTGGTGCCCAAAAGTTCCTTTATTTCAATTGTACCATTTTGATAGTTTAGCTTCCTCCCATATTGATTTTGCTTTTGTGCGGCGTCCTGATTCGCGTTCTAAATAATCTTTTTGAAAGATATCCCAAACCTGTTGATTTCCACGCCTCACTTTCTTTGCAAGCAGTTGTCCTGAACATGTCTCCACTTTCTCTTTGTTCCACCGCCATGTGCCATCTTCCATAGTTGTTGGCTGAACCGGAAGTGCTTCTTCTGAATAAAGAGGCGATTTAATTGTAGAAACCGTAGAATCCTGGGGATTGATATACAGGGGATAGTATAAATTAGGGCGTTCGCTTCTTCTCCAAAATCCGCCACGCATTCTTAATCCCAATAGTCGATATGCACCGGTGTCATCTTTATATTTGTATTCTGAAGTCATATTTGCAGAAAGTGGATGCCCAATAATATTAGTTTCCCATTTATTTTTTGCATAAATTAAAAGGTACTCATGAAGACTTGCAATTTCAGATGTTGACATTGACCCGCGGGGGTTGCTTTTGACAACAATTGTCCCAATATGGTTTATACTGCTAAAAACTTCATCGCAAATCTTTGTCAAATTTTCAACTTCGTGCTCATCAATGCTAATAAAAATAACGCCGTCATCTGTCAACAGATTCCGTGCCAGCATCAGCCGCGAATACATCATGCTGCACCAATCGGAGTGAAAACGTCCGTTGCTGTCATTGTTCTTGAACAGCCGATTCTCGTCCTCGTCATACATCCCCATCTGACGGTTTTCTTCATCCTGCGAACGCATAAAATCGTCTGCATAGATAAAATCGTTGCCCGTATTATACGGAGGATCAATGTAAATCATTTTGACTTTGCCCAGATAGCTTTCCTGTAACAGCTTGAGCACTTCCAGATTATCGCCCTCAATATAGAGATTCTCGGTATCATCCCAGTTCTTGCTTTCTGCCGGGCAGGGGCGCAGGGTCTTGCGGATGGGCTTGTTGGCTTCTACAATGGATGCCTTTTTGCCCACCCATGTAAACTCGTATGCTTCATCTCCGTCTACAACGTCCGGCGAGAGCATCTGCTTCAGCAGTTCAAAGTTGATGCCGCGCTTGTAAACCTTGTGGTCAGGGGTACTCTTTCCCTCGTCCAGCATTTCTGTGATGCAGTTGGGGAAGAGCGCGGCGATTTTATCAATGTTCTGGGCTGTCAGGTTGGGGGTCTGCATTTTCAGCTTATACATGCGTATTTTCCTCTTCGCTCTCTAATTGTAGATATGCATCACCATCTCTCAAATTATCTGGTGGTGGCTCTTTGCCGGAATATATTCTTGGTATTTCATCAACTTGTTTTTGGAGTTCCTTCCAAATCCAACGTTGTTGCAGCTAAATTGTCCACTATATTTTTGAGCTCCTCTTGAGTTGTTTCCTTTGCGATTTTTATAACAGCGTAGGTATCAACGCCATTGTTCACAATGAGCGTTTCTGCTTGAGTTATTTTGCTATTTGTAATACACTTTGCAGCAATTTTATTAGCTTTAGAAAGATTCAAGCATCCAATAATACCAACAACAGCACCCACTACCCCAACTATTAAACTCCAAATTCCAATCCAATCAGAAAAACTCATCCCAGTACCTCCATTTTATCTTACAGCTAAGTCGTTTTCCGCACTGTTTCTATCAGATGTTTTTGAAATTGCTTTCAAACTATTTGTAAATTCATCAAGAAGATATAGGACTTGTGCTTCATCAGGAGCCAAATCTAAAAAATTTACAATTTTATCTTTTAGTTCAAGCATACTTTGTCTACAATTAGCATCTCCATTGAGGACAGCACCCATTTTCTGAGTATCCACTGCACACCGATGGTACTTGGGATTTCCAAAAGCAAAATCTGGAGTATAGATGTTCGTGTAATCGCACTGGGCAACCCAAGCCGCACCCAATTCATTCATGCAGGCAGGGCTTTCCAAGTAATCATTAGACCACAATATAATCATAAATATTTCTCGATTGATGTTTTTCCTGAGATAATTGAATATATTTTGATCCAATGGAATTTTATGAAGCGGATGTGAACTATAAATAAGTTGTTCTCTCTTTACACCTAAACCCATAATAAATTTTTCCAGAATATCCCCATAAGTCTTATCAGAGGAGCAATGACTCAAAAGATGATTGGCTCCGTTGAATCAGGTGTATCTTCATTTCCGATAGCAGTTGATTTAGGGGCAACTTCTGATTCGGAAATTTTTGGATTGACAAATGTATTAGTTCCGCAACACGTAGGTGTTCATCTTTGTGAAAAACATAGCTATTGCTGTAAATTTTAGACAGGTTTTTCTGATACCAGTTATCCATTTCTCCAAGACAATAAAGTGCACGTTCTTTATCATAATTGGTTAGGGCTTGCTTCAATGATGGTAAAAGCATCGTTGCATGGCATTCACTAGAATAACTTGTAAGTGTAGTTTCAATTCCCGGAAATTCCATTAATAGCTGGTCATAAACATTCATGATATTCCTCCTATATTCTTTAGATTCTTTTTAATCGTGTTAATTCCGCATTCATCTCTACCTGACGATTGAACTGTTTTTCTTTCCGAATCTTATTCTCCAATGCCGCAATCTGCTTTTGCAGTTTTTCACGTTCCGCAGAGCGTTGGATGTTCTCCGCAATGCTGTATGCGGCATCCCAGCTCTCACCCCCGCATTCGACTGACTAAAGCGAAAATTAACTTTCAATGACAAGATACAATAATTCATTTTAATGATACTCTAATCAGGTTGGAAAATCAATCGTTGCTCAGGCAGAAAAAGCTCGGCAGGCACGAAACGGATAAAAAGTTTTGAATTTGGCTTTCAAATAAGGTATAATGAATTTACAAACGCTAAAGATTAAGAAGCGAGCAGGTGATACCATGCCTTTTCCCCTCGACCATTACATTGAAGCCTCCCATGTGGATTACAAGGAACGCCTTGAAGAGAAAAAGCCGCGCAGCTGGCTGAAATCCGTGTCGGCATTTGCCAACACCGAGGGCGGACACCTGATTTTTGGCGTAAAGAATGAGCCGCGCGAGGTCGTAGGATTGGAAAATCCGCAGGCTGTGGTGAGCAGATTGACGGAACTTATCAAGGCCCGCATTGACCCTACACCACGCTATCGAGTGCGGGAGGTCGAAATAGAGGGCAAGTCCTGCGTTGATCTGGAAGTACAGGACGGCCCGGCGTATCCATATTATTATGCCTTTGACGGTTCCCATACGGCCTATGTGCGGCATGGCGACCAGTCCGAAGAAGCCACTTCACGGGAACTGAACGAGCTGATCCTACAAGGTATGAACCAGACCTTTGATGCCCTGCCCAGTTCTTATCGAGTGGGTGATGTCAGTTTTACACTGCTGGCCGCGACGTTTAAAAATCTGAAAAAGAGGATTTCGACCTCGAAAAAGACTTGCCATCCGCAGGATTGGTAACAGATGATGGACAGATTACGAATGGCGGCCTGTTACTCTGCGATCAGGGCGTTCTGAAACAATCCCGTATTTTCTGCACCCGCTGGAAAGGCAACTACAAGGGCAGCATTGAAGAAGATGCTCTGGATGACAAGGAATTTCAGGGTGCAAGTCTGATCACGCTACTGCAAAATGCGGAAGATTTTGTCCGCAACAACAGCAAGAATCCCTGGAACATCCGTGGTATGACCCGCGAAGAACGCAGTGATTACCCGTATAAGGCCGTTCGTGAGGTGCTGGTCAATGCGCTGATCCATCGGAATTATCAGATTCTTGGTTCGGAGATTCATGTGGAAGTGTTCGATGATCGACTGGAGATCACTTCACCGGGCGGCATGATGAATGGCCGCAGGGTGCAGGATATGGATATCCGGCACATTCCGTCTATGCGGCGCAATCAGGTGATCTCGGATGTGTTCTCGCGGCTTGGCTTTATGGAGCGCCGTGGCAGCGGCATTGACCGCATCCTGAACTCTTATGTGGAAGTAGCCCAGAAGCCGACTTTCTACTCAGATTCGGATTTCTTTATCGTCACACTGCCGAATAGAAGTGTAGCGACTCCGGCACAGATCAGTATGGAAAGCGTGGCAAGTGGTGCGGAAAGTGCGGAAACCTCTGCGGAAAGTGCGGAAACTTCTACAGTGCTCCACGGAATGAGTACGGATGCAGAAGTGAGTGAACTTTGCGAAAGGCTGAATGGCACGAGACTAACTGCAAGTACAAAAGAGCGGACGCTTGAACTTTTCAAGAGATATCGGTATCAATATCAGTTCCGCAGCATAAACGTTGCACAGCTATATGGCGTTCAGAAATCTCGTGCATCCTCTATTATCAAGAATCTTATCAAGCATGGATTGGTGACGTCACCAGAATATGGCGTATACCAATTTGTGAAGAAGTAACACCGCTATCAACAGGTGGTTTTTGAAAACCAAGCGATGAGGCTGTTACAGCCCATGGAACGTCTTAATATAATTTGAATTATCATAATCGAAATTATATTAACCGCTTGCGCAGAAATGCCCACTCCCCTGAGAACTCCTCAGACGAGTGGGCATTCTTCTTTCCGTGTATCAAATTTACCTCTGTGGTCACTCAAATCGCCACCAAGTCATGGATCAAAAATCATCATTTTTTATTTGTCCCAGAGTAAGTGCACGGTTTCTGCGCTGTTTTTGCACGGTTTCAAGGGATGCAATGGGTACTCTGACTTGCAAAATACGGCAAAGGATGCAGAAATTACCTAGCAGAAAACCACGATGCTTTGCAAAAAACAACGAAAGCTCGAAACTTCTAAAATCAGAGTGTTCTGCCCGGTGGGCTCTTTTAATCAGAGGGCCAGGGATTCGAGTTCCCTCGAGCGCACCAAAAAACCGCGAAGATTCGTTAGAGTCTTCGCGGTTTTTTTTTCCAGAATCATTGCACACCACCGGAGCTGACATTGAAAATGCAATCGTACACTGCTATAATAAAATTGTGATATTATCACCAAAAATTCAAGATGCAAAGCGTTTGCAATTGGCAAACATTCAGGAGGAACGCATGGTAACAGGAGCCATTAAAAATAAGGTAGACAAAATCTGGACAGACATCTGGGCAGGCGGCATCACCAATCCGCTGACCGTCATTGAACAGCTGACCTATCTCATGTTCATCCGGTCGTTGGACGAGAAAGAGCTTGCCACCGAAGATTTTGAGAACATGGCGGGCGAAAAGATGGAGCACATCTTCCCGGCCAGCGAAGCAGGACAGTCTATGCGGTGGAGCCGCTTCAAGGATAAAGATTCCCGCGAAATTTTCCTGACCATGCAGCAGCGGGTGTTCCCTGCCATCAAAAAGATGAAGTATGGCCGTCTGCCGGACTTTGATGCGAACGGCGAGCTGGTGGAGATCGAGGACGACCCCACCCGCCCGGACGAGGGCAACACCGCCTTTGCGCGGTATATGGACGATGCCATGTTCCTGATCCCCACGCCGCAGGTGCTGCAAAAGATCATCACGTTACCGGTGCTGCCATCGCCACGCTGGTTTCCCGGCTTTTGAACCTGCTTTTGATCTTGATAGGCTTTGCGGTCTGCCTTCAAAGGAAGCGGAACGCCCGCTCACCGTGGAGATTTGGACACGGTGGGCGGGCGTTTTATGTTTATTTTCCGAGTACAACGGAGAGCCTGATCTCCTTTTCCGTCTCGCTCAGGTCAAGAGCGCCGCCATCGGCGACGGTCACGCGCAGCTCATAGAGCGTACCGGCGGTAAGTTCCGTTACAGCCTTACCGTCCTCGTCTGTGATCGACCACAGTGCAGGATCGACCTTTGCCAGCTTGCCGTCCACGCCATAGGCGTAGAGGGTCAGACCGGAGGTGCTGCCGGACAGGTTATTCATGCGGAAAGCTACCGTGGTGTTGGGATGTACGTTGCGGACGGTCACAGTGTTGCGCCAGCTTGCAACGGTGCCTTCGCCGCCGTCCTGCGCAAACTGTTCCTGCGAGAGGACATTTCTTGCTGCCTGATCAAGATCGACCTTGCGGTAGGGCATTTCGGGCAGATAAACGAAACGGTCCTGCAAACGAAGCAGTTCCAGATAGCCTGTCGGGCAGTAGAGCGCATTGCCGCTGTTGCCGGCATACATTCCAATGGCCATGTTGTTATAGCCGTACTTGTTGGAAACATCCATCGTGAAAACGGTCTCGCCAGTTTCAAAATCCAGAATGATGTACTGCCACATCCCGGTGGTCACATCCTGCACATAGCCGTAGATATAGCCCGTTGCGGTGGAAAGCTTCAGGATGGAAGTGTCGCTCAGGTCGTTCCGGCTCCAGATGCTCTTCATCTCGTAGCCGTTTGCGGTCTTTACAGTGTCCATGCGCTCGATGCCGGGGGCGATCATGATGTTGCCCGTTCATGAGCCAGTTCTGGTCGTAAATATTGGCGTAGCTCTGGATGGAGGAGTCGTTGTTGGGGTCCGCCAGACCTGCATTGCCCGCGCCAAACCAGTTGCAGACGATGGTGCTGACGGTGCCCTCGCCGTCGTCATAGACGATGGCAGAGTTCTCAACGGCTACCTGATAGCCCTCGGGCAGGTCATCCAGCACCGGGGTGCTTGCCACGACCTCGCCGGTCTTCATATCGAGCGCAAGAAGGTTTACAGGGTCCTGATTATCCGTGAACAGCACAAGGTTCGGTGTCAGCGTGGGCGAGCAGCCGCCGCCCCACGCAAGACCGCCGCCGGTGGTCTTATCGCCTTCGCCGCTCACCTTTGCACCCGCACTCTCGTAGGGCGTGCACCACACAACGTCTACGCCTTCTTCTGCGCGCAGAAGATAGCAGTTCTGGTTGGTCAGGACCACCGCGCCGTCCTTGGAGGCGGCGATGCCGTTTTCAGCGCCCTCGCCGGGGGTCAGTTCGTGGACAAAAACAGCCTTTGAAAGGTCTGTCTGCTCGCCGTTCAGGATCGCATCAATGGCCGAGCGGGCAATATAGCCGATGACGCCCTGCTGCTGGCGCTGCGGATAAATGCGGAAGCCTCCCGTTGCAAACCAGAGGTTTCCGTCATAGTCAAAGACCACGGACAGAAGATTCTGCGTCAGCTCTTTTCCAAGCGCGGCCTCGGCAGCAGCTTTGATATCAATGTCCAGCACCTTTTCAAATTCCGGCAGAACATTGCCGTTTTCATCCGTTGCGCGGAGCATCAGCACATGGTTGTTGCTCGTGGGGCAGACGATGCGGTTGGATTCGTCAAGGAAGGTATAGGAGCTCTGGATAACGTAACCGCCGCCGTCATGCTTGTTTGGGAGAAATAGCCGAGCGTTTTTGTTTCTTCGGCGTTCAGGTCTCGGATGGCGATGCCGCCCAGCAGCGGCACAACGGCATGACCGTAGCTGTCAAAGTAGATGGCGGGCGAAGCGTTCGCGTTCGTCGTCTCATAGGAAACGTTGATCTCCGGATAGATGGCAAGCGGCAGGATCTCATCCGTCGAGTCGGTGTTGTAGCCGTCGTGATGAATGTTTGCATCGCTCTTGGCCATGTAAGGGTTTTCCTCTACCTGCTTGGGGTTCAAGGCCTTCACAGGCAGTGCCGCAGAGGTCGTCTCCGCAGCAGAGGGCTGCACCACGGCGGACGGTGCAGAGGGCTGAGAAGCGGCGACACTGTCTGCGGGCGTCTGCGTACCGCCGCAGGCGGCCATGGAAAGGCACAATGCTGCGGTCAGCGACAAGCTCAACGCAGAGTGGATGATCTTTCTCTTTTTCATAAGTCGTTCTCCTTGTTGTGTTCGTTGCGGTCAGGTCGGCGCTGCTCTGCCGGATTTTTTTGATCCAGCCAGATGCAAAAACCCTGCCGCAAAGCGGCTTCGGTCACTGGCTCCAGCAGAAAGTAGTCTGCACGCAGCCGGAAGGCATGGAGCGAAAAATTCAGATCGCTGCACCAGATAACGCGTGTTTGGGGACAAAGCGCGCGCAGATGCTCTACTGCATTCAATCCATCCACCCCCGGCAGGGCGATCACGGCATTTGTCAGCGGCTCGCAGCGCGCGGCTTCAAAAAAAAAGCTTTCCTGATCGTGGTAACAGTCCATTTTGGGAAATAAACAATGCTCGGCGCAGAACTGCAAGATCTGCTCTGCCCAAAAAGCTTCCTGCGCCCTGCTGTTTGTCAGCACGGCGATTCGATACACAGCGACCCTCCTTCCTTCTGCCGTTGTTGAGGTTCTCTGTCTCTAGTATACGGGCGGATACGGCTGTTTCAAGCTGTTTGGCACGAAAGCCCGGTTTCCGTCACGAAATCCCGTTTTCCGCTGCGACAGAACCGGGCAACTGTGCTATAATCAGGATGAAAGAGTTTATAAAGGAGGTTGGAAGCTATAACAATAGCTTCTTGGTACAGCATGAGATTTGCGATCGTCGATGACCTTGGTACGGAGCGCACGCTGCTGAAGGAGCGCTTGGCACGGCAGCTGCGCCAGCGCGGTACAGAAGCAGAGCTTTTAGAATTTGACAGCGGAGAAGCTTTCTGGCGGCAGAAGAAGCGCAGCACTTTACCGCCGCATTTTTGGATATTTACATGGATGGTTTAAGCGGCATGGACGCGGCAAAGGAACTTCGGAAAACAGACGCAGACTGTCTTCTGGTTTTTACCACCACCTCGACAGACCATGCACTCGAGGGGTTTCAGGTACGGGCATTTCATTATTTGGTCAAGCCCTTTTCAGAGGCCGAGTTGTCCGGTCTGTTGGATGAAATGCTCGCAAAACTCCCCGCCCGGAGCCGGTTTTGACGGTGAAGGTGGATGGCAGCGACATCCATTTGCGCTATTGTGATATCATATCCGCCGAGCATTTCGCCCACATCATCAATATCCGCACCACTGCCGGCAAAACGCTTGCCATGCGCCAGAGTTTCAAAGGCGTTCACAGAGCCGCTCAAAAAGGACCCGCGCTTTTTTGTTTGTGGCCGCGGTACGATCATCAATATGGAGAATGCTGCCGATTTTCAGGATGCCGCCTTCTATGACGGACGGACGGCAGCCAGGTCTATGTCAGTCAGGAGCTTTTTGAAAGCCGCCCGACAGGCGTTTATGGAATTTCTGCTGCAAAGGGGGCGTGTGGGTTGAAGGATGTTCTGCGCCCGATCCTGGAGCTTACCGTTGTGTTTCCCGGCCTGCTGCTCGCGTATTTTCCGGTGCGCTCCTATCTGAAGCAGTCTTCCGCAAAGCTTGCGGTATGGGAGGTGCCGCTGCTGTTCGGGCTTTGCCTTGGCGGCGGGCTGTTTTGCTATCATTTCGGTCTCTCGACCGCGTTCCCCTTGCTGCTCATAACGATTGTGACAATTTTTCCTGTATCTCAAAACGCTGCGGCTCTCTCTCTGGAAATCCGGGACCATCGCGCTGGCGGTCTGCGCGGTATTTGCGTGCCTGAATAGCTTGTCCCGCGCCGTTGGTACGGCGATCACGATCCGGCTGCAGCTGCCGCCGGACAAGCCGTGGTTCTGTTTTAGCGCCTGCATTTTTTATAACGTGATCTGCTGGCTGACCGCTGCTGCAGCCTATTATCCCGCCACCCACGCAGTGCGCGCAATGGTGGAGGATGACAATTTTGCGCAGACGTGGTATGTGTTCTGGGTGCTTCCGATGGTGTTCATCCTGCTGAATCTTTTTATAACCCCGCGCTACCAGATAACGCTCCGGACAGGGCGGGTCTTGCAGGTCTACATCGTTATGAGCATCGCGCTTTTATTTTTGATGTTCATGTTCAATGCGATCTTTCTGCTGATGGCAACCAGCCTTAACCGGAATGCAAGATTGCAGCAGGAAAACCAGTTTCTTTCCATGCAGCAGCAGCGCTATGAAAGCCTGAAAGCCGCCATTGAAGAAGCCCGGCAGGCGCGGCACGATATGCGCCACCAGCTGAATCAGATCTCCGCACTGGCCGAGGCAGGAGATCTGGATAACCTGAAGCGCTTACCTTGCAAAAACGGTCTCCCGGATCCCGGATCTGGATATGAATTTCTGCGAAAACCGTGCAGCGGACAGTGTTGTCGGCCATTATTGCGCCCTTGCAAAGCGTGAGGGTGTTCCCTTTTGTGCCAAACTCGACTTACCACAGGTGCTTCCTGTGGACGAGATCGATCTGTGTCTGGTGCTGTCTAATCTTCTGGAAAACGCATTCGAAGCCAGCCTGCGCACCACACCCGCCCGGCGCAAGATCGGGATCACCGCGTATGTCCATGCCGAGCGGCTTCTTTTTGGTCGAAGTGGAAAACGCATTTGACGGTGAAGTCAACGAAAAAAGCGGGCTCTTCCGCTCGTCCAAGCGAAAGGAAAACGGGATCGGCATCCAGTCTGTCCAGCATATTGCAGAAAAAGACCGGCGGTGCAAGCACATTTACCCATCAGAATGGCGTTTTCTCTGCCAAGGTTATGCTTTGTGGAGAAAAGCAGCCGCCAGAGACCGCAGACAGCACCACGGAGTTGTACGGAAAGTGTGGAAAGTAATGCGGAAAGTGCGGAAACTTGCCATATAAAAAAGCAGAAACTTCTTTCCCCAAATGGCAACCTTTATGCTAAAAGAGTCAACTTCATCTCAAAAAATGGCAACCTCCATGCTAAAAGTGGCAAGTGACAGATACAAAATGCCATGATACAGAAATGCCCACTCCCCTGAGAATCTCAGACGAGTGGGCGCTGTTTTATAAATCTCTCAGTGGTGGCAACCGCCGCCGCAGCCATGCTCACCGCGGCGATGGCCCGCTTCACGCCTGTTTTTCGCGCGGAGCCAGCAGGGAGTCGATGGTTTTCACCAGTGCTTTGCCCCGGCGGCCCAGGAGCTTGGGCAGCAGGATCCGGGCCATGGCCCAGACACCGGCAAAGTTGTACAGGATGATGCCCAGCGTGATGAGGCCGGTCCAGAGGCCGTAGAGAGGCACCTCGGCCAGCAGGACAAGAGCCTCTCCGGCCAACACTGCAAAGTTGAGCAGGACGCGGGCGGGGTGGATGCTCATGCCGATCATGCTGTGGGCGTCGATGGCGCGGAGGGTGAACACCACGCCCAGGCCCAGGAACGACGCGTAAGTCGCGCCCACAGGACCCCACCACTTGATGAAAAAGTAGTTCATGATGCAGTTGCTCACGGCACCTGCCAGCATGGTCCAGAGGCTGTGGGTGGATTTTTGTTGACGACGTAGACGCTGTTCAGGAACTGGTTGAAGCAGCTGCAGGTGGACGCCAGTGCCAGGAACGGCACAAAGTGCCAGGCGGTGTAGTAGTTGGACTTCATGATGTGCATGACCGGGCGGCAGAGCCAGATGATGCCCGCCGCGCAGCAGAACAGCACGCTGGAATAGGTGCGGAAGATTTTTGTAAAGAACTGGGCGCGGCCGTCCTCTTCCGTCACGGCGGAGAGCTGCCAGGCGTCGTAGAAGATCAGGCCCAGGGTGGTCAGGATGGTGGGCAGGAAGTAGCCGGTGGAGAGCAGGCCGCTCCAGGCGTCGCCGCTGTGGCCGTCGATGCCGTCGCATCTCACGGACAAAGAACAGGTCCGATGCGTTGATGACCCAGAAGCTGATCTGGGCCGGGATCATGGGCAGGGAGAAGCGGAGCATCTGCTGCCAGAGGTTCTTGTTCAGGCCCTTGAGCTCCACATAATTCCACAGCTTGCCGGTCAGGCAGAGGAAGAGGACGCTGACGAGGTCGCCGCTGATGATGGCCAGCAGGTAGCCGTTGGCACCCAGCTTGAAGCCCACCAGATAAAGGACGTAGAACATCAGAGTGGCAAAGGTGCAGAGGATGCCGTCGATGGCCACCAGCTTGTTCCACTGGCGGCTGCGCACAAACTGGGTGCAGAGGGTGCGCAGACAGCTCATGAGGATATAAAGGTAGATGAGCATACCGTACTGGGCCATATCAGGCAAAAACTGCACCACTGGCCAGAAGATCACCAACAGGCCGAAGCCGGCCAGAATGGTGAGCAGGCCATTGGTGAACACCTGCTTTTCGCTGTTGCCCTTATCCAGACCGAACCGGATGATGGCGTTGGACATGCCCATGGAGACAAAGGGGATGAGCAGGTTGGCGTACTGGCTCAGGATCTTGGCCAGGCCCAGATCGGAGATCTCGGCCATGGCGTAGGTCAAAAACGGCTGGACGATCAGTGTCAGCAGCTTGGACGAAAAGCTGGAGATGGCAAAGATCAGGGTGTTGCCTGCCAGCTTGCTGTATTTATCGCTGGATTTCTGATTTTCGTTTGACATAATTGTTATGATACTTTCTGCCCTCTATCGCAGGGCCCGCTCTTTTACGTAATTTCAAACTTATGCGTTTTGTACAGACTTGCCCGACCTGCCAAGGGCTCCCCTGATAGGAAAGACTCCCCGGCCGGGGGAGGTGGCACGCAAGTGCCGAAAGGGGAACGGCTGGCGAGCGAAGCGAGACTGAGAGGTTTATTTTAGTAATTCCCGCCGGGCTTTCCAGTCCGGCAGCAGCTTTTCCACCTCGGCCCAGAACGCCCTGCCGTGGTTGGGCTGCAAAAAGTGGCAGTACTCATGTACTACCACATAAATTTGTGCCGCGGGCGGCATGTTGTACAGCTGCAATGCAAAGGTGATCTGCCGCTTTGCCATGGCGCAGACACCCCAGCGGCTGACCATGCTCCGCACCTTGATGGTGGGTTTCTGGCCGCCCAGCACCTCGGCAAAGGCCGGGTACACGGCGTCGCTCATGGCCGTAAAATAGGCCAGCGCCACCTCTTTGGGCGGCAGAGGCGTTTCCGTCTGGCGTTCGGCGCGGGCCAGCTGCCGGGCCTGCGCCTCGGCGATCCACTGGGCCTGCTCGGCCACAAAGCGGTCCGCCTGGGCCCAGTCCATCCGCAGGGGGATGCTGACGGCCACCGAGCCGTCCCGCCGGACCCGCAGGTTGAGCTTTTTCACCTTGCGGCGGGAGCACTCATACCAGATGCCGCCGGAGCACCGCAGCTGCGGTGCCGCTGTTCTGCCTGCCATGGGGTCAGGCGGCGCTCTCGGCGCGCTTGCCCAGCGGCAGCTGCGCCAGCACCACGGCGGTAAAGATCAGCGCGCAGCCGATGCCCTCCCGCGCCGAGAGGCTCTGGTGCAGGATGAGCCAGCCGCCGATGGCGCTGAAGACGCTTTCCAGACACATGATGAGGCTGGCGATGGCGGGGTTCAGGTCCTTCTGGCCCAGAATTTGCAGCGTGTAGGCCACGCCGCTGGAAAAGACGCCGCAGAACACGATGGGCCAGGCGTTGGCCGCAAAATCGGCCAGGGTGGGCGTCTCAAACAGGAACGCAGCAAGGGTGCTCTCGATGGCCGTGACCAGGAACTCCAGCAGGCTCAGGCGGACACCGTCCACCAGCGGGGAGTAGTGGTCCACCGCCATGATCTGGAAGCTGAACAGCACGGCGCAGCCCAGCAGCAGCCAGTCGCTGAGCTCAATGCTGCCAAAGCCGTTTTTTATGCAGAGCAGGTAGAGCCCGGCCACCGCGATGACCATGCTGACCCAGAGCTGCGCGCTGTTCCGCCGCCCCAGTGCCAGCCCGAACACCGGCACCAGCACCACATACATGGCAGTGAGGAAACCGGCCTTGGCCGTGGAGGGGTTGAGGATGATGCCCATTTGCTGGGCTGCCGAGGCAAGGAAGAGGAACGTGCCGCAGACGACGCCTGCGGTCAGCAGGGTCTTGCGGTCCTTTTGGCCTTGGGCCAGCCGTAGGAGGCACCTGCCCGGCGGTGGAGCGCGTCAAACACATACATGGTGGGAATCAGCACCAGCACAGCCAGCCAGCTGCGCCCGGCCAGGAACGAATAGGCTCCCATGCCGGAGCCGGAGCTCTGTGCCACGAACGCGAAGCCCCAGATAAAGGAGCAGAGCATCAGCAGCAGTGAATTCTTGGTCTGTGTCGTCATCCGGCAATGCCCTCCACTTTCAGTCCGCCGTAGAGGTAATAACGGCTGGAATCGTAGGAGATGGTGATCCGGTAGCTGGCGGCCGGGTCCAGCCCGCCGATGGAGCAGCGGTAGTTTTGGCCGTCTGTCTTGATATAATAGGTGCTGCCGTCCACATACTGGGCACCGCCCTCCACCTTGCGCCAGAGGGCGATTTTATACTTCTGGGTGCCCTCGGCGGTGCCGTAGCCTGTGAGGGTGATGACGCCGTTGGGGGCCGTGAAGTAATCGGTCTGGCGGCTCCAGATGCCGTTGAAGACGATGTTCAGGCAGCTGTTGACGGCTGCCGCGGCATACTTGGCCGAGGGGTCGCCGATGCCCTCCAGGCTGAGGGGGTCGCTGGTGAGCTCTGCCCACTGGGTGGTATCTTCTTCCTGCACGGTGTCGGCCTTGCCTGTGGCCTGGTCGATCACAGCGCCCAGCGTGTCCTTACAGCTGTTCAGCGCCAGCAGGACCACCAGCACGATCACCACCGGGATGATGACGCGTTTTGCGTTTTTCATAACTTTGTATCCTCAAAACATTTCGTGAAATTTCCGTCTTTTTATCATACCGCATTTTGGGCCGCGTTACAAGAGAAAGCCCCTGTTCCGCGTGGTTTTGGGTCGGTTTTCACCAAAATTTTGCCCGGGCTCAGGCGTTTGCCCGGGCCAGGGCCTCCCGCTCGGCGGCGGCCTGCTCCGGGGCGGCGCTCCCGAACAGGGAGCCGTACCGGTAGAGCGCCCAGCCGCCAGCGCCCTGGGCACGCAGGGTCTCCACCTGCTTTGCCAGCGCGCTGCCCGTGCTCCACTGGCTGGTGCTGTCCTCATTGGCACCGCCGTCTCCGGTGCCTACCCGGTAGGCACCCAGCCCGAAATAGAGGGCCACGTTCCCGCTCCGGGGCATGGCACACCACGCGGGCACGATGTTTTCAAAGGCAAAGCGGGTGCTGCCGGATTTTAACGTATAGCCAAAGCCCCAGTAGATCTGCGGGCAGAGGTAATCCACCACGGCGTCCTCCCCCTCAGCCGTCAGCCAGCTGGTCACATCGCTGTACTGTTCGGTGAGGTCGTTGTCCGGGTTGCCCTGAGGGCTGATACCGAACCGCAGGGTGGGGTCGGCGGCTTTCACGGCGTCGTGGGCCGCCTTGACAAGGGCGGTCACGTTGGCCCGCCGCCAGCTGCCCAGATCCCCTGCCCCGCTGGCCGCAAACCGGGCAGCGTCCAGTGCCGGGTCTGTCGTCGGGTAAAAGTAATCGTCAAAGTGCACGCCGTCGATGGCGTAGTTCTGCACCAGCTCGGCTACCCCCTGCACGACATAATCCGCCGCCTCCGGGATGGCCGGGTTCAGGTAGGCACTGCCGTTGTCCGGGTTCTGCCACACCCATTCCGGGTGGGTGTTCATCAGGTTGTTTTCCGCAAGAGCGGCGGGCATGGAGGCCGAACCTTTCAGCCGGTAGGGGTTGATCCACGCTTCCACCGAGAGTCCCCGCCCATGGGCCTCGGTGAGGAGGACGTCCAGGGGGTCAAAGCCGGGGTCCTGCCCCTGCACGCCGGTGCAGAGGTGGCTCCACGGGAAAAGCTGACTGCGGTAGAGCGCGTCCCCAAAGGGCCGCACCTGTGCAATGACCGTGTTCAACCCAAGGGAGAGGCAGTTGTCCAGCAGCTGGGCCGCCCCGGCCCGAAACGCCTCTTCCGAGGAGAAATCCAGCTCTGCCCATTCGAGATAGCTGACCCAGACAGCCCGCCACTCCCCGGCCGGGAGGGCCGGATCAGGTGCTGTAGGCGCGGGGCCGGGTGCTTCGGGGGAGTAGCTGCCGCCTGTGTGCCTCGGCGGAGGAAGAACGCCCCCCGCCGCGCAGGCTGAAACACCCAGCCCCGCCAGAAAGGCCCGGCGGCCAAAGCGGCGCCGGGCGCGGCGGGCAGGACGGCGGGGCCGGCGGCGCTGGGTCATACGGTCTCCTCCTGCCCCTTATACAGAGCCAGAGCAGCCCAGCCCCGGGCGCAGGCCAGCAACACCCAGAGGATGTTGGTCCAGAAACTCATGGCAGACACGCCGCCGTAGACCGTCAGGAGCAGAAACAGCAGGTGGAGCGCTTCCGAGATGCCCACCAGCTGAAGCTGCCGCTGGATGGGCTTGCCGTGCTGGTATTCCACCAGCAGCAGGGCGGGCCAGGCCAGCGCCGAGCAGAGATAGCCCAGCCAGCCGTTGATCATATAGCTGAACAGGAGCAGCAGAAAGACGAGGAAATAATTCCGCTTGTCCTTGGCGGGGGCACCCTTTTCCGCCGCCAGGAACAGCGCCGCAATGGCTGCCAGACAGAACGCGATCTGTTCCAGCAGGCCGAACGTCTGCCCGGCCAGCACAAAAAATCCGTTGAGCATGGACACCGCCGCCGAGGCCAGCAGGAAAAATACCAGGTCTTGCGGGTGAAATTCAGTTTCATAAAGTCCCTCCTGCCTGCAAAAAGGCGCAGACTGCCTTTGAAATTCAGATTTTTCAAATATTATATCACAATTTCCGGCGGGTTGTGTTACAATAAGGAAAACTTGACCTGAAAATCACCTTGGGGAGGCGCACATGAACGCTGTTTTTCCATTATCATCCTGATTGCCGTCATCGGGCTCATCATTTTCCTGCTCAGCCGCCGGGAGAACACCCGCCGCAGCCAGTACGGCCCCGCCGGGCTCAGCGAGTTCCGCACCGACCTGCCGCTGGACGACTGCTTTGACCGGCTGGACCAGCACAGCGAGGACGATGTTTTCGCCTATGAGTGCCGCCGGGAGAACGACGGCGGTTTCCTGCTCCACCTCACCCTCCACCAGCCCACAAAGCAGCCGCTGGATACCCTGTACACTCTCCGGCTGGATCCCGGGCGGCAGACCGTGGTGACGCTCATTTTTATCCGGGAAGCCTTTGGCTATAAAGAGCCGCTTTTCCCGCCCGCCATGCTGGACGAGTTCCTGCTGCAGAAGCTGGAAGCGCACCGCACCAAATAAAAAACGGAAAAACGCTTTTCATTTTTGCGTTTTTTGTTATACTATCCGTTGTGGCAGTGCGCGGGCATTGCCGCAGCCGTAAGGGCCATTAGCTTAACGGTTAAAGCACGCGGCTCATAACCGCAGGAGTGGGGGTTCGAATCCCTCATGGCCCATAAAAAAAGACACCCACTCGGGTGTCTTTTTTTTTATGGCGTCAGGACTGGAGCAATTCTTTTAAAAATCACGGCTTTTGAAAGCGCGGTGCAAAACAAGTTGCACTGCGCTTTTTTCTGTGCTAAACTGAACCTGTGCGGAAATGCGATCGTTGGAAATGGGAAAATAGCTTTTAAAAGCTTAGAATAGGAAAAAAAGAAAATTTTATGGCCAATCAATATCGAGTCAAAACCGGCGTCAAGCTGTATACGCAGGTGCTGGAGCAGGTCAAAAGCATGATCGCGCAGGGCGTGTACAAAAAAGGGGACCTGCTCCCCAGCGAGAAAGAGCTCATTGAGATGATGGGGTCAGCCGCATCACGGTGCGCAAGGCCCTGCAGATCCTCAGCGAGGCAGGTGTCATCGAGACCCGCAAGGGCAAGGGCAGCTTTGTGGCAGTGGATGCCAGTGAGCTGGCCCCCGCCAGCATGGACCTGAAAAAGTACTGTGAATCGTTCGTTCAGGCTACCCAGGCCCGGCTGCTGCTGGAACCCGCCATTGCCCGGCAGGCCGCCCAGACCGCCACCCCGGAGGAACTGGAACAGCTGCGCAAGAATGTCCACACGGCCCTGCCGGTGGATCATTTCCACGATGTGTTGGTGGAAATGGTGCATAACCCGCTGGTGACGGACTGGATCCAGCAGAGCCATCGGCTGGAAACGGACCCCACCCTCTCGGCCCTCATCCCGCCGGCCCGGCAGCGGAGCATGTCCCTGCAGCTGGAGGCACAGCACCAGAAAATTTATGAGGCGATCCGGGACCACAAGAGCGAGCACGCCTATTTCTACATGAAAGAGCACCTCGAATTCGTGTTGGAGAGCTATCAGGAATATTTCGCCATGTTTTATTGAGCAGCGTATCAAAAAAGGCAGTGCCGCCCGGCACTGCCTTTTTGCGTGCTTATTTCTGGAACGCGTCGTCGGCCTTGAAATGCTTTTCAAACGCCGCAAACACGGCCTCTCGGGCTTCTTTTTTCAAAGGCGAGGTAGCGGTCCAGCAGCTCTTCGCCCTGAGGGGTCAGGGTGCTGCCCGCCCGTTTGGTGCCGCCCTTCTGGGTGTCCAGCAGGGGGATGCCAAGGTCGGCCTCAGCGCTCTTGAGCAGCCGCCACGCCTTGGAGTAGGAGAGCCCCATCTGGGCGCAGGCGGCCCGCAGGGAGCTGCCCTGCCGCACCAGCATCATAATGGAGACGAGGCCCTTGCCGAAATGTGGACTTGTATTATAAATTTGCAGCTTCATCATAACATGCTGCGGACCCCGGGCCGTGCTTCCCGGGCGTTCCTGCGTCATCAAAACAGAGACACTTCCTTTCGATTCTACCTGTATTTTCATCTCTTTTCATTAAAGATATTATACCATTGTTGTTTCTTTGACACAATGGTTGATTTTTGCGGGGATTTCCATTATACTCTATAAAGAATATAACAGGCGAGGGTTCGCGCGAAAGGGAGCGTGTTTTTATGAAGCTGATGCGTACGGAGGATGCCATTGGGCAGGTGCTCTGCCACGATATCACCCAGATCATCCCGGGGGTCAAGAAAGGCCCGGTCTTCCAAAAAGGCCATATCATTGCCCCGGAGGACGTGCCTGTCCTGCTGAGCGTGGGCAAGGAGCATGTCTACATCTGGGAAAAAGATGACACCCGCTTCCATGAGAACGAGGCCGCGCGGATCCTGTGCGAGATGAGCCAGAATGCCAACATGGACGCCAGCGAGCCCAGCGAGGGCAAAATTGAGTTGACGGCACAGGTGGACGGCCTGTTCACGCTGGATCGCCAGCGGCTCTACGCCGTGAACAGCCTGGGCGAAATGATGATCGCCACCCGGCACGCCGGCCCCGTGAAAAAAGGGCGACAAGCTGGCCGGAATGCGGGTCATCCCGCTGGTCATTGAGAAAGAGAAGATGGCCGAGGCCCGCGAGACGGCGGGCAATACCCCGCTGCTTACCCTGACCCCCTACCGCGCCCTGAAAGTGGGCCTCGTCACCACGGGCAGTGAGGTGTACTATGGCCGCATTCAGGACCAGTTCACCCCGGTCATCAAGGCAAAGCTGGCCGAGTATGGGGCCGAAGTGACCCACCACGTTCTCCTGCCGGATGATCACGCGGCTGTGACCGAGAAGATCAAAGAATTTCTGGCCGACGGCGTGGACATGGTGCTCTGCACCGGCGGCATGAGCGTGGACCCGGACGACAAGACCCCGCTGGCCATCAAAAATGCAGGCGTGAACGTGGTCACTTATGGTGCCCCGGTGCTGCCCGGTGCCATGTTCCTGCTCAGCTATACGGACGATGGCCGCCCGGTCTGCGGCCTGCCCGGCTGTGTGATGTACGCCAAGCGGACGATTTTTGACTTGGTGCTGCCTTACCTGGCAGCCGGTGTGCCGGTGACCAGGGAGCAGATTGCCGCTTATGGCGAGGGCGGCCTCTGCCTGAACTGCAAGGTCTGCACCTGGCCCAACTGCGGTTTCGGAAAAGGAGTTTAAACGGAATGGACAATCATTTTACCCATGTGGACGCTGCGGGCAATGCCCGGATGGTGGATGTGGGCGAAAAAGCCGTCACCCACCGCACGGCCGTGGCCGTGGGCCGCGTCACCATGAGCCCGGAGTGCTTTGCGGCCGTGGCCGAGGGCCGCGCCAAAAAGGGCGATGTGCTGGGCGTGGCGCAGGTGGCTGGCATCATGGCCACCAAGCGCACCAGCGACCTGATCCCCTCTGCCACACCCTGCTGCTGACCAAGAGCGCTGTGGAATTCACCCTCCACCCGGAGGAGCACAGCATCGAGGCGGAGTGCACCGTCCGGTGCGAGGGCCAGACCGGCGTGGAGATGGAGGCCCTGACCGGCGTTTCGGTGGCCCTGCTGACGGTCTACGATATGTGCAAGGCCATTGACAAGCGGATGACGCTGGGCGAGATCCATCTGGTGGAAAAGCACGGCGGCAAGAGCGGCGATTTTTATTTTGAGGAGCAAGAGCGTTGAAAGATCATTTCGGACGGAATAGCAACTATCTGCGCCTATCCATCACGGACCGCTGCAACCTGCGCTGCACCTACTGTATGCCCCACGGCGTAGCATTCACACCTCATGAGCAGATCCTGACGTATGAAGAGTTTCTGCGCGTTGCGCGGGCGGCCGTCCGTCTGGGCATTCCCCGGTTCAAGGTGACAGGCGGGGAGCCGCTGGTGCGGAAAGGCGCCGTGGATTTCATCGCAGCCCTCAAGCGGCTGCCCGGCGTGGAGGAAGTGACCCTGACCACCAACGGTGTCCGGCTGGCGGAGCTGGTCCCGGCGCTGAAAGCCGCGGGCGTGGACGGCGTGAACATCAGCCTGGACGCCGCCGACCCGGAAACGTTCCAAGCCATCACGGGCTTTGACCAGCTCGGGAACGTGCTGGCCGGGCTGGACGCCAGCCTGGCGGCGGGGCTCCACACCAAAATCAACTTTGTGCTGCTGGCGGGCTGCGAGGGCCGGGTGCTCCCGGTGGCAAAGCTGGCTCAGAGCCGCCCGGTGGATGTGCGGTTCATCGAGGTCATGCCCATCGGCGCGGGGGCGGAGAGCCGCGGTCTTGCCCCGGCGGAGGCCCGCAAACTGCTGTTGGCCCAGTGGCCCGACCTGCACCCGGTGGACGAGCACCGGGGCAACGGCCCGGCCCACTACGACGCCAGCGCCCGGCTGCTGGGCCGCATCGGCTGGATCGAGGCCGTGAGCCACGCGTTCTGCGCCAGCTGCAACCGGGCGCGGGTGACCAGCACCGGCCTGCTCAAGCCCTGCCTGTGCTACGGCGAGGGCACCGATCTGCGGGCCCTGCTCCGCGGCGGGGCCGGTGACGCGGCGTTGGAACAGGCCATGGCAGCTACCATCTACGAAAAGCCCCGGTCCCACTGCTTTGGAACGGGCCCGATCACGGAACAGCACGTCATGGCGGCCATTGGCGGCTGAAAAGAGGAAAACATCGAGGATTTTATACTTATGGGAATCATCCAAGCAATTTGCATTTCCGAAGTCCGGGGCGTGCAGAAGCACGCCATCCCGGAAGCCGACCTGACCCCGGAATGGGGTATTGTGGGCGACGCCCACGGCGGCAACTGGCACCGGCAGGTCAGCCTGCTGGGGCTGGAAAAATGGAAGCGTTCCGCGCCAAGGGGGCCGATGTGGCTTATGGCGCGTTTGGCGAAAATCTGGTGGTGGACGGGTTCGATTTCCGCACCCTGCCCGTGGGCAGCCTGCTGGCGGTGGGCGATGTCCTGCTCCAGATGACCCAGATCGGCAAGGAGTGCCACAACCACTGCGCCATCTACAAGGCCGTGGGCGATTGCATCATGCCCCGGGAGGGCGTGTTTGCCAAGGTGCTCCACGGCGGCCACATCAAGGTGGGCGACGAGATGAAGCTCATCCCCGCACCGAGCCCCTGCCCTGGCAGGCGGCGGTCATCACCCTGAGCGATAAAGGCGCCCGGGGCGAGCGGGAGGACAAGAGCGGCCCCGCCATCGTCCAGCGGCTGGAAGCCGAGGGCTATGAGGTGGTGGAGCAGATCCTGCTGGCGGACGACGCCGCGGCCCTGAAGACCACCCTGACGCGCCTGGCCGACCAGCGTCAGCTCGATTTGATCCTGACCACCGGCGGCACCGGCTTTGGCCCCCGGGATGTGACCCCCGAGGCCACCATGGCCGTGGCCACCCGCCTGGCCCCCGGCATTGCCGAGGCCATCCGGGCTGCTTCGCTGGCCATTACCCCCCGCGCGATGCTCTCCCGCGCGGTGTCGGTCATCCGGGGAAGACGCTGATCGTCAACCTGCCCGGCAGCCCGAAAGCAGTATGCGAAAGCATGGATGTGTTTCTGCCGCAGATGCCCCACGCGCTGGGGCTCCTGCGCGGAGAAGTGCGCGACTGCGCGCGCTGATAGATGCCTTTACATTTTCTGGAGGTTTGGAACAACATGAAACGTCGTGCCCTGATCCTGGGCTCTCTGGCCCTGTCCGCTTCCCTGCTGCTGAGTGCCTGCGGCGGCTCCGCTGCTTCCTCTCAGGCCGCCTCCGCCTCTTCCGAGGCCGTGGCTTCCTCTGCCGCTGCTTCTTCCGAGGCTTCCGGCGAGAGCGTCCAGCTGACCGTCTTTGCCGCTGCTTCCCTGACGGAGACCCTGAACGAGATCTCTGAGCAGTATAAGACCGTGGCCCCCAACGTGGAGCTGGTCTTCAACTTTGATTCCTCCGGCACCCTGAAGACCCAGATCGAGGAGGGCGCGGACTGCGATCTGTTCCTCTCTGCCGCTCAGAAACAGATGAACGCCCTGCAGGATGAGGCTCTCATCAACACCGACACCCGCGTTGATCTGCTGGAGAACAAGGTCGTTCTGGCGGTTCCCGAGGGAAACCCCGCCGACATCCAGAGCTTTGAGGACATCGGCACCGATCGGTGCAAGCGGATCGCTCTGGGCAACGAGGACGTGCCCGTGGGCAGCTACTCTGTTGAGATCCTGACCAACCTGGGCATCCTGGACGAGCTGGAGAGCGGCAACAAGATCACCTATGGCTCCAACGTCAAGGAAGTCACCACCCAGGTCAAGGAAGCTGCTGCCGACTGCGGCATCGTCTACGCGACCGATGCGTTCTCTGCCGGTCTGGAAACGGTGGACCAGGCTACCGCTGAGGAGTGCGGTCCGGTCATCTACCCGCTGCGCTGACCGCTTCCACCGAGCACGCCGATGAGGCACAGGCGTTCCTGGATTACCTCTCTACGGATGACGCTGCCGCTATTTTTGAGAGTGTTGGCTTTGCCATGGTGAAATAATGGACTGGTATCCGCTTTATAACTCGCTGCGCATTGCGGCCATTGCCTGCGTGGCAGTGTTCTTTACGGGCATTTTTGCCGCGTACTATGTAGCCAAACTGCCCCGGCTGGTCAAGGGCCTGCTGGACGTGGTGCTCACCCTGCCCATGGTGCTGCCGCCCACGGTCGTGGGGTACTTCCTGCTGCTGCTTTTCGGTGTCAAACGGCCATTTGGCATTTTCCTTGCCCGGTTTGGCATCAAGGTGCCCATGACCTGGTGGTCGGCGGTGTTTGCAGCGGCGGTGGTGTCGTTCCCGCTGATGTACCGCACGGCACGCGGCGCGTTTGAAGCCTTTGACGAGGACCTGGCCGACGCTGGCCGGACACTGGGCCTCTCAATCTCTACATTTTCTGGCGGGTGCGGATGCCCGTCTGCCGCCAGGGCATTCTGGCCGGTACGGTGCTCACCTTTGCCCGCGCGCTGGGTGAGTACGGTGCCACCAGCATGATCGCCGGTTACACCCCGGGCAGGACGGCCACCATCTCCACCACGGTCTACCAGCTCTGGCGCACCGACAACGGGGCGCTGGCGTGCCGCTGGGTGCTGGTCAACCTGGCCATCGGCGGTGGTGCTGCTGGCCGTGAACATGCTGGAACAGAAGCAGAAAGGGAAAACGCGATGAGTCTTTTGGTGGATATTGAAAAGGACTATGGCGGGTTCCATCTCTGCTCCCGGTTTGAGACCAATGGCGGCATTACCGGCCTGCTGGGCGCTTCCGGCTGCGGCAAAAGCCAGACGCTGCGCTGCATTGCGGGCGTCCAGACACCGGATAAAGGCCGCATCGTGCTGGACGGCGTGACCCTCTACGACAGCGAGCAGCACATCAACCTCACCCCGCAGCAGCGGGGCGTGGGGTATCTGTTCCAGAGCTACGCGCTCTTCCCGAACATGACGGTGCGGGCCAACATTTTAACGGGCCTGCACCGGGAGAAAGACGCCGCCAAAAAGCAGGCCGCCTTTGAGCACGCCATCCATCTGCTCAAGCTGGAGGGGCTGGAAGACCGCCGCCCGGCCCAGCTTTCGGGCGGGCAGGCCCAGCGCGTGGCGCTGGCCCGGATGCTGGTCTCCCGGCCCAAGGCCCTGCTGCTGGACGAGCCGTTCTCGGCTATCGACAGCCACCTGCGGGATCAGCTGCAGGTGGACCTGCTGGCCCTGCTGGCGGATTTCCCCGGCGATATGGTCATCGTGACCCACAGCCGGGACGAAGCCTACCACATGTGCGGGCAGATCGCCGTGATGGACGCCGGGCGGGTGCTGGCCCACGGCCCCACCAAGCAGGTGTTTGCCGACCCCCGCACCGTGCAGGGCGGCCGCCTGACGGGCTGTAAGAACATCTTCCCGGCCCGCAAGGTGGATGACCACACCATCTTTGTGCCGGACTGGGGCGTCGATCTCCACCCGGCCCGGATGGTCGAGGACGGACTGGTGGCCATGGGCGTCCGCGCCCATTCCTTCCCGCCCGGAAGAGGAGCGGAACCCGCTTGCCGTCCACTGCGTGGGCAAGATGGAAGAGCCCTTTGAGTGGATCATCCGGATGCGCGCCGAGGGTCAGACCGCCGGAAGCCCGGATCTCTGGTGGCGTGTTTCGAAAGAGATCGTCCCCGAAACCATGCCCACCCGGCTGGGCGTGGCCCCGGAACAGGTGCTTTTGTTCTACGAATAAGACGAATTTTCAACAGGATTCCGATTTGTTGTGAGAGGAGCCGTCAACATGCCGCAGAAAAAGCGGGGCCAGACCCCGGTGGAAGAGGCCGTGGCGCGGATTTTGAACGCGCTGGATGTGCCAGAGAAAACCGAGGAGATCCCGCTGCTGCAGGCGTTGGGCCGGGTGGCGGCGGGGATGTCTGTGCCCGGGTGGCACAGCCCCTTTTGACCGCTCGGCGCTGGACGGCTATGCCCTGCAGGCGGCGGACATTGCCGCCGCCGGCCCGGAAACGCCCGTTACCCTGCCCGTCAGTCGGTATCTCTGTGCCGGCAGCGACCCCGGCGGGCCGCTGGCCCCGGGCACGGCTGCCCGCATCATGACGGGGCCCCGGTCCCCGCCGGAGCGGACTGCGTGCTGCGGCAGGAGGATACCGAGAGCGATGGCCAGACCGTGACGTTCCATGCTCCTGTGGAAGCCCGGGCCAACGTCTGCTTTGCGGGGAGGACATCGCCCCGGGGAAATGCCTGGTCCCGGCGGGCACCCGGCTGGACGAAGTCTCCCTCGGCCTGCTGGCTGGGCAGGGCGTGCAGACAGTGACCGTTTACGCCAAGCCCCGTGCGGCCCTCATGCCCACGGGAGACGAGCTCTGCAGCCCGGAAACCCCGCTCCGCCCCGGCAAGATCTACGATTCCAACGGCCCCCTGCTGGCGGCCCGGATGCTCCGCCTCGGTGCCGAGCCCGCCCTGCTGGCGGCAGGCCCGGATGACCCCGCCGCACTGACCGGAAAGCTGGCCCGGCTGCTGGCGGAGTACCCGCTGGTCATCACCACGGGCGGCGTGTCCGTCGGCGACCGGGACTATCTGCCCCAGGCCGCCGAAGAGGCGGGTGCAAAGCTGCTGTTTTACGGCATCGACGCAAAGCCCGGCACCCCGGCGCTGGCGGCGGGGAAAGACGGGCATGTCCTGCTCTGCCTCTCCGGCAACCCCTTTGCCAGCTTTGCGACGTTCGAGCTGCTGGCCCGGCCCGCACTGGCCAAATTGCAGGGGCAGACCCGCCCCCGTGCGGGTGAGAGCCGCCCTTGCCAATGGCTTTGGCAAGCCGTCGCCCCTGCGCCGCTTTGTGCGGGCCACGCTAATGGGCGGTGTGGTCACTCTGCCCAAGGGTGGGCACTTCTCGGGCGGCATCGGGGCGCTGGCGGGCTGCAACTGCCTGGTGGATGTCCCGGCGGGCAGCCGGGCCCTGAATGCCGGAGACGAAGTTGAGGTGATCCTGCTGTGAGCGCGCGAAAGCCCTTTGTAGCTGCCATCAGCGGCATCAAGAACAGCGGCAAGACCACGTTCCTGGAGCATCTGGTGCCCGTTCTGCGGGCGCGGGGGCTGCGGGTGGCCGTCATCAAGCACGACGGGCATGATTTTACCCCGGACGTGCCCGGCACCGACAGCTTCCGGATGCGGCAGGCCGGGGCCGACGGCGTGGCCGTCTACAGCGGCCATCAGTGGATGGTGGTCCGCCCCCAGCCCGGCAGTCTGGAAGCTCTCATCGGCCTGTTTGCGGACTGCGACCTCGTTTTGCTGGAGGGACAGAAAGCGTCGCTCTACCCCAAGATCGAGCTGGTGCGGGGCGCGGTGAGCCATGAGAGCGTCTGTGCCCCGGAGACCCTGCTGGCCCTTGCCACGGATACCCCGGCAAGGGTGGACGGCGTGGAGACCATCGGGCTGGAAGACTACGCCCGGGCGGCGGGGATCCTGCTGCACGCAATGCGGCGGTGACCCATACGGAAGAAAAAATCCCCCCTTTGCAGCGGTGAAACTGCAAAGGGGGATTTCTGCGTGTGTGGGAAATTGCGGTCAGGGCTGCAGCTGCGCGTCCAGCCAGTGGGCAATGTCGGCCATGACCTCCTGCCGGTTGAGCTCCATCAGCAGCTCGTGGCGCGCGCCGGGGTAGAGCTTCTTCTGGATGTTCTGTACCCCGGCGGCTTTCAGGCTGTCGATGGCGCGCTGGACGCCTTTGCCCTGTTCGCCCACCGGGTCGGCGTCGCCGGCCAGGAAAAGCAGGGGCAGGTCTTTTGGCATCCGGGCCAGAACCGCTGGGTCGTACAGCCGCAGGATGCCGGTGAACATGCTGTAATAGGCGTTCAGGGTGAACGTGAACATGCAGCGCTCATCGGCGCGGTACTTGTCCACCTCGGCGGCGTCGCGGTTGAGCCAGTCCTGGGGGGTGCGGCCCTCCAGACCCCTTGTTGTACCCGGTGAACGAGAGGCTGGCCACCAGTTTGCTGCGGTGCTGCCAGCCGAAGAAGACGGCCAGCACCCGGCAGATGGTTTTTGCCAGCTGCACCAGGGCTTTGGGCTGGAAACCGGTGCCCATGATGATGGCACCGGAGAGCTCACTGCCCCACTCGCACAGGTACTGCCGGGCATAGAACGAACCCATGCTGTGCCCCAGCAGAAAATAGGGTACATCCGGGTAGAGTGTTTTCGTCAGCACGGTCATGGCGTGCAGGTCGGCCAGCACGGCGCGGTTGCCGTCCGGCTCGGCAAAATAGCCGTAATCGTCCCTGGTGCGGATGGAGCCGCCATGACCCAGATGGTCGTGGCCGGTGACCAGAATGCCCCGCCCGGCAAGGTATTCTGCCAGCGGCTTATACCGGTCGATGAACTCCACCATGCCGTGGGAGAGCTGGACGATGGCCCGCACCTGCCCGTCCGGGACACAGCGGAACGCGTGGAGCGTCCGCCCGGGGACGGTGGAGGGAACGGTAAAATCGATCATCTGGCTCATGGGACGCGGCTCCTTTCCAGGTGTTGCTTACAGGGCGCCGATCTTGCGGCGGCAGGCCGAGCAGATGCAGTAGCCCTCGTACTGCACGGCGTTGGAGTCCACCTCGCCGCAGAAATCGCAGCTGCCGTTGGGGCGGTATTTCTTGAGGATGATCGAATCACCCTCCACAAAGATCTCCAGTTTTGCGTCGCTGTCCAGGCGCATGCTGGTGCGCAGCTCCTTGGGCAGGACGATACGGCCCAGTGCGTCAATACCACGGACGATTCCAGTTGTTTTCATAAGTCCTATTCTCCTTTTACCTTTTACACAGATGAGAGAGTTCCTAACGATGGCGTTCCCTGCCGGATCGGGCCGCAATGCCCGGGGTGACGCGCGTGACGCGCGTGATGCAGGAATTGGCAGGAAAATTGTGCCATCTCTCCCTTTCAGTATACAAAATTTTGAATGGTTCGTCAATGTTTGCGTGCACTTTCGACAAAATATTTCTCGTTCTTTTAAAAGGATGCCCGCCGCGGGGCAAAATGATACCCCGGCGGCGCTTTTCCGTTGACAAACCGGCCCCAAAACGTTAAACTAACAATGAGTTTTTCTGCAATTTTGATTGCATCCCGATAGAGATTTTAAAAGGAGGGCAACCTGCGCACTGCTCTGTACGCCTACCTGATGGCCAAGCACGAGGATGGCACGTTCATTCTCCGCATTGAGGATACCGACCAGGGCCGCTATGTGGAGGGCGCGGTGGACGTCATCTACAACACCATGCGGGAGACCGGCCTGCTGTGGGACGAAGGCCCGGACATCGGCGGCCCCGTGGGCCCCTATGTGCAGAGCGAGCGCATGGGCATGTTCAAACAGTATGCCGAGCAGCTGGTGGCAGAGGGCAAAGGCATACTATTGCTTCTGCTCGGAGGAGCGGCTGGAGGCCCTGCACGCGGAGCAGCGCGCGAACGGCGAGATGACCCACTACGACGGCTGCTGCCGCGACCTGCCCGCGGAAGAGGTGGAAAAGCATCTTGCCGCAGGCGAGCCTTACGTCATCCGCCAAAAGATCCCCCGCGAGGGCGTGACCGGCTTTGATGATGTGGTGTACGGCCACATTGAGGTGAACAACAGCGAGATGGACGACCAGATCCTCATCAAGACCGACGGCATGCCCACCTACAACTTTGCTAACGTTGTGGACGATCACCTCATGGGCATCACCCACGTGATCCGCGGCAGCGAGTACCTGTCCTCCACCCCGAAGTATAACCTGCTGTATCAGGCTTTCGGCTGGAACATCCCCAACTACATCCACTGCCCGCCGGTGATGAAGGATGCTCAGAACAAGCTGTCCAAGCGCAATGGCGACGCCAGCTATCAGGATCTCGTTGCAAAGGGCTACCTGACCGAGGCGATCCTGAACTACATCTGCCTGCTGGGCTGGAGCCCCAAGGGCGAGTACGCCGAGCAGGAGATCTTCTCCCTGCCGGAGCTGGTCAAGATCTGGTCTCCGGAGGGCATCTCCAAGTCCCCGCCATCTTTGACCCCCCTCAAGCTGCGCGCCATCAACGCCGGAGTATATCCGCCGCCTGTCCCCCGAGGAGTTCCCGCCAAGGCCGAGCCCTGGATCGACAGCGCCGTCCATACCCCCATCAATAAGGAAGCTGCTCTGTGCCAACCTGCAGCCTCGCTGCGAGGTCCTGGGCGAGATCCCCGAGCAGCTGGATTTCTTGCGACGCCATGCCGGAGTACGATGTGAGCCTGTACGCCAACAAGAAGCAGAAGACCACCCCGGAGTCCGCCAAAGGAGGCGCTGGAAGCCCTGTTGCCTGTCCTGAGCGACGAGGCACTGGACTTTGCAAACCGTGATGCCGTGTTCGATGCCTGCAAGGCCAAGGCAGAAGAACTGGGCAAAAAGAACGGCTGGCTGCTCTACCCGCTGGGCATTGCCCTGTCCGGTAAGCAGCGCACCCCCGGCGGCGGCACCGACCTGGCCTGCATGATGGGCCGCGAGAAGACCCTGGAGCGGGTCAAGGCCGCCATCGAGAAGCTGAACGGCTGATATTCTGGCTCATTTGGCAAAACGGTGCAAAATTTTCCCTGTTCTGCCCGAAAAAACGGTTTGGGGCGGCGCGGGCCTGCACCGCGCCAAAATGCAGCAGGCGCGGGAGCCAGAATGCAGAAAATGCGGGGAACAGAACCAAAAGGTCCCCGCCGGAAAGCGGGGACTTTTTTCTATGACAGGAATCCATGCGGGTCATCTCAGCGGGCGGGAATGCAGGCAATGCGGCGCGGTTGTGGCACACGCCGCTGCGGATGCGGGCGGCGGTGCGCCCGGCCCTGCGGCAGGGGGCTGCCCTGGCCGTGGGGCTGGCAGGCGGCTGGGCCGTGTTATACGGGGCGCTGATCCCCTTTGGGCCCGGCTTTGGCTTTGGGTCTGGGGAGGACTGCTTTGCGGCCAGCGCGGCCGGGGGCGGCATTGGGGCTGCTGCTCCACGGGTTTTGGGGCGCTGAGTTTGCAGAGCATCTGCCTGCTCTGCGGGCTGGGAGCGCGTGGCGGGCCGCTGGCTCTGGCCGGGGCGCTTTCTCCCGGCGGCAGCGGCAGGCTGGGGCCGCGCTGGCGTGCAGTGCGTTCTGCCTCTCCCTTTGGGGCGGAGGGCGGCGGCGTGGAACTGCTGCTCTTCTGCGGGGCGGACGCCCTGCTGGCCGGGGCCATCGGCTTTGGGCTGCGGCGGTTCCCGCCCGAAAAGCCCGGCGCGGGCACCCTGCTGCCCGCCATGGCCTGTGCCGCGGCTCTGGGCAGTCTGGCGCTCGGCCCGCTGGTGCTGGGGGTGGCCGCCTGCGCGGCGGCTGTATCTCCTCTGTTGCCAGGGAAAGGGCCGGGCTGCGCTGGCCCTCTGTGCGGTGCGGGGCGGCGCTCTGCGCTGCGGACCCGGAACTTGCCCCGGCGGCTGCCGGGCTCTCCTGCGCCACGGGGGCGGCGGCGGTGCTGGCCCCGGGCCGGCGGGTGGAAGCGCTGGCCGCCTACGCGGGCGGCTGCGTGACCGGGGCGCTCTGCGTTCAGCCGCCCGGCAACGCCTTTTCCGCCCTGCTCAGTGCGGGGGCCGGGCTGGGGTGGTCTGTTTCCTGCCCCGGCAATGGCTGACTCCGGCTGGCCCGGAGGAGCCGCCCGGCGAGACCCCGCAGGAGGAGCGGCCCCGGCTCTCGGTGGCGGCCACCCGGCTGGAAGCCGTGGCCGAGAGCCTTTCCTCGCTGGCTGAGACGGTCAACGAGGTATACGACGCGTTGCCCCCCGCCGCTGCGAGAACTTCCGCTGGGTCATCGACAACACCCACGACACCCTATGCGCCAACTGTGGGCGGCGCGAATCCTGCTGGAAACAGGAGTATGCCGCCACGTTGGAGGGGATGGAGGCCCTCCGCCCCTGTTCTGGAACAGCAGGGCCATCTGGAACCAAACGACCTGCCCGGGCAGCTGTCCCGGTGCATCCACCCGGCGGCGCTCTGCGCCGACGGCTGCCCGCTCCTTTGCGCTCTACCGCAGCCGGAAAGAGGCCCATGTCCACGCCGAGGCCATCCGCACGGCCCTGACCGAGCAGTACAGCGCCGTGGCCGACGCGCTGGGCGTCCTCAGTGAGCAGCTGGGCAGGCCGGGAACCCCGGAACCCTATAAATCCGGGCGGGTGGCGTCGTTTTTTACTTCCCTGGGGGCCCCGCCGCAGGAATGTGCTGTGACGCTGGACGATTTGGGCCGCACCCACGCGGCGGTCACGCTGCCGCGCACCCGTTTTTCGCCTGCCGAGCTGGCGGCACTGGCGCGGGAGGTGAGCGGGCTCTGCCGCCGGGCCTTTGAGCCGCCGCAGGTGCTTTCCTGCAAGGGGATGACCACCCTGCTCTTCTTCCGGAAAAGCCTGCCCTCCGGGCCGTGTTCGGGGCATGGCTGGGGTAGCGGCGCGGGGCAGCATCTCGGGCGATGCGGTCCAGCAGTTCTGCAGCCCGGCGGCGGCCCAGATGATCCTCTGTGACGGCATGGGCACCGGACGCCCCGCTGCCGTGGACGGCAACCTGGCCGCCGAGCTGACAGCCCGCCTGCTCAAAGCGGGCTTTACCGCCGAGCTGGCGGCGCGGCTGGTCAATGTGGCACTGGCCCTCAAAAGCGATGAGGAGAGCGGGGCGACGCTGGACCTCATCAGCGTAGACCTATACACCGGCACGGCGCGGCTGTTCAAGGCCGGTGCGGCCCGGGGTTCCTCGTCCACGGGGGCCGGGCCCGGGCCGTGGGAGATGTGAGCCTGCCCATGGGCATTCTGGGCGGTGTGAACGGGCAGAGCCGGATGGTGCATCTGGCGGCGGGGGACTATGTGGTGCTGGTGTCGGACGGCCTCTTAGTGGATGGCCCCGGCTGGGTGATGCAGCAGCTGGAACTCTCAGCGGCGGCGGGAGACGCGCCGGAGAAAATTGCCAGAACGTTGGTGGAGACCGCCCGGGCCCGGGCTGAGAAAGCAGGCCGCCCCGATGACATCACGGCGGCGGTGCTGCGGCTGGAAAAACCATGTTGAAATATTCATTTTAGAGTGAGGGTATAATAAGTGCATCATCCATCAGGAGGGCGGAAAGCATGTTGAAGATCACAGTACAGCGGGATGGCACCGGGGATTTTACCACCATCTCGGAGGCAGTGCTGGCGGTGCCCTATGAATGCGAGGCCGAAATTGAGATCGGCCCGGGCATTTACCGGGAAAAGCTGGTCTGCGAAAACAGGACATCACCCTCCGGGGGGCGGGGCATGGACCAGACCCGCGTCGTGTGGGGCGACGGCGGCAAGCTGCCTCACAAGGACGGGCGGCCCACCCATACCTTCCGCAGCTACACGGCGTTTTTCAGCGGTGAGCGGCTCGGGTGGAGGATATGACCATCGAGAACGATGCAGGCCCCGGCGCAAAGGCGGGACAGGCCATCGCAGCCTATGTGGACAGCGCCCGGGCGGCGTTCAGCCGCGTGCGGCTGCTGGGCAATCAGGACACGCTGTTTTGCGCCCCTCTGCCGGAAAAGAGCGGGAAAAGGACGGCTTTCTGGGCCCGCGCGGGCTGGCACCCCGCCGGGCAAGCGCACAGTATTACCACGCCTGCGAGATCGCCGGGGACATTGATTTTCATCTTTGGCGGGGCGGATGCCCTGTTTGAGCAGTGCACCCTCCGCACGGTGGACAACCACATGCCCTCACAGCTATGTCACAGCTCCTTCGGGCAAAGCCGATGGACTGGGCTTTGTGTTCTGGAGCTGCGATCTCGTCTCGGACTGCCCGGCAGGCAGTGTGTATCTGGGCAGTCCGTGGCGTCCTACCGGCAAGACGGCGGTGCTGGACTGCCGCCTCGGCGCGCACATCGCGCCGGAGGGCTTTTTCCCCTGGAACGACCGCGCGGATACAAACCTGGCAGCCTTTGCCGAGGCGGGCAGCAACGGCCCGGGGCAGTTCCTCGTCCCGGCTGGGTCCATGCCCTGACGGCTTCGCAGGCAGCGGAGCTGCTGGCCTGTGCCCGCTGCCGCTGCCGCCCCTGAAACCCCAAAAGCCCAAAAGAATGAGGAAGTAAATTATGAAGAAGCTCCCCAATGCCGTCAAATGGCTCATCATTGTGGCGGTGCTGGCCGCCATGGCTGCCATGACCTTTGCCGTCAACGACCGGGCCTCCCGGGTGGATATGCCCGCCCCGGACAACACGTTCGGCATCTACCACGTCACCAACTAACGAGAAAACCGGGATCCTCCCGGTTGCTGTTCGCACAGAAACCGGGAGGGGTTTTTAATGGTCGGAAGAGTCCGTGTCCGTCATGATGAACCAGAATGTGGTGCCTTTGCCCACGGTGCTCTGGACACCAAAGCGGAAACCGTGCTGCTGGAAGATGGCCTTGGTGATGGAAAGGCCCAGGCCGGTGCCCTGCTTGCCCGCGTCGGAGCGGGAGCGGTAGTAGCGGTCGAAGATATAAGGCAGGTCCTCCGCCGAGATGCCGGGGCCATGGTCTTCCACTTCCACCCGGACGCCCTCGGGGCATTTGAATGCCCGCAGGAAGAAAATGCCCGTCCTCCCCGATGTGGTGCATGGCGTTGCCCAGCAGGTTGTGCAGGGCCCGCTGCATCATGTCGGGGTCGGCGTAAACGGAAGCTCCTCTTCGGGCAGCTCCAGCTTGAGCTCCCAGCCGTTCTGGGCGCAGACTGCGTCGTAGCGCTCGCTTACTTCATCGCACAGCTGCCCCATGTCAAAGTGCACCCGCTCGCACTTATAGGTGCCGCTGGTCACCTTGCTCAGTTCCATCACGCTGGAGACGAGGGCTGTCAGCCGGTCGGCTTCGTCCACGATAATATTCATCTGCTCGTTGCGGTGGGCCTTGTCGTCGCCCGTGATGTCCCGCACCGTCTCGGCGTAGCCCTTGATGAGGGTCAGCGGGGTGCGCAGGTCGTGGGAGACATTGGCCAGCAGGTCCCGCTGCATCTGGGAGGCATGTTGGACTTCCTGCGCCATGTGGTTGAAGTCCTGCGCCAGATCGCCCAGCTCGTCGTTCCGCTTGGAGTCCACCTGCACATTGTAATTGCCCTGGGCCACCTGCCGGGCCGCGCCGGAAAGCTCCCGCAGGGGCTTGGTGAACCACTCGCTGAACAGCCAGGCCGCCGACATGGAGAACGCAAAGATCAGCGCCGCCGCCAGCGGCAGCACGGTGCTCATCACCCGGCCGGCCTCCGCGACATGCATCAGGCTGGTGGTCACCAGTACCGTATAGCTGCCATCGGAGGTCGTTTTGCCCACCATCAGCTGGACAGAGCCGGAGGGAGTGGGCGGGTTGATCTTCCGCACACAGCTGCCCGTCTCCCGGCAGAGCTGCCGCATGGCGCGGGCCGTGCTGTAGGAGAGCATTTCGCCGCCGGTGTCCGTGGGCTTGGTGCGGTGGAGATTGCAGTAGGAAAGGTTTTCGATCTTGAAGATCTGGCGCAGCGTGGTATCCGAGATGTCCACGCAAAAGCTGCTCATGCCGCTGTTCTCGAAGATCTCAGACCCCAGCTCGTTGAAAAACGTGGTGTTGACATAGAGCTGGCTGCCAAAGCCCCAGTAGGAGAGGGTCTCCCCCGGCGATGGCCTTGTCCAGCCGCTCCACAATGGCGTCTGCCTGGGCTGTGAGCTGTTTCTGGATATGGGTGGTATAAAGCGGTTCCAGCAGCCGGGTGCTCAGGAACCAGAACAGCAACAGCAGCAGAAACAGGCAGATGAAGCACAAAAACCACAACAGCTGCCCGCGGATGCCAATGGTGCGCCGTGTTTTGCGTTTGCTCGTATGCCGCATCAGGAGCAACGCCTCCGCTTACCGGGCTGCGTCGGGGTCGAACTTATAGCCGATGCCCCACACAGTTGCAATATAGCCGCGGCACTTGCCCAGGTGGCCCCGCAGCATCTTGACATGGGTGTCCACGGTGCGGTCCTCGCCAAAGTAATCGTAGTTCCACACTTTCTGCAAAATCTTCTCCCGGCTGAGGGCGATGCCCTTGTTGGAGGCCAGGAAGACCAGCAGGTCAAATTCCTTGGGGGTCAGGCTCACTTCCTCACCCGAGACGCGGACGGTGTGGCTGGCGGTATCAATGGTCAGCTCCCCAAAGGTCATGGTGCCGTCCGAGCTTTCGGTGTGGGGCATGGTGCGGTTGAGCACGGCCCGCACCCGGGCTACCAGCTCCCGGGGGAGAACGGCTTGACCACATAGTCGTCCGCGCCGCCCTCAAGCCCGGCCAGCTTATCGTATTCCTCGCCCCGGGCCGTCAGGATGATGACGGGGGTGTTGATGTGGCGGTTGCGCATCTCCCGCAGGCAGGTCATGCCGTCCATAAAAGGCATCATCAGGTCAAGAATGACCAGGTCATACCCGCCGCCGCTCAAAAGGCTCAGGGCCGCGGAGCCGTCACCGGCTTCCTCGCAGACATAGCCCGCATACTGCAAATGCTCCCGGATGAGCTCCCGGATACGGGGCTCATCATCAACGATCAGAATTTTAGCCATAAAAAGTCGCCCTCCTCAAATGCAAAAGGTGCTTTGTTTGTTTTATAGAATGGTCCCAATAGTCCCGATTTTATCTTAATACGACAATTGGAAATTTTTGTGAAGTTTGCGTGAAGCCTTTGGAAAACTCGTGTTTTGCTATAGTATACCACGGAGGAAAAGGCAAAACAATTGCGGCTGCAAAGGGTTTGTGTTATACTAATCTGATAAATCAATTCCCTTTGCAAAGGAAAAAAGCTTATGCGCATCGGACTGGTTGAGTTTCTTTTGATATTGTTCATTGCGTCGGTCACGGTGGGGCCACAGGTGGCCCTGTTTGTGGATCGCTGGCTTCGCCGCGCCAACCGTGCCAGCGCGCTGGCCGCCCGCCGCAAGGCCGAGGCGCAGGCCCAGATGGCCATTGAGCGGGAAGCCCTGCTCCACCGGTTCCGGGCGGCCAGCAACGTGTTTGCGGCGCTGGCGGCCGTGGCGCTGGTGTACGCGCTGGTGTTCCGGCCCATCGACACGCCGCCAAAGACCTATGCCGCCCCGGAGAGAGCGGAGCGCGCCGAGCATGTGCGGAGCGTGGACCCCGCCGCGCTGAATTTGAGCGCCTATGAGATCGGCACGGCCATCCGGATGCAGGATGGCTGGCTCTATGCGGCGGCAAAGCTGCCCAAGGCAGGCGTTCTGATGCGGATGCAGCCAGACGGCAGCGGGATGAACGAGGTACTGGACGTGGCAGGCGGCGAGATCACAGACCTTGCCTTTGCGCCGGACGGCACCCTTTGGATGACGACGATCGAGGCCGACGGCGGCAAGCTCTGCCGGGTGAGCAACGACCAGTGGGGCGTGACCGTGGAGCCTGTGGTGACGCAGATCGACGGCAAGGCCCTCTCCTGCCCGGCGGCGGTGGCCGTGGGGGCAGACGGGAAAGTCTACTTCGCCGACGCGGCGGATGTCTCCGTGAAGTATGGGCTGGAAAGCGCCCTCCGCACCGAGCTGCTGGCCCATACGGCCACGGGCTGGGTCTATGTCTATGACCCGGTGACCCGGGCCGTGGAGCGGGTGCTGGGCGGGGTGGCCGGGGCCTCCGGGCTGGCTCTCTCGGCGGACGGCGGGACGCTGTACGTCTCCGACCTTGGCAGCCGCTGCATCTGGGCAGTTCCGTCCGGTGGACGGGAGCGGATGGCTGGGGGCAAGGGCTGTGCACAGCTGGCCGCGGGCCTGCCCGGATACCCCGGGGCGCTGGCAGTGGAGGAGGACGGCACGGTCTCGGTGGGCTACCGCTGGGCGCGTTCCGCCTGGCTGGAAGACCACGCCGACGGCACCCTGCTGCGGGGTGCCGCCCTCCGGCTGAGTGAATCCATGGGGGAACGGTTGTTCCAGATGCCGGACGATGGCATCTGCGCCGGGCGCTTTGGCCCGGACGGGGCGCTGCTTGCCTCCTACGGCGGCAAGGCGCTGGGCGGTGTCCTTGCCCTTTGCCCGGCGGAGAACCGGGTGTATCTGGGCGTGGCCGGTGAAACTAAGATCCAGTGGGTAAGAATTTAAAACCGAGGTGTTTTAGAATGACGGAAGCGTTCAAACAACAAATCGAACAGGAAGCCCGGCAGGCGGTCACGGAGCTGCTGGAACAGGCAAAGCTGAAAAAGGGCGATGTCTTTGTGGTGGGCTGCTCGTCCAGTGAGATCGTGGGCGGGCACATCGGCAAGGATTCCAGCCTGGAAGCGGCGCAGGCCGTGTACGCGGGCATTGCCCCGGTGCGGGCGGCGCAGGGCATCTGGCTGGCGGCCCAGTGCTGTGAGCACCTCAACCGTGCCATCATCATTGAGCGGGAAGCCGCCGAACGATACGGCTGGGAGGAAGTCTGCGTGGTGCCCCGGCCCCACGCGGGCGGCAGCTGGGCCACCACCTGCTGGAAGCAGTTCCATGATCCGATCGCCGTGGAAGAAATCAAGGCCCATGCGGGCATCGACATCGGCGGCACTCTGATCGGGATGCACCTCAAGCGGGTGGCCGTGCCGGTGCGCCTGAGCCTGAATCAGATCGGCGAAGCAAACATTCTCTGTGCCCGCACCCGCCCCAAGCTCATCGGTGGTGAGCGCGCAAAATATACCGAGGAGGATTGACCCATGGCGGAAAAGACACTGGAAGAAATGCGGGAAGCGGTGGAAGAGATCCGCGCCAAGATGGCGGCAGCCGCCCGGGAAGCGGGCCGCGACCCGGCAGCGGTGCAGCTCTGTGCCGCCTGCAAGACCCGCACAGCGGACATTGTTGCCGCCAGTGCAGCCCTGCCCATTGATGTGTTTGGCGAGAACCATGTGCAGGAGCTCTGCGCCAATTTTGACGCCGGGGCCTACTGCGGCAAGCCCAGCCATTTCATCGGCCATTTGCAGACGAACAAGATCAAAAGGTGCTGGGCCGTGCCAGCCTCATCCAGAGCGTGGACAGCGAGCACCTGCTGGCCGCCATTGAAAAAAGAGGCTGCCAAGGCTGGCATCGTGCAGAACGTGCTGTTGGAAGTGAACATCGGCGGAGAGGAGTCCAAGACCGGCGTTTCCCGGAACAGCTCTGGCCGCTGTTGGATGCCGCCCGCCCAGGAGCACATCCGGGTCAAGGGCCTGATGGCCATTCCCCGGTGAACAACGACGACGCCCAGAACCGCCGCTACCTGGCCCAGGTGTACAAGCTGTTTGTGCAGGCCGGGGAGCGGGGCTACCAGAATGTGGCCATGGAGACCCTTTCCATGGGGATGAGCGGCGATTTTGAGAATGCCATCCGGGAGGGCGCTACCCTCGTCCGCATCGGCACCGCCATCTACGGCGAACGGGATTATAGTAAAAAGCATAAAAAGAAAGAGGAATTATGCCTAAAACGACCATCCGTGACCCCGGTGCACACCATACCAGCAGCGGGGCTCTCATCCGGCGCTTTCTGCCCTATCTGGCCAAGTACAAAAAGGTGCTGTTCATCGACCTGTTCTGTGCAGCCCTGACCACCATGTGCGATATCATCCTGCCCAAGATCATGAGCACCATTACCAACTCCGCCATGGGGGTGGGCATCACGCTGACGGCCCAGATCGTGTTCAAGCTGGCAGCGCTCTACTTCGTGCTCCGTGTCATTGACGGAGCGGCGCAGTATTTCATGTCCGGCATCGGCCATATCATGGGCGTGCATATTGAAACCGATATGCGCAAGGACGCCTTTGACCATCTGCTGCTGCTGGACCACACCTACTACAACAACACCAAGGTGGGCACCATCATGGGCCGCATCACCAACGACCTGTTTGACGTGACCGAGTTTGCCCACCACTGCCCGGAGGAGTTCTTCATTGCGGGCATCAAGATCCTGGCCTCGTTCCTCATCCTGTGCCAGGCCAGTATCCCCTTGACGCTGGCGGTGTTTGCCTGCGTGCCCCTGATGGGCGTGGTGTCGGTCTACCTGAACCAGCGCCTGCGGGCCGGTTCCGCCAGCAGCGCGTCCAGATCGGTGAGCTGAACGCCACCATCGAGGACAGCCTGCTGGGCCAGGGCGTCGTCAAGGCCTTTGCGGCGGAAGAGCAGGAGCGGGCCAAGTTCGAGCAGGGCAACCGGGATTTTGAGCAGATCAAAACGCTGGGCTATTACGCCATGGCGGCGTTCAATACCTCCACCCGCCTGTTTGACGGCCTGATGTATCTGGTGGTCATTCTGGCGGGCGGTCTCGCTGGTGTACGGCAAGATCAGTGCGGGCGATCTGGTGGCCTATGTGCTGTATGTGTCCACCCTGATCGCCACCATCCGCCGCATCGTGGAGTTTGCGGAGCAGTTCCAGCGCGGCATGACGGGCATTGAGCGCTTTGCTGAGATCATGGACACCCCTGTCCCCATCCACGATGCCCCGGACGCCAAGCCTCTCCAGCCCGGCCCCGGTGCGATCCGGTTTGAGGATGTCAGCTTTGAGTACCCGGACGACCACAATAAAGTCCTGCACCACGTCAGTCTGGACATCAAAGCCGGCGAGCGGCTGGCGCTGGTAGGCCCCTCCGGCGGCGGTAAAACGACGCTGTGCAACCTCATCCCCCGCTTTTATGATGTGACCAGCGGCCGCATCCTCATTGACGGGCAGGACATCAGCAAGGTGACCATCAAGAGCCTGCGGGAGGACATCGGCATCGTCCAGCAGGACGTGTACCTGTTCAGCGGCTCGGTGGCGGATAACATCGCTTACGGCAAGCCCGGTGCCACCCGGGAGGAGATCGTCGAAGCGGCCCGTCTGGCGGGCGCGGAGCGCTTTATTCTAGCCCTGAAAGACGGCTTTGACACCTATGTGGGGGAGCGGGGTGTCAAGCTCTCGGGCGGCCAGAAGCAGCGCATTGCCATTGCCCGGGTCTTCCTCAAGAACCCGCCCATTCTGATTCTGGACGAGGCCACCAGCGCGCTGGACAACGAGAGTGAGATCCTCGTAGGCCAGAGCCTCGAAAAGCTGGCCCATGGCCGCACGACCCTGACCATCGCCCACCGGCTGACCACGATCAAGAACTACGACCGCATCCTCGTTCTCGGTGCCGAGGGCATTGAGGAAGCCGGCACCCACGAGGAGCTGCTGGCAAAGCAGGGGGTTACTACCGCCTGTGGAACCAGCTCCCCGGCGAGGATACGCTGTAACAGGAGGAAAACCAGATGACAGAACGCGAAAAATGGGAAGCGGGCCTGTGGTACGACGCCAATTTTGATGAGGAACTCCGCATCGAACGCGAAAAGGCCGAAGAGCGATACACCGAGTTCAACCAGACCCGCCCCTCCCAGAAAGAAAAGCGGGCCGAGCTGCTGCACAAGCTGCTGCCCGGCATGGCGGAAGATGTGGTGATCCTGCCGCATTTCTACACGGACTACGGCTACAACTGTGTCATTGGCGCAGGCAGTTATCTCAACCACGGGGCCTACCTGATGGACTGCGCCAAGATCACCATTGGACAGCACTGCTTCATCGGCCCCGGCTGCGGCATGTACACAGCCATCCATCCCATCCTGCCACAGGAGCGCAACAGCGGGATGGAGCTGTGCAAGCCCATCACGCTGGGCGATAACGTCTGGCTGGGTGGCGATGTGACCATTCTGCCCGGAGTCACCATCGGTTCCAATACGGTCATCGGGGCCGGGAGCGTGGTGGTGAAAGACATCCCCTCCGGTGTCGTCGCCGTGGGCAACCCCTGCAAAGTGGTGCGCCCCATTACGGAGGAAGACAGCATCTATTTCCACAAAGATTAAACAGACAAAACAAAAAGCGGGACCGCTGAATTTTCAACGGTCCCGCTTTTGTTTGTGGAAAACTTTGCGTTATGCGCCTACGATAAGGCGGACAGCGCCATAAATACCGGCATCGTTGCCGAGGCTGGCCTGCTTGATGGGGGTCTCACGGCAGGATTTGAACGCATACTCCTGGAAGTGCTTGTTCAGCGGGGCAAAGAGGACGTCCCCGGCGCGGGCAACACCGCCGCCCACCAGGAATGCCTCGGGGTCTACTGTGGAGGCAATGTTGGCCAGAGCCATGCCCAGCGTGTCGGACATCTCATCCACCTCGCGGGCGGCGAGAGCGTCGCCATTGCGGGCAGCGTCAAAGACGTCCTTGGCGGCAAACTCGGTGCCGCGGAGCACGCAGGGGGTATCCGGGTTCTCGTCCAGCAGCTTCTTCATGCAGCGGACCACGCCGGTGGCGCTGGAATACTGCTCCAGACAGCCCCGCTTGCCGCAGCCGCAGACGGCCGTTTCGTGGCGGTTGACCGTGATGTGGCCGATCTCGCCGCCCGCGCCGTGCACACCGTCAATGACCTTGCCATTGACGACGACACCGCCGCCCACGCCGGTGCCCAGCGTGACCATGACGGCATTTTTGGCACCCTTGGCAGCGCCCATCCAGATCTCACCCAGGGCGGCGACGTTGGCGTCGTTGCCCACCAGAACTTTCAGGCCGTCCAGCAGGCCGGAGAGCTGAGCGGAAACATTCCGCTCGCCCCAGCCGCCGAGGTTGGCGCAGACGATGGGGACGATGCTGGAGTCCAGCACCGGGCCGGGCACGCCAATGCCCACGCCCTCTACCTGCTCGGGCTGGATGCTTTGCTCTTTCATCTTGCCCAGGACGGCAGCGGCCAGATTTTCCAGGATGTGCTCGCCTGCATTGGAGGTGTCGGTGGCAACTTCCCACTTTTCCAGCAGAGCGCCGGAGGTGGTGAACAGACCGATCTTGGCGGTGGTGCCGCCAAGGTCAATGCCGAATGCGTACTCTTTCATGATTCATTTACCCCTTTACTGCGGCGGACACACCGCCGGATTTTATTGATAATAGTATAACATAGTTCAGGGGATAAAAAGGCCCTCCCTTGCGGGAGAGCCGGAAAGCCTTGGGGAAATTATTCGTCGTCCTCGGTGTCGTCGTCTTCGTCCTCGGCATCCGATTTCGGCTTGTAGAACAGGCCGCTCAGAAGGATGCTGACGAAATACAGCAGCACCATGGGGAGCGCCACCATGCACTGGGACACGATATCGGGCGGGGTGACCACAGCTGCAATGAGGAAGATGCAGACAATGGCGACGCCGCGGGCTTTCTTCAGCAGCTCGGGGTAGATGATGCCCATCTTGGACAGGATGATGGTGACCAGGGGCATCTCAAACACACAGCCAAAGATCATGAACATGGTCAGGCAGAGGTTGACATAGCTCTCGATACTGGTGGTGGTCTGGATGTAATCAGCGCCCTCAATGCCCGTGCTCAGGAAACGGAGCATGAACGGCATCATCAGCTTGTAGGCAAACAGCACGCCCACGCAGAACAGTGCCAGGCCCAGCAGGATGACCAGCTTGAGGAAGAACGTCTCGCTCTTTTTCAGGCCGGGCTTTGCAAAGGCGTAGATCTGGTACAGCGCCACGGGCACCGTGATGACGAATGCCGCCAGCAGAGACACGCGGAAATACTGCATCAGCTTTTCCTGCGGGGCAATGGAAACAAAGGTGTAATAACCCTGGCCCATCGCCGTCAGGAGATCAATGAGGCGGTCCGCATACATCAGGGTGATGACCACGGAAACCACAAACACCACCGCGCAGATGATCAGCCTGTTCCGCAGCTCTTTCAGATGCCCGGTCAGCGTCATGCTGCCGTCGTCTTCCATGACTTCGGCTTTCTTTTTGCGCTTCAAGTTTGTAGCCACAATTACTCCTCGTCGTCTTTCTTCTCGGTCTTGGTCTCAGCCTTGGAGGTGTTCTCTTCCTCCTCGCCCTCTTCCATGCCCCTTCTTGAAGTTGTTCATGGTCTTGCCAAACATCTTGCCCAGCTTCGGCAGGTTCTTGGGTCCAAAGATCAGCAGAGCAACGACCAGGATGATAAGCAGCTCGTTTGTACCAATACGCATAATAAAAATCTCCTTTTTACTTTTGCCGCGCCGTGTGGCGGGCGGATTCCAATGTATTCGGCAACCGCAGGCGCGGGTGCATCAAAATAGAGGGATACGGGGCAAAGGCAGCTCAGACCTTTGCTTCTTCAGCCGGGGCAGCTTCCTCCGCGGCCGGGGCGGCGGCAGGCTCTGCCGCTTCGGCAGGAGCGGCTTCGGGAGCGGCCTCTACCGGCTTCTCCTCTGCCTTGGGCTCCTCAGCGGATTTCTCTTCTGCGGTTTCCGTGGCAGGAGCGGCTTCGGCGGGCTTTTCCTCAGGCTTTGCGGTGGGGGCAGTGTCTTCCAGCTCCTCTACCTCTTCCAGCTCGGTCACTTCCTCTGCCTGCTCGGCCTTGGCGGCTTCTTCCTTGCTGGTCTTGCCAATGCCCGTAAAGCTCTTGGTCACGTCCTTGACGCTGTTGTCGATATCCTTTTTGATATCGGTCAGCGGAGCAACGGCTTCCTTTGAGGGGGCCTGGATCTCGTTCAGCGGCTCGACCACGTTTTTCTGGATCTCCTCGGAGGCAGCGCCGGTGTATTTCTTCAGCTCACGGAGCATTTTGCCCAGTTTCTGTGCATAAACGGGCAGCTGATCCGGGCCGATGAAGACAAACGCGACCACCACGATGACCACGAGTTCCCAAAACCAATTTTCATAGCGTTCCAATTCCTTTCCTGTCCAGCGGGGCCGGCAGGGCTTTTTGTCCAGTATAACAGATTGTGCGGCGGTTTGCCAGAGCAGCGGGCCCGGAATCGGGCCGGATGGTTCATTTTTGGGCACACCGTGCTATACTGGGCGGGGGCAAAGGCGCTCTGCGCGCCGACGTTGCCATACATATACCGGAAGTGCATGAACACTACATGAATTTATCATGAATTATTTATGAACAAGTGGGTGCTTCCTGCAAATTTGTCAACATACAAGATATTTTTCAATAAAAATTACAGAAAGGATAACCAAAACATGAAAACACTCTATGCAGCCCGCTTTGCACGGGTGACCGAAAACCTTTCCAGACAGGGCCTGACCCAAATGATCGTCAGCGACCCGCCCACGATCTTTTATCTGACCGGGGTGCGCATCCAGCCCGGCGAGCGGATGCTGGCTCTGCTGCTCCGGGCCGACGGGAACCACCGTTTCTTTGTCAACGCGCTGTTCGGCACGCCGGAGGCAGGCATCCCGGTGGAAAACTACTCGGACGGCGAGGACGCCCCGGCAAGGCTCCTGCCCTGGCTGGAACGGGACAAGCCTCTGGGCATTGATAAGAATTGGCCTGCCCGGTTCCTGCTCCGGCTGATGGAGCTGGACGCGGCACCCGCTTACCGCAATGCTTCCGCCGCCTGCGACGATGCCCGCGCCGTAAAAGACGCTGCTGAGCAGGAGGCCATGCGGGCTTCCTCCAAGGTCAACGATGACTGCATGGCGGAGTTTGAGGCTCTCATCCGCCCCGGCATCACCGAAAAAGAGATGGCCGAAGCCATCCGAGGCATCTATGCGGCCCACGGCTGTTCCGGGGTCAGCTTTTCCCCATCTGCGGTTTTGGCGCTCATGCGGCAGACCCTCACCACGACAACGACGACACTCCGCTGGAGGCGGGCCAGTGCGTCCTGATCGATGTGGGCGGCGTGTATCAGGATTACTGTTCCGATATGACCCGGACGTTCTTTACCGGGGAACCCAGCGAGGAGGAGCGTAAGGTCTATGAGCTGGTGCGGCAGGCACAGGCCGCCGCCGAAGCGCTGGTCAAGCCGGGCGTCCGTCTCTGCGATATTGACGCTGCGGCCCGCGACCTTATTACCGAAGCCGGCTATGGCCCCTACTTCAACCACCGCCTGGGCCATTTCATTGGTCTGGAAGACCACGAGGCCGGTGACGTCTCGGCGGTGAACGAGAATGTTGTCACCCCGGGCATGTGCTTCTCCATCGAGCCGGGCATCTACCTTCCCGGCAAGTTCGGCGTCCGGATCGAAGATCTGGTCCTCGTCACCGAGGACGGCTGTGAGGTGCTGAACCATTATCCGCATGAGCTGCGGGTGCATCCGTTCTAAGCGAAAAAAAAACCCGCCGTCGGCGGGTTTTTTTTTTCGTGTTTATCCGAGCACGGAATGCCGGTAAGCAATGGCGTTCTGGATACGGTCGGCTTCCTCTTTGCCGGCCAGCTGGCGCACCAGCTCCAGCGCAAAGGGGATGGCACCGCCCAGACCGTAGCTGGTGGTGAGGTTGCCGTCCACCACGACCTCTTCATCGTGGACGATGGCACCGGCCAGCTGATCCTGGAACCCGGCGTGGGCCGTGGCGTTTTTGCCCTCCAGCAGGCCCAGCGAGGCCAGAACGCTGGGGGCGGCGCAGATGGCGGCTACCTTTTTTGCCCGCGGCGGCAAAGGCCTTGCAGGTTTCGGTGACGGTCTTGTTGGCGGCCAGGTTGGGGGTGCCCGGGATGCCGCCGGGCAGCACGACCAGATCGACATCCGAGTAATCCACGTCCTCGGCCAGTGCATCGGCGGTGAGGTGGATCTTATGGCTGCTCACCAGCTCTTTGCGGCCCATGGCGGACGCAACGGTCACTTCGACTTTCGCGCGGCGGAGCAGGTCGATGACAAGGAGTGCCTCGCACTCTTCGGTGCCGTCGGCAAAAAATACAACTGCTTTGCTCATAATTACTACCTCTTAAACCTCGGTCTTGTCGGCGGGGGCGGTGCCCTCTTCCAGCAGGCGGCGCAGCACGCTGTCGTCCCGGCTCAGGACGCGGCTCACCCGGCTGATGATGGCACTGGATGCGCCAATGTTGCCCATGATGCTGGTGTAGCTCTGCTTGTTCATCAGCTTTTCAGCGATGTTATAGCGCTGTTCCATGGCGCTGAGCTCGGCGTAACTGCACACATCCTGTAAAAAACGGTAGCACTCCTCCGGCGTCTTCAGCTCCAGAAGAGCGGAATACAGGCCGGATTTTCCGGTGGGATGATCTTTTGCCATAAAGCTTTCCTCCCCTGATGGCATCTTGCGTCAGGCCCGCAGAAAGGGCACTTCAATACACTACTTTATTGTAGTGCAAGCGCGGCAAAAAAGCAATGGCTATTTTGCAGTTTTTACAGCATCCGCTCAAAAATGAGCTGGCCGGGCAGCCGCGTGGTCTCGTCCTCCTCGGCGGGGCCCAGCAGGCGGTAGCCTTTGGCCTTGAAGAACTGCTGCACGGGCAGGGCCTTGGCGTGGACGGTGCACCACACCCGGCCACGGCCCTCGCCCCGGGCCAGGCGTTCACAGCTGGCCACGATGTCCCGGCCCAGTGCTTTGCCCCGGAACTCCGGCTTGAGGTAGAGGTGGAGCAGGTGGAGAGAGGTATTTTCCATCTTCCAGGCAAAGTAGCCGATGACCTTGCCGCCCAGCAGCACGAGGAAGTAGTTGACATCGTTGTCAATGTCCTCCTCAATGGCGTCGGCGCTCTGCAGGGTGTCCACCAGCGTGTCCAGCTGCTTGGCGGGGTAATAGCGCTTGTACACCTCGTGCCAGAGCTCGCTGGCGAGGTCGGCAGTGGTGTGGATATATTTGGCTTTTTTGCCACAAGTTTGTAATCGGGTTTCATAGTTCTCCTTTGTTGTCGGTGGGTTCCGGCGGGCCTGTGGGGGCTTTCTGCCCCTTATTGTACCACGGTTTGCGGAAAATTCCAAACAAAAAGGCTGCTGCGCCTTTGCGGGTGCAGCAGCCTTGCATGTCTTTCAGGACATCCTGACGGGGTGTGTTTTACAGCGCAGCCTTATAGTTGTGATGAGTGGAGCTGTAGTTCACAACTGCTTCCATCAGGGTGACAGGCCACAACAGGGCCTTGACCAACATCTCAGCCGGCTTGACACATACCGTCTCCATGCTGCCAATACCGAACAGAACCAGACATGCGATACCGAAACCCAGAATGTAGTAGTACATCATCAAACCTCCTATATTTTTCCTGCCCCGCGGTGGTTCCGCAGAGGCATGTTGCAATGTGATCCGGGAGCGTCTTCCGCTCCTCTGTGACCCTATCATACTCCAGCCGTGCGATAAAGTCAATAGCCAAAATCGTGAAAGAAATTAAAGCTCGTTCTGAAATCCGGTAACTGTATTGAAATAAAGCAAACAAAAACGCTTTACTTTATCACGGTAAAGCTCTGAACAAAACTGACCTTGCAGCGGAAACAGTTTGTTCACAAAATCGGGCGAAATCAGGGCGAAAAAAGGCGTTTTGTTTTTATATAAAAAACAGTCTGAGTTTTTCGGGTGCGCGGCTGTTTTTCGCGGAGAGACGGGCGGGTGAGAACGGCGCGCGGAAGAGTGGGTAAAAATGCACAAAGAATAATAAAAAATTATCAAAAACCATTCTTGTTGCTGCGGCGAAAATGCGCTATAATATAGGTACTCAATTGGAAAGGAGATCGCAGCTATGGCAAAGGCAGCACAAGTTGTATTATTGGAAAACGAGTATTACCTCATCAAAGCCCCGAATGGAAAGGTGTTGGAAGTCAAAAACTTCAATACGGAAAACGGCGCTGCGATCCGTCTTTGGGATTATGCAGGCCACCCCTGGCAGCAGTGGAAGTTCGTGGACGCCGGGGACGGACGCTGGCGGATCGAAAACCGCTTTACCGGCAAGATGATCGATCTGGCCCTGGGCGGCGTGGTGGAGGGCACCTGGCTGCACCAGTGGAGCCGCACCAGCGGCCTGAGCCAGTGCTGGGCGCTGGAACCCACCCGCGGCGGGCGCACCCGCATCCGCAATGTGCTGGCCGACAAGTACATCGACCTGGTGGGCATGAACACCGCCAACGGTGCCCAGGCCCAGATCTGGAATTATGTCTCCGGCGGCAATCAGGAGTGGAACCTGGTCCGGGTGGACGCGGACGCAAAGCAGACCTTTGCTCGCCCTGAGGAAGCCCGGGACCCGGAGCCTACCCCTCTCAGCGCAAGCACCAGAACGATCTGGTCCGCAAGCTGAACAACGCAGGCAAGGGCCGTGCGGCACGCAAAGGCTGAGCCGGATCAAAACAGAATTGGAAAAGCAAAGAGGCGTCCCGCAGGGGCTTTCCTGTGGGACGCCTTTGTGATGAATCAAAAGGAGGACCGCGATGAATCTCGGAAGCTTTATGGACCCGGAATACCCGATCTTCAGCACGACGCTGTGCTATCTGGAGCGGGACGACGCCTACCTGATGCTCCACCGGGTGAAGAAGGAGGACGACTACAACCACGATAAATGGGTGGGGGTCGGCGGCAAATTTGAGCGGTTCGAGAGCCCGGAGGACTGCCTGCTCCGGGAGGTGCGGGAGGAAACGGGCCTGACCCCTGACCCGGTGGCGCAGCCGGGGCCTGCTGACCTTCATCTGGGGCAATATGACCGAGTTCATCCACCTCTACACGGCAGACCGCTGGGAGGGCAAGATGATAAAGGGCGACGCCTGTAAGGAGGGCGTGCTGGAATGGGTGCCGAAAGAAAAGGTGACAAGCCTGCCCATCTGGGAGGGAGATAAGATCTTCTTTCGGCTTCTGGAAGGAAGAACGGCCCTATTTCTCCCTGAAGCTGGTGTATGAGGGGGACACGTTAAAACAGGCGGTGCTGGACGGAAAAGCGCTCTGACGCCTCAATGGGGCTGCTTCGGGTCACAGAGGGATATCCGGCCCGTCGGCCAGTTGGATAAAAGCTTTCATTTCCCGGGTGCAGCATTTATCCTTGTGGTAGAACATCTGGCGGTACATGGTCAGCCGGAAGTCCGACACCTCCAGAATGCGCAGCTGCCCCTTTGCGGCGGATTCGGCCACCGCAAAGCGGGGCAGCAGGGAGATCCCGGAAGAATGTTCCAGCATCTTGATGATAAATGAGGTATCGCTGATCTCAAGGCTGGGGGTCAGCTCGATCTGGCGGGAAGCCAGAAACCGGTCAAAGGTGCGACGGTAGTTGGCGTTGCGTTCGGTGAGGAAGAAGGGCTTGTCCAGCAGTTCGGCCACCCGGTAAGGGCCGGGATGACCGAGGTCGATGTTCGGCGTTGCCACAAACACCACTTCTTCCGGCACTTCGTTGCACTTGTGCCAGTTGTTGGAGTAGCGGGGCTCGTCCAGAATGCACATAAGATCCACTTCCCCCCTGCTCCATTTTTTCAATCAGCTCCTCCGGGGAACCGGTGGTGACCCGCAGGCCGACCCTGGGGTGCTCCAGCCGGAACTGGCGGATCAGCCCGGGCAGGCGGAAATAGCAGAGAGACTCCAGCGTGCCGATGTGCAGGCTGCCGCCCAGCTCGGCATTTTCGTTCAGTGCCTGGCGGGCGTTTTGGATGGTATCCAGAATACTGTTGGCATATTCCAGAAAACGCTGGCCGTCCACGGTCAGAAGGACCCGCTTGTTCATGCGGTCGAACAGGCGCACGCCCAGCTCTTCTTCCAGTGCCTTGATCTGTACCGTTACAGCGGACTGAGAATAGCCCAGAGACTCTGCCGCCTTGGAAAAACTCTGGAACTGAGCCGCGCGGATCAGGGTATTCAGCTGACGAACTTCCATCGCAGAACTCCTTTTTTGCTATAAAAACTTTTAATCCATAAATTTATTTTTATGAATTTGAATCATGTGTATGTCTATGTTAAACTAAAGACGTCAACACGTCAAGTAAAATTTTGGCGTATCATGAAAAAGACTGGCTGTGCAGGCTGAGGTGAAGAGAGCACCATCAGGTGCTGCACGGGAACCAGGAAAGCAAAAGGAGGAAAATTATTTCTATGGAAAAGAAAAAATTCAAGCTTGGGCTGCTGCCGAAGCTGCTCATTGCCATCGTGCTGGGCATCATCATCGGCCAGTTCTTCCCGGTGTGGTTCTGCCGGGTCGTCGTCACGGCATCCAGCATCTTCAGCTCGTTCCTGAAGTTCGTCATCCCGCTGATGATCGTGGCCTATGTCACCATGGGCATTGCGGATCTGAAGAGCGGTGCAGGCAAGCTGCTGCTCATCACGGTGGCTCTGGCCTACGGCTCCACCCTGATTGCAGGCTCGGCATCCTATCTGGTGTCTGCAAACCTGTTCCCCAGCTTCATGAGCGAAGCGCGCTCTGGAGCAGATCGCCGCCACGGCTGACAACTCTCTGGCCAGCTACATCTCCATCTCCATCCCGCCCATTCTGGACCCCCTCTCTGCCGTGGTGCTGGCCTTTGTGCTGGGCCTGTGCATGTCCACCTTGCGCGGCAAGACCATCGGTGATACCCTTTACAACGGCATGAAAGACTTCTCCGGCATCATCGATCAGGTGCTGCACAGCGTCATCATCCCGCTGCTGCCCCTGTACGTCTGCGGTACGCTTCATCGACATGACCAAGTCCGGCAAGACCTTTGCCATTCTGGGCATCCTGTGGAAGCGTGTTCCTGGTGGTCATCATCATGCACCTGATCTGCATCTTCATCCAGTTCTGTGTCGCAGGCGCTGTGAGCCACAAGAACCCCCTGCAGCTCATCAAGAACCAGATCCCCGGCTACACCACCGCACTGGGCACCCAGTCCTCTGCAGCTACCATCCCGGTCAACCTGCAGTGTGCCGCGGCGGACGGCGTGAGCGCACAGATCCGTAACTTTGTCGTGCCTCTGTGTGCCAACATCCACATGGCAGGTTCCATGATCACCATTACCGCGTGTGCTACCGCTGTCTGCCTGATGAATCAGCTGCCCATCAGCCTGGGTACCGTGGTACCGTTCATCATGACTCTGGGCGTTGCCATGGTGGCTTCTCCCGGTGCTCCCGGCGGCTCCATCATGACGGCTCTGCCTTTCCTGTACATGATCTTCGGTGCAGAGGCGGGCGATCCCAACGGCCCCATCTGCGCCATCATGGTGGCACTGTACATCACCCAGGATTCTTTCGGCACTGCCTGCAACGTCTCCGGCGACAACGCCATCGGCGTGATCGTGGAGACCATTTACCAGAAGTTCATCAACAAGAGCAGCGCAAGCGTCTGATGCGCGGCGCGGCTCTTGACCTGACAGGAGTGACACCCCATGGCATTTATCAGTGTTTTTGATGTTCTGGGCCCGAACATGATCGGCCTTCCAGCTCCCACACCGCAGGTGCGGAGATCATCGCCTTTCTGGCACAGAAGATGATCGCCCCGCCGCTGAAGCGGGTGGACTTTACCCTCTACGGTTCCTTTGCCAAGACCTACCGCGGCCACGGCACCGACCGCGCCCTGCTGGGCGGCATCATGGGCTTTTCGGCCGATGATACCCGCATCCGGGATTCCTTTGCGATTGCCACCGAGCGGGGTCTGGCCTACAGCTTCACCCCAATGAAGCGGAGACAGACATCTACCCCAATACGGTAGATATCCGGATGGAAAACGCCGCCGGTCGGGTGATGACGGTGCGGGGGAGAGTCGCTGGGCGGCGGCAAGGTGCGTATTGTGCGGATCAACGGCGTGGAAGTGGACTTTACCGGCGAGTATAACGCCCTCATTGTGGTACAGCAGGACAAGCCCGGCGTGGTGGCTCATATCACGAAAATTCTCAGTGACCGCGGTGTGAACATTGCATTTATGCGCCTGTTCCGCGAGGAAAAAGGTCATACCGCCTACACCATCGTGGAGTCGGATGAACGCCTGCCCGAGGGCGTGGATCGATTACTGCTGGAAAACCCGAACATCCGTGATGTGATGGTCGTACAGCAGTAAGGAGGGAACACAGGATGAACATGGATTTCAAATCTGCAGAAGAGCTGCTGAATCTGTGCGAAGAAAACCAGCTGCCGATTTCTGAGGTGATGCGCCAGCGCGAGTGTCTGCTGGGCGAAGTACCCCGGGATTCTGTAAATCACCGCATGGGAAAGGCATGGGAGATCATGCGCTCTTCCGCCACCCAGCCGCTGAAAAAGCCCACCAAATCCATGGGCGGGCTCATCGGCGGGGAGGCGAAGAAGCTGGAAGCACACGATGCAAAAAAAAAAAAAAAAAAGAAGAGCATCTGCGGCGACGTGCTGGAAAAAGCCATTACCTATGCCATGGCAGTGCTGGAAGTAAACGCTTCCATGGGCCTGATCGTGGCCGCGCCTACTGCAGGTTCTGCCGGTGTGGTGCCAGGTATGATGCTGGCCCTGCAGGAGTGCTACCGGATCTCTGACCAGCGCATTGTGGATGCATTGTTTAACGCCGGAGCCGTGGGCTATCTGGCCATGCGCAATGCAACCGTGGCCGGAGCCGTGGGCGGCTGCCAGGCAGAGGTGGGCGTTGCATCCGCTATGGCTGCGTCCGCTGCCGTGGAGCTTATGGGCGGCACGCCGCAGCAGTGCCTGGATGCAGCTTCCACTGTGCTCATGAACATGCTGGGCCTTGTGTGCGACCCCGTGGGCGGCCTGGTGGAGTACCCCTGCCAGAATCGCAACGCTGCCGGTGTGGCCAATGCCCTCGTTGCAGCGGAACTGTCCCTGAGCGGGATCCGCCAGCTGATCCCCTTTGATCAGATGCTGGATACCATGTATGCCGTGGGCAAGCGTCTGCCCGCCGAGCTGCGCGAAACAGCACAGGGCGGCTGCGCCCACCCCCGCAGCCTGCGCGGCCTGCGGCCTGTGCGGCTGAGAAAGATCGTTAAAAAATGAGGCAGGATTCCCGGGGAAAGGGATATCCTGCCTCATTTTTGGCTTTTTTGGGTTTTAGTTCAGTTTCAGGTCGTTCTCTTTGATCCAGCCCAGCTTGCGCTCGATCTCACAGAAGATCACGCTCAGGACAGCGGGGAGAACGAAGCAGACGAGGACCAGAGCGGCCCAGTCCATCGGGGTGATGGCGGCCTTGGTGCCGGCGGCAATGTCGTTGATCCAGCCGGTGTAAACGCCGATCTGGCCCACCAGACCGCAGGTGCCCATACCGGAGGAGACGGCGGCACCGTTCATCTCCATGTGGAACACGCAGGTGGCCAGAGGGCCGGTGATGGCGCTGGCCAGCGTGGGGGCGATCCAGATGCGGGGATTCTTGACGATGTTGCCCATCTGGAGCATACTGGTGCCCAGGCCCTGGCTGATGAGGCCGCCCACGCCGTTCTCCCGAAAGCTCATAACGGCGAAGCCCACCATCTGAGCACAGCAGCCGGCCACAGCCGCACCGCCTGCCAGACCGGTGAGACCCAGTACGGAGCAGATGGCGGCGGAGGAGATGGGCAGGGTCAGCGCCACGCCCACGATGACCGAGACGAGGATGCCCATGACGAACGGAGCCTGCTCGGTGGCCCACATAATGAGGGTGCCCACCTGGCTGGCCGCCGCGCCGATGGGGGGGCGGCGATCAGCATGGAGAGGCCGACGCCCGCAAAGATCGTGACCAGCGGGGTGACCAGAATATCGACCTTGGTCTCCTTGCTTACCAGCTTGCCGACCTCGGCCGCCACAATGGCAATCAGGTAGACGGCCAGCGGGCCGCCGGCTCCGCCCAGCGCGTTGGAGGAGTAGCCTACCGTGACCAGGCTGAACAGCACCAGCGGCGGGCACTTGAGCGCATAGCCTATTGCCACCGCCATCGCCGGGCCACTCATGGCCGTGGCATAGCCGCCCAGGTCCACCAGCACGTCCAGCCCGGTCTGCTGGCCCAATGTCTTGATGATCGTGCCGATGAGCAGGCTGGCAAACAGGCCCTGTGCCATGGCACCCAGCGCCTCGATGAGGTAGCGCTGCGGGGTAATGACGATGTCTTTTCGTCTTAAGAAATCTTTTTACATTTGACATATCGCTTCCGCCTTTCCGTACGGTGTGTTCACAGTGCAGCAAAGCTGCATGTCCATCATGATACCATACACCTGTCAAGACAGCAAGAGGAAAATTGAAAAAAAGAGAAGAAATTGCATCTTTTTTGCGCGGCAGGTGCAATTTCTGCGTGTTCTGGTTCGTATTCTGGATGGAGCGTTTTCTCTCGGATCAAAAAACCGGATTTGCAGTGCTGCTTCTGTGGCGCGGAACATTGACGGGAGCTTGGGTTTGGGTGTATACTAAAGAGGTCAAAATAGCGTTATCGGAATGCTCCGGGGGCCGCAGGGCGGCCCTGTGAAAATAAACGGGCGATGCAGGCCCGATCAGGCTGGAGGCAAGCAGGCGACATGAAACAGAACACTTCAAACTCGGCAAAGAAAGGCGCGCGGCGTGGCGCGGGCCAGGCCGTGGCAGCCATGGTCATGGCGCTTGCGGTTGCTGTGGGCGGCGTGGGCACTACGGCCCTGCTGGCAGCCCAGCCGGTGGGCCTGACCGTGGAGCCCTCCACCATCCAGTGGGAGGACGACTCCACCCAGACCAGCACCCATCAGAACCAGAAAAAACAGGAGCAGAAAAAGCCCACGGTCAAGGCGGAGAGCGAAGCTGCAACGGAGCAGCCCGCGGAGTCCAAAGCCGAGAGCACGGCAGCTTCTGTGGAAGAAAAAGCTGAATCCGCAGCGCCCAGCGTGAGCGAGGCGGCATCTTCCGAGGCCGCGCCCAGTGAGCCTGCGCAGGAGCCCGCTCCCGCAGACCCCATGGCGGGCGATGGCACCGGGCTGGAACAGGAAAACGCATTCCCCGTCTTCCAGCAGGAGACCGATGAACTGGCTGCGGAAGACCCCTGAGCCCCCGGGTGGAGAATACCGCCATGGATGGGGCCGCGGACACGGCCGTGAGCACCGCCGGGGTCAACTCGGTGGAAGAAGCGCTGGCCGAGGCCCAGATCAAAGATGAAAACGGCACCATCCTGCTGACGCCGGAGGAGATCCGGGCCGCGCTGGATGCCGGCACGCTGGATGAAGACAGCATCGACGCCCAGTGTCTGGCCGACGAGAACAGCCTGTTGAGCTGGCTGTGGAAGTGGCTGTTTGGCAAAAAAAGAGGATAACACCCCTGCCCCGGTCTACTCCGGCTGGCGGACCGTGAACGGCAAGACCTATTATTATGACCAGAACACCAACAAGCCGGTCACGGGCATCCAGTCCATTGACAACAAGCTCTATTATTTTGATGCCGATGGTGTGCAGCAGAGCGCAAAGTTCGGCATTGATGTCTCCAAATACCAGTCCAACATTGATTTTGAAAAGGCCAAAAGGCAGGCGTGGAGTTCGTCATCATCCGCATCGGCTACCGTGGCTATGGCTCCGGCACGCTGGTGCTGGACCCGCTGTTCGAGCAGCATTTCACCAATGCCCGGAACGCGGGCCTGAAAGTGGGCGTCTACTTCTTCAGCCAGGCCGTCAATGAGAACGAGGCACGGGAGGAAGCCCAGGGCTGCTGGTATGTCCTGAACAGCCGCAAGCTGGATTACCCCATCTACTTTGATTCCGAGGCTTCCGGCGGCTCCAATGGCCGCGCCGATGGCCTGGGCGTCACCGACCGCACCAAGTGCGCTATTGCGTTCTGTGAGGAGGTCAAGGCGCTGGGCTACCAGCCGGGCGTGTATGCCTCCACCCGGTGGTTCCGCAACCGGCTGGATCTGAGCCAGCTGAGCCAGTACCCCATCTGGAACGCCCATTATAATGTGGCCAGCAGCCCCATCCCCTGCCAGATGTGGCAGGGAACCTGCACGGCCCGCATCCCCGGCTATAACGGCCAGATCGATGTGAACATCAGCTACATGGGCTGACGCCCTGAAAGAAAAACAGCGCTGCATCCAACCGGACGCGGCGCTGTTTTTTGCATATCATATAAAAAATTCCCCGCGGGGGACACGGTCAGACCCTGCGCGGACGGTTACTTCGTCC
>VOFG01000529.1_pt1 | contig 60001 bp, 90 predicted proteins | sample 5384171 | NCBI WGS metagenome assembly VOFG01 (sample SAMN12384726, study PRJNA508395) | human gut metagenome | isolation source: healthy gut F | host: Homo sapiens
GGCGTCGACGGCCTCAAAGACCTCCGGGGACATGGGGTTATAGAACTCCGTGTCGCCCGGCTGAATCCCTATGAAGACGATATCTTCGCACGATTGCTCAATCTCTTCGATCAGAATCGACAAGGGAAGCGAATGCGTGGTGAACATCGACTTGCGGGCCACGTCGCGTTTGTCAAGCAGACGGATGGAGCCGACGGGCAGCGCCATGTCGGCGGCATCGACCAACACCAGGCGCGGCGGACGCTCGCGCTTGACCTCGATGATGTCATCCTCGGGCGTCTGACCGCCATCGATGGTGTACCAGCCGGCAAGCGGCGCGTCCTCCATCTTTTGGAGAGCACGGGGCCGGCGGCATCGTCCGCACGCAGCACGCTTCCCGCCGTGAGCACGATACCCGCAAACGGGGCGCCGTTCACACGACCATCCACAACGCGACCCATTATTGCAACCTTCCCGTCAGATACACGCCCGACACATCGCGCACGCGCTCAACCAGATCGCGAAACTTCATTAAGAACGCGACCTGCTGGGCATGCAGGCCAAAGTCGTCATCGAACACCGAGATGCCGGCCTTGGCCGAACCGCGAAAAAAACCGCGCTCGTCGAGCAGCGTGTCGCAGGCCTCGAACAGCGACGGCACCGCCGCCTTGTCGAGCTGGCACTCGCCAAAGGAGCGGATGGCCTCGAACTTGGTCTTGGCCTCCCCCTCCGGCAGCGCGTCGACGAGCGAATAGAACACGTCCACCGGCACCGACAGGCGCGGCTCAAAGCAGTCGAGCACGCCGGTGTGGTGGCCCACGGCGAGCGTGTAGTACAGCACGTCGCAGGCCTCCTGGGGAACGTCTTCCTCGGTCTCCACAAACTTACGCGTGAGCTCGTAGAAGACCACCTGGTCGGGCGCATGGCCCAGACAGGGGTCGGCGACGCCCTCGGCAGCCTCGTCGCTTGCGCGCGAGGCATCGCCAAAAGAGCCGCCGAGCATGCCGGGGCCCGCAAAGTAACCAGAGCGGTCCGTGAGCTTCATCTAGCGGCCTCCGGCCAGCACCAGATCCTGCAGCGCCGAGTACACCTCGACGCGGCGCGGATCGTCCTGCTTGTCGATGAGCAGCGCCATGGCACCGCGAATATCGCCCTTGGGCGCGCCCTCGAGCGTATCCATAAACTCGTTGGCCAGGTCGCGGCCGTAACGATAGCCACTCATGGCGCGAGCTTCGCGCTCGATGGCAACGCGCAGCTTGTACGGCACGCCGGGGTGCAGGATATCGGCCTGCTCGCCGGCGGCCTCCACCGTGGTCTCGGCATGGAGCTTTTTGGTCCAGCAGACCGAGCGCCATGGCAAAGCCGTAGACGGTCTGCGCGGGGCTGGGCGGGCAGCCGGGGATGTAGACATCGACCGGCAGAATCTTATCCGTGCCGCCCCAGACGCAGTAGTTGTCGTAGAAGATGCCGCCGGTGCAGCCGCACGCGCCATAGGACACCACGATCTTGGGATCGGGTGCGGCCTCAAAGGCGCGCAGGGCCGGCATGCGCATGGCACGCGTCACGGCGCCGGTGTACAGCAGCACATCGGCGTGACGGGGCGAGGGCACGACCTTGATGCCAAAGCGCTCGACGTCGAAGACGGGCGTGATGGAACCGAAGATCTCGATCTCGCAGCCGTTGCAGCCGCCGCAGTCAACACGGTAGACGTACACCGAGCGCTTGATCTTCTTAAGAAGGGTCGCCTTGGCCTTCTCGATGCTCTCGTCGAGCTCGATCTTGGTCGGGCGGTACTGAAGCCGCTCGGGCAAAAAGCGTGGGTTCGGCCATGGTTACTCCTCCTTCGTATCAAAATCCATGATGATGCCTCGACCGGTGCCGGACCGGCGGGGAATCTCGGGCGCATCGGGGTTGAGCTCGCGGTCGACATACTCCGGGTTCACGCCGTGGCCGCCCAGATACTCCATGCCGGGGCCCTGGGGGTCACCGGACGCAAGCGTCTCGTTGGCAGCCATGCCGCGCGCGTTGCCGGTCTTTACGGCCGAGGCGGCGCGCAGGGCGTCGAGCTCGCGCTTGCACTCCTGGCACATACCGACGGTACGGGCGGCCTGCTCGGCTTCCATGCCGCCGGCCTTCTGCAGCAGGCGCTTGGCGTAGTCGATCTCCTTATGCGGGCAAACGGCTTGCCGCAGCGCGAGCAGTGCTCGAGCGTATAGACGCTCTTGCTGGTGAGGTCGTCCTTGCTCATGACGGCCAGCTCAAACTCCTCGGTGAGCTTGATGGCCTCCATGGGGCAGGCCTCCTCGCAGCGGCCGCAGAAGATGCAGCGGCCGTAGTCAATCGACCAAGTGATGGTATCGGCCGTAAGGTCGGTGTCCATGCGGATGGCATCGGCCGGACACGCGACGCCGCAGGCGCCGCAGGCGATGCAGAGCTCGGCATTGTGCTCGGGCTTGCCACGCATGTCCTTGTTGGTGGGAAACGGCGCAAACGGGTACTTGACCGTCGCGTCGCCGGCCTTGGCGTTAACCTTCCAAAGCTTCAGCATATTAGAGCGCCTCCTCATCGAGCGGAGCGGCCATGGTGCCCTCGCCCGCAAGCGGCGACTTGTCGCGCCAGACGTTCTCGAACTGCTCCTTGTCGAGCACATGGTCGCGCTTAGCGGCGACATCGGTCACCGTCACGCGGTCGGTGCAGGAGTAGCACGGGTCGAGCGAGCCGACGATCAGTGCCGCGTCGCCCACGGTGTTGCCGCGGAACATGTAGCGCAGGACCGGCCAGTTGCTGTACGTGGCCGCCTTGGCGCGCCAGCGGTAGCACTTCTGATTGTTGCCGAGCATGGCCCAGTGCACGTCCTCGCCGCGCGGAGCCTCGGTGGCGCCGATGGCGTACTTGTGCGGGGTGTACTCCCAATCCGTGGTAAGGATGGGGCCCGACGGGCAGTTCTCGAGCATGGTCTCGATCATGTCGATCGAATCGTAGACCTCCTGGATGCGGACGGCGGTGCGGCCGAAGGCATCGCAGGTGTCTGCCGTAGCAGCATGCATCTTCTGAACATCCGGATCGGCGTAGCCGTCGAAGGGATGGTCAAAGCGCACGTCGCGGGCATAGCCCGAGCCACGCATGAGCGGGCCGACCGGCGAGAAGTCGCGTGCGATCTTGCGGTCCAGAATGCCGATACCGCTCGTACGCTCAATAAAGTTGGGCGTGGAGAGCAAGACGTCGACGAGCTCCTGAACCTCGGAGCGCAGCTGGTGGATGGTCGTAAGCGTGGAGAGCTTCTGCTCGGCCAAAATGTCGCGACGCACGCCGCCGATCACGTTGAGGCCGTAGGTCTTGCGGTGACCGGAGAGCTTCTCGGCCAGGTCCATGGACTTCTCGCGGACGCGGAAGAACTGCTGGAAGCCGGAGTCGAAGCCGGTGTAGTGCGATGCGAGGCCAATATTGAGCAGGTGCGAGTGCAGACGCTCGACCTCGAGCATGATGGCGCGGATGTACTGGGCGCGCGGCGGGACATGAATGCCCTGGGCGCGCTCGACGGCCTCGGCGTAGGCCACCGAGTGGGCGCAGCCGCAGATGCCGCAGATGCGGTCGGCGAGGAACGTCACGGCGTCATAGTTCAGGCGCGTCTCGGCGACCTTCTCCATACCGCGGTGCACGTAGAACAGACGGTAGTCGGCGTCGACGATCGTCTCGCCCTCAACGAACAGGCGGAAGTGGCCGGGCTCGTCGGAGGTAATGTGCAACGGGCCCATGGGGACAAGCGTCGTCTCCTTGCCCTTGGTATCGGCCAAGAACTCGTAGTTTTCCATGTCGCTCGCGGGAGCGGGACGGAAGCGGTAGTCCATGGAGTCCTTGCGCAGCGGATACAGGCCGCTGGGCCAATCGTCGGGCAGCACCAGGCGACGACGGTCGGGCAGACCCTCGGGGATCAGGCCGAACATATCGCGCAGCTCGCGCTCGCCCCACACGCAGGCGGGGACGAACGGCGTCACGGACGGGAACGTCATCTTGGCGGGATCGACCTCGGTGCGCACGGTCACCCAGCCGGGGTCCTCCCCCCTCCATGGAGATGACGTAGTACACGGCGTAACGGCCGCACAGGCTGCGCTCGTCGTTGCCGATGATCACGGGAATCCAGCCGTAGCGCTCGTAATACAGGTAGTGGACGGCCTCGGGCAGCTTGTCCTGCTTGACGGTAATCGTCAGCTGGTCCTCGCACTGCCACTCGACCTTCTCGATGCAGCCCGGAACGGCGCGGCGCAGGGCCTCGACATGGCTCTCGCAGCGACGGGCATACACCTTGTTCTCAGTTTCAATCATTCGTTACTCCACCTCGCTCTGAGCGGTCTCGGTACCGAACACAGCGCGGTACATCGGCGTCGCGTGAAGTTCCTCGGTGCTCTGCTCGAGCACGATGCCAGTCGCGGTCTCCACACCGTGCACGAGAGGCAGCGGAGTGGCGATGCCAAACCACAAGATCATGACAGCCAGGATGATTTCGGGGATAAGCATGAGCGCCGGGGCCTCATGCTTGCCCATGCCCTGGGGCGCATGGCCGAATACCGACTTGAGTGCGATGCGGGTGAGCGCGGAGATGGCCACGGTAAGACCGAGGGCGACCACGACGACCAGCCACATGGGACCGGCGGTAACGCCGGCGACAAAAGTCAGGAACTCGGAGATAAACATGCCAAAGGGCGGGAAGGCGGCAAGACCAAGCAGCGCCAGGATGGCGAGCGCGGCGGTTGCGGGGGCAACCTCGACGACGCCCTGGATCTTGGCCAGGCTACGCGTGCCAAAGGCGTGCTGGATGTTGCCGGACACGCAGAAGGCAAGCGTCTTGGTAAAGCCGTGGAACACGCAGTGCAGCAGGGCCGCGGCGATACCCAGCGGGCCGCCGATACCCAGGCACAGGGCGATAACGCCCACGTTCTCCACAGACGAATACGCAAAGCGGCGCTTGAGGTCGTCCTGGCGGAACATAGAAAGTGCCGCCACCAAAATGGACAGCGTGCCGACGATCAACAGCAAAAGCTGCGGATACTCGGCGCCCACGGCCTGGATGGTAAAGCCGTAGAAGCGCATGATCACGAGCATGGCGCATTTAAGCAACACGCCCGAGAGCAGGGCCGAGACAGGGCTCGGGGCCTGGGAGTGGGCATCGGGCAGCCAAGTGTGCATGGGGAACAGGCCGGCCTTGGTGCCAAAGCCGATCACGATAAACGCAAAGGCGAGGCGCATGAGCGTCGGGTCGAACTTGTCGGCATACGGCAGCACGCACGACAGGAACGCGGCCTCGTGGGCGTTGGGAATCACGTCGGCGGCGTTGGCGTAGATCAGCAGCGTACCGAACAGGCCAAAGGCCACGCCGGCGGTGCAGACCATCGCATACTTCAAGAAGCCTCGAGGGCCGTCTTGTTCTTGTAGATACCCACGAGGAACACGGTGGAAAGCGTGGTTGCCTCCACGGCGGCCCACGTGAGGATCATGTTGTTGGACAGGCACGCGAGCAGCATGGTGAACACAAACAGGCTAAACAGTGCAAAATACTGCTTGGCGCGCTCGGCGGGCATGGAGCCCTCCTCGATATCGGCCTTTACATAGGGCAGCGAGAACAGCCCCGTAAGAAAAACCGATAAAGCCGATGAGCAGCACAAAGATGGCGCCCAGCGAATCGAGGTGGAACCACAGGCCAAGAGCGCTCGCGGTTTCGCCGCTCATAAGGACGTCACCGGCCGTCATAATCGACAGCACCAGGACGGCTGCGACGGAGACCAGGTTGAGACCGGCAAACACGTTATAGGACGTGTTCTTGGGCAAAAACGCCATGACCAGCGAGAACACCAAAGGAGTCGCGAGCAGGGCGAGAATCAACGTTTCCATGGACTACCCCTCAGCTCGGACAGGTCGCGCGCATCGAGCGAGTGGGAGTCGTCCCAAATGCGACGCACGACGATGGACATGATGATGACGGCAAAGATGGCGTCGGTGGCGATACCGATCTCGATGATCTCGGGAGCGGTGGGGGCCAAAAGCGCGAGCGTCACGTGGCTGCCGTTTTCCATAAGGCAGTATCCAAAAGATCTGCTTCATGATGTTGCGCTGCGAGATGATGCAGGTAAGGCCCACAAAGAAGTGAGCGAAGCTAATGGCGAGCGCAGGCGTTGCGACCTCGGCCGTGGGCAGGCTGATCTGCGTCACGACGGCAAAGCAGATCGCGACCTCCACGGCGATGATGCAGATAGCCCACGCGGGCTTAAGGCCGGCCTTGAGCGATGCGTCGCTCGGCTCGCCCATCTTCTTGTACGCACGGTTGAGGATATAAGGGACCAGGACGACCTTGGTGATAAAGGCGATCCGGCCCACATAAGCAGCTCCTGCGCACCGGTAGTGGCACCGAGCGTAGCGAGCAGTCCCACGAGCACCAGCGACTGCACCGCATACCAGCGGATGGCGTGCTTGATGTTCTTGGAGACGACCACCATGGTGGACGTGACGATCAGAAGGCCGCCAAGGATGTTGACGATCGAATAACCCATGTCGTTCTACCTCCTAACCGATCCAGCTGGCCGAAAGCGGGCCGCTGACGATGACCATGATGATGAGCACGATGAACACGAACGCCATCGCGCGGGAAGCGGGGCTCCCGCAGCGACCTCTTCGCTCGGCTCGCCGGGCAGGCAATAGCCCATCCACTTGAGGAACCAGGCAAAGGTGGCAACCGTCTCGGCAACCATGATGCACACGAGCACCAGGATCGCGACGTTGCCGGCACCCACAGAAAAGCCGCCGGCGATGATCTGGAACTTCGAGAAGAACGTGTTCATGGGCGGCACGCCGGCAATGGCGAGCGCCGCGACACCAAAGCCCACGCCCGAGATCGGGTACTTCTTTACGATGCCGCGAAGCTTGGGCAGCATACGCGTGCCGAGCGTAAAGGAGAACGAACCGGCGATCAGGAAGAACAGCGTCTTGGCGAAAGCGTGGTTAAAGATGTGGCAGACGGCGCCGTCAAAGGCCAGCTGGCTGCCAAAGACCGAAAGGCCCAGACCAAAGAACACATAGGAGAGCTGGGCGATCGTAGAGAAGGCCAGCAGACGCTTCATGTCCTTTTTGCGGCAGGTACATAAGGAAACCAAAGAGCATGGTGACCATGGCGTCGACAATGGCAACCCAGCCCACGATCTCGGGAATCGCCGGCAGAGACGAGTGCACGCGCGAACACGCACACGCCGACCTTGACCATCGAGGCGCCATGCAGGTAGGCCGAAACAGGCGTCGGCGCCTCCATGGCCGAAGGCAGCCACATGTACATGGGGACCTGTGCGGACTTGGCCCAGGCCGCAAACAACACGAGCAAAAGGACGATAGCCTTGAGCTTGGCGTCGAGGCCGGCAATCGCGGTGATGGCGAAGGTGCCGGTGTGGGCAAACACGATGGCGGCACCCAGATACAGGCCGAGTGCACCGATATGCGTGATGATCAGAGCCTTCATGCCGGCCTTCTTGGCCGTAGGCGACATGTAGTAGCTAATGAGGCCCCAAGAGCACGCACCCGTGATCTCAAAGAACACGAGCTGGCCCAAAAGGGTCGAGCTGTACACGAGGCCGGCCATGGCGCCGATGAAGGTCGCGAGGTACGCGTAGAAGCGACGACGCGGTGCGTCGGGATGCTCACGGTTATTCTCGCTCATATAGGGAATCGAATAGATCACGACAAGCAGGCCGATACCCACAAAGGCGGGCGCGAGCAGCGTGCTCATGCGATCGAAGGTAAATCCCATGACGAGGGTCTGCCCAAACGAGATCAGGGGGACCTGCGTGTCGGGCATGCCGGCGCCAGCGAAATTCGCGGCGAGGGCGATGGTGCAGGCCGTCGAGACGGCGGCACCCAAAACGCTGAACCACTTGGCGTACGGACGGGGGAACAGGGCGACGAGCACCGAGGCCACCATCGGGGCCGCGATAGCGACCAAGCCGAGAAGGGACAGACTGACTGCAAATGACATTGTTTCTCCCTTCTCCTACACGCCGACGACCACGAAGACAAACGCCAGAACGGCGATGCCCACGACGGCCCAGGTCTGATTGCCGAGCACCTTAAAACGCGAGCGCGAGCAGGAGTTCTCGATCACGCCGCATACGACAAAGTCGATCAGGCACTTCACCAGGAAGATGACCGCGCCCAGAACGGCGGCGACGCCCACGGTCGCGGGCTCGCCCCAGGGGACGAAGATCGCGCAGAACCAAGCGACGACCAGGACCTGTTTCATGGACATGGCAAGCTTGGCCATGGCGAGCGACGGGCCGGAAAGCTCGGCGAGCGGACCCTCCTGAAGCTCCTGCTCGGCCTCGGCCTGGTCAAACGGCAGCTTGCCGAGCTCCATGTAGCAGGCGATCGCAAAGGCGATGCCGGCGAGGATCACGGCGACCGGCGCGTCGATGGCGCCCGTCATGATGTGCTGACCCATGGTGGCGATGTCAGTGGAGCCGCACACCAGGGCGGCGGCAAACAGCGCCAGCAGCATGGACGGCTCGATGAGCACGCTCATAAGCAGCTCGCGAACGCCGCCGATACCGGCGTAGGCGTTGGACGAATCCACACCGCAGAGGGCGAAGAAGAAGCGGGCGAGCGCCAGGCTGTACATGATGGTGATGGCGTCACCAAAAACCGGGATGGGGCTTTGTGCCGTAAAGAGCGGCAGACCCATCGCGAGCATAAAGGCGACGGCGAAGAACAGCGGCGGCATAATGCGCAGCGCAAAGCTCGCGTCCTCGCTCTGGGACTCGGGGCGCGCAAAAAGAGCTTGGCCAGGTCGCGGTAGTCCTGCATGATGCTGGGGCCGCGACGGTTGTGCATCTTGGCGCGGATAACGCGACCGAGACCGGAGAAGAACGGCGCGACGGCCATAACGACCACGCCCTGCAGAACGGCAAGTACGATGTTGTTCATGCTCTCCCCTCCTTAACCCATTTGCACGGCGAGCACGAGGAACACCACGAGTGCCGCGACGATGTAGCAGATATAGATGCTGTAGTTGCCGCCCTCGAGCTTAGTCGCGAGGTCGGCGAGCTCTCGACACCCTTATGCGGGGCATCGACGAGAACCTTGTCGGGTACGGGCTCCACAGCCTCGGCCACACCGGTAAGCTTCTGGAAGAAGTGCGCGATGGACCAGCAGATGGCCGTGCAGCGGTCGCGCAGCGTGTAGAGCGGCTGCATAAACCAGGACACCTCGGAGGCAAAGGTCGTGGCCACGACGGGCATATGCTCGTTGGGGCATAACCGCATGCCCACGGCTGGGACTTCTGCACCTTGCCGACGGTCTTGAGCTTGCGATAACCGCAGGCAAGGCCAACAGCACCACGAGCGCAATGGCGATCGCGGGCGTGGAGGTGGCAGCGCCGGGTACTGGTTCATGAGCTCCATGCCCTCGGCGGCAAACACGCCACCGTACGGATGCAGCACGGACGCGGCGACATCGACCAGCACGGGCGCGATCACGGGAGCGCCAATGCCCAGCACGACGCAGATGGCCGCGAGCAGGCCCTGCGCAAACACCATGGGGGCGGGAACCTCCTTGGCATTGGCCGCGGCCTCGGGCGAGGCGCGGAGGCAAAGGAGACGCCATAGGCCTTGACGAAGCACGTGACGGCCAGCGCGCCGGTAATGGCAAGCGCGACGGCAGCGAACACGGCCACGATCATGACGGCCTTGTCGCCCTGCATGGCGGCGTTAAAAGAGCGACTGGTAGGTAAACCACTCGGACACAAAGCCGTTGAAAGGCGGGATGGCCGAGATGGCAAGCGCGCCAATAAGGAAGCAGATGGCCGTTGCCGGCATACAACGGAAAAGGCCGCCCATCTTCTCCATATTGCGCGTACCCGTGGAGTACAGCAGTGCACCGGCGCCAAGAACAGCTCGCCCTTAAACATCGCGTGGTTAAACGTGTGGTAGAGGGCGGCCATCAGGGCCAGGACGGCGATGCCGACAGAGTTGAGCGCCATGGCGGCCATGGAAGCGCCGACGCCGAGCAGAATGATGCCGATGTTCTCGACGGGTGATAAGCCAGCAGGCGCTTGATGTCATGCTCCTGCAGGGCGAAGGCCACGCCGAGGACCGACGAGATCGCACCGAAGACCATGACCATAAGGCCCCACCAGACCTGAACGCCCGAGGCGGAGAGCAGGTCGAGACCCACCTTGAGGATGCCGAAGATACCGATCTTGATCATGCCGCCGGACATGAGGGCCGACACGTTGGACGGCGCCTCGGGATGCGCCTTGGGCAGCCAGCCGTGCAGCGGGATGATACCGGCCTTGGCGCCAAAGCCAAAGAAGGCGAGCACGAAGCACACGGATGCGACCGCGGGGCTAAACTGCGTGGCGCGGAAATCCGCAAAGGCAAACGAGCCGCCGGCGAAGTTGGTCATGGTGAGGAAGCTCGCCATGATGAGCACAAAGCCCACGTGCGCGATCACAAAGTAGAGCCAACCGCCATGGATGGAGTTCTCGTTCTCCTCGATCACGACCAGGAAGTACGAGGTCAGCGACATGAGCTCAAAGGCGACCAGGAACCAAAACACGTTGTCGGCGGTGATGACGAGCATCATGGACGCCACGAAGGTGTTAAAGAAGAAGCCGGCGCGGCCCTTTTTGCCCGGGTACTCATCAAAGTAGTTGAGACCGTAGATCGAACCGGCAAACGCGAGCACCGAGATGAGCGCCACGAACAGGCCGGACAGCTGATTGAGCAGCAGCTGGAAATGGGCAAACGGGAAGAACACGATGGTGTCGACCGACGTGACATCGCCCAGCACGGCCTGGATACCGGCCACAAACGAAAGCACCGCGGCGACGGCGCCGATAAGGCAGCCGGCGGTCTTGGCGGCGTTATCGGCCTTGATCAGCAGAACCGAGGCGAGCGCACCGATGCACGAGACGGCAAGCGATGCGATAAACAGCGTCATGCTATCCATTGTTTACGCTCCCTTCTGCTTTCTCGGACAGGCCCTGGGCCACGGCGGCAACGTCAACGACCGGACCGTTTTCAATCGAGCGCAGGCGCTTGGCCTCGTCGAGCTCGCGATCGGCCGCGCCGCCCATAACGGTCAGCGCCTTGGTGGGGCACGCCGCCACGCAATGCGGGCCATCCGGATCGAAGGCGCACAGGTCGCACTTGACGGCGCAGGTGTACTGGCCGGGAGCCCACGTAAGCAGGCTGCTCAGAGACTTAGGATACGAAGGCGTCGGGTCGCACATGCCTGCGACACCGGCGATAGACGTGCCATCGGGATGGATGGCTCTCGAAGGGGCACGCGATGGCGCACAGCCTGCACCCGATGCACTCCTGCTCCTTGACGTGGATGCGGTCGCCATCGTGCTCGATGGCATTCACCGGGCAAACCTCGGCGCAGGGGGCACCCTCGCAATGGTGGCAGGCAAGGGCGGCCGAAATACCGCCGGTCTTCACGAGCGCCAGGCGCGGCGTATCCTGAAGACCCTGCATCCGGTGGGCGTCGGCACAGGCGGACTGGCATGTTCCGCAGCCGATGCACCTCTCCGGGTTGATGTCGATGAAGCGGTTCATCCCCACTTCCTTTCAAAATAACGGGCCGGGCTCCCGAACGTACGGGACGCCCGGCCCAAATAGCCAACGAGAACGGGACTACACGATTTGGTTCACGTGCGTCTCGTCGTCGAACTTGGCGGCGCCGGGCTCAACGTCCTGGGGAGCGGCGGCGTCCACCAGAGCCTGCTTGAGCTCGGTGTACCGACGCTCGACCTCGCCCTCGGCCCAGACCTGGTCGGCGATAGCGTCGACCTGGCAGGCGGAGAACTTGTCCTCGGGCGTATGCGAGACCGGGTCGACCTTGTGAATGGTCAGCTCGTTGCACTTGCCGATCCACCACTGGTAGGTCATGTAGACCGTGCCCTTGTTGATGCGATCGCTCACGTCGGCACGGCTGTATACCTGGCCGCGGCGGCTGTGAATCGAGACGATGTCGCCATTCTTGATGCCGCGCGCCTGGGCGTCCGCGGGATTCATGCGGACAAAACCGGGCTCGTCGGCAAGCAGCGCCAGCGTCTTGCAGTTGCCGGTCATCGAGCGGCAGCTGTAGTGGCCGACCTCGCGGACGGTGCACAGGATGAGCGGGTACTCATCGTCGGGAAGCTCGGAGGGCGCCTCCCAATCGTGCGCCATCAGGTTGGCGCGGCCGTCCTTGGTGGTGAACTTGCCACCAGCGAACATGTCGGGCGTACCGTGGTCGTTCACATCGGTGCTCTTGACGGGCCACTGGGCGTAACCGCCCTCGGGAGCCATCTTCTCGTAGGTCGCGCCCACAAAGTTGGGGCACAGGCTAATGCACTCGTTCCAGATCTGCTCGGTGTTGTCGTAGTGCATGGGGTAACCCATACGCGTGGACAGGTCCGCAAAGATCTCCCAGTTGTGACGGCACTCGCCCTTGGGCGGAACAGCCGCGTCAAAGTGCTGGAAGCTACGGTCGGATGCGGTAAAGACACCCTCGTGTTCGCCCCAAGAGGTGGCAGGCAGGATGACGTCGGCGAGCATGGTCGTCTGCGTCATAAAGATGTCCTGACAAATGAACAGATCCAGCTCGGAGAGCGTCTTGCGCATACCGGCCGAATCGGGCTCGGTCTGCACCGGGTCCTCGCCGTAGTTGTAGAAGCAGTGCACCTTGCCCTCGTCGACCAGGTGGCCCAGGTCGGTGAGCTTATAGCCCTCCTCGAGCGCGAGCTTTTCCTCGGGCACGCCCCAAGCCTTGGCAAACTTGGCACGCACTGCCGGGTCGGTGACCTTTTGGTAGCCAGGGTACAGGTTGGGCAGCATGCCCATATCGCAAGAGCCCTGGACGTTATTCTGGCCACGCACGGGCGCGAGACCGGAATTGGGTTTGCCGATCTGGCCGGCAACGCAGGCGATGGAGGCGATGGTGTGCACCGTCTTCAGGTTCTGCTTCTGCTGGCATACGCCCATACCCCAGCCAATGATGGCAGAGGGCTTCGCCGTGGCGTACATCTCGGCAGCTTGGTGGATCAACGCGGGCTCGACACCCGTGATGTCCTGTACGGATTCGGGAGTGTAGTTCTTGATGGTCTCCCACCATTCGTCAAAGCCGTTCGTGTGCTCGGCGACGAATTCCTTGTCGTAGAGGCCATCGTTGACCAAGCAGTTGGCAAAGGCGTTGAGGAACGCAACGTTGCAACCGTTCTTGATCGGAAGGTAGAGATCGGCGATACGCGCGGTTTCGATATGGCGCGGGTCGGCGACGATGATCTTGCAACCCTTTTCTTTGGCTCGCACGATACGCCTTGCGACGATGGGGTGCGAATCGGCAGGGTTATAGCCGAAGAGGAAAATGCAGCCCGCATCCTCCATACCGGGGATGGAGCATGACATGCAACCTGAACCAACCGTGTCCATCAGACCGAGGACAGTAGGGCCGTGTCAAGTACGGGCGCAGTTGTCCACGCTGTGGGTGCCGATGCACGCACGCGTAAACTTCTGCATGACGTAGTTCGCCTCATTGCCGCCGCCTCGCGAAGAGCCGGTGGTCATGACAGCGTTAGGACCATATTCGTCAATTATGGCCTGCATCTTAGATGCGGTGAAATCCAGTGCCTCGTCCCAGCTTACGCGCTCAAGATCCGCGCCCTTGGTGCGACGGATCATCGGGTGCAGTACGCGAGGAGTCAAGATCTTGGTGTCGTTGATGAAGTCATAGCCGCTCATGCCCTTAAGGCACAGCTCGCTCTGGTTGGTGATGCCGTTGAGCGGTTCGGTGCCCACGACCTGGCCGTTTTGGACCAGGAGGTTAAACTGGCAACCGGCGCCGCAGTACGGGCAGATCACTTTATGCTTCTCCATGACACCCTCCTTCCTTTCTCTGCTACCGATTAATCGGTACGTATTTGACAATCATTGGGCCTGTATGGCCGCCCGGCTACGCCTCGTTTTCGATGGTGGCGCGGGCACGCTCGGCAGTCAGCTCCGCCAGGCGCTCCTCGTCTACCAAGGTGAGGCCCTTGGTCGGGCACGCCTCGGCACACGCCGGACCGCCGGGACGGTCCACGCACAGGTCGCACTTGAGCACGAAGCTCTTGGTCTGCGAACCCACGCGCACGTCGCCCATCAAGACGGGGACCTGCGTGGTCGCCACACTCACGGCGCCAAAGGGGCAGGCCATGACGCAGCTCTTGCAGCCGATGCAGTTGTCCTCGTTGACGCCGATGCGATGGTTCTTTGGATCAAAGAACAAGGCACCCGTGGGGCAGGCCTTGGCGCACGGAGCGTCCTCGCAGTGGTGACATGCCACCGGTGCGGAGATCTCGTACGTACGCGTCACGCGCAAGCGAGGTGCGGCGATGTTGCCGGGAATATCGTGTGCCTCGATGCACGCCGCCATACAGGTTTGGCACCCAATGCAGCGTGAAGAATCAGCCACGACTCGTTTATTGCCCATGTTGTTCACTCCCTCCTGAATCCCATGCCGGAGAGACCCTGCCGACGTTGCCCCGGACCGCCCGTGGTCCGGCATCGGCGTATCGAGTGCATGCGGCGAAACAGGCACTTCGATAGAATTCCTCCAACGATATACAGGTTAAATATACGCAGTTGCAGGGGGCAAACTTGAGCATAGGCCCTGCAATACGGGTGTATTGCAGGGGTTTTGGCAGGTTGGAATTATTCTCTAGAAGCTATAAAGGTGAGTGTATTACATGCGTACGCCTCAGAGATTTTTACGCGCTCTCATTTTAGATGTACTACGCTTGTATTCAAGTTAATGGTTATTTACTTGAGCGAAATAAAGTAATCGTTATAAGATGCTCAAGTATCGGCACATGCCGCATTTGACCGACTATATTGCACGCTCATTAAGGGGGCCAGTGATGTCATCGACTCAAAAACGAGCCATCCTGCAGGTGCGCATTCGCGAGGAAGACAAGCAGCATGCCGAACATCTCTACAACGCCATGGGCACATCGCTCGCCGAGGCCGTCCGTCTATTTGTCGCGCAGAGCATTTTGATGCGCAAGCTCCCCTTTCAGCCGGTCGCCGTGCGCTCAAAGGACGGCACCGCCGCCTATGGATCGCTCAAAGCATACGGTGACCCCAATCGCCGCTCCGAGGAGCGCAATGCCTGGATTGAATACCTTGCCACAGAAAGCGACGATTCGATTTTGGGTCCCGAGGAAGTAGATATCCATGAGTAGCACCATCATCGACGAGACCGTCATCCTACGCTACCTGCTTGACGACGACGAGGTCCTGTCACCGCGCGCCGCCAAGGTCATCGCCACGCGCACCGCTCGCGTCTACCCCGAGATCATCACGCGCGTCGCCGTTACGCTGCGTGACGTCTACAAGGTCCCGCGTGTGGAGATTGCGACGGCCATGACCAAGCTGCTCGATGACGTCATGGTCGACAGCCCACCGTTGTCTCCCTTGCCGTCAAACTCTTTGGCAAGACCCATATGGACTTTGCCGACTGCCTCCTCGCCGCCCGAACCGCCATCTACAACGATGATGTCGTGAGCTTTGGCAAGCCCATCATCCAAGGCATGATCGATTACCGCCACAAGCGCCAAACCGCGGCCGACGCTCGCGACCGCGCCGCCGAAGCCCGCAGCCGAAGCACCGACTCCACCATCGACAAGCTCCGCCACCGCCCCCGCAGCTAACCCCATCCCCATCTGAGTTGCGGTGAAATACGGACTGTTTCATGCCTTTAAAGGCCTCAACAGTCCGTATTTCACCGCAACTTATTGAAGGTGGACCGCGAACGATTTCGCTATCGGGAGTCTGCGTAGGGTTTTATTGTCGGAATGCCGTAACCGCGCATCATGGCACCGAACGATTCTACGTCGTAGGTGTCCGAGAGTTTGAAATGAATGACGTTGTGGCCCATGGCGCGAAGGTTCGCGTCGCGCATGAGGGCCGCTCGATACGCTTTTTGCCGCCGCCCGCTCTGGATCATTTTGAGCCTCGTCTTCAAACTTGCCTAGCCCATGCAGCTCTGCCAGCGTCCATGAGCCGTCTGGCATCTGCCAGCCATAATCTGCTAGATAATAGCCAGCGTTTCCCGGTCGCGTTATCTCAACTTGAAGCTCGGGCGCGGCAACCCCAGCGAGAATCATCGCTGCTCTCGCCTCAGACTCGCCGCCATTGTCTGACCTGCCGTCCATATACTCAAAAACGTCAAAAGCACGCGCGATGCCATGCAGCCCTCGACAATTTGCCTGCGCATATGCTCGCAGCTCTTCGCGTTCGACATCGTACTCACGGGCCAAGCCATCGACATAACCCAGCGCATAGCGAAAGGCGCTCGATCGCGCGATATCAACAACCGTTCGACACGGATCCGTCAGTGTAAACAGACCAAGCCGCCACACTTCGCCCGGGCGCCAGCGCTTGTATTCAACGAACTCATACGTATCACGCCTTGTAGACCGTGGCAGCAGCACTTGCACTTTATCCAGAAGCGTATACGCCGAGCCGATGCCGTAGAGCAACGCTGCTGTCGCTCCGCAAAACACAGCATCCGGTTCAACGACCGCAATAGCGGATGCCAGCTGAAAGATACGATCTTCAACCCCAAGATTATTCCAATAGACCGGATCCGCATACACATGGTTGTAAAGACGAAGCATGAGCTCTTCCTGCATAAGCTCGCGCGCACGGCGTTCATCCCAAGGATCAATTGTTATAAGCAGCTGTCCATCTTGATGAATTCCAACGGCCGAGAATAGCATCCTTGCATAGGACTGCGGAAAATGTTTGCCTTTATCGAGCATGGCCAACCCCATAACCATCACGGCGGAGAGAATACCATTACGCTATCGCATGCTTCCGTCCGCAGGCCTTGCCAAAAGCTGACCAAAAGCTTGACGTCGCAGGTCAGAGCTTCAAAAATATTTCCACTCTCGGTAGACGGTCGCTACGATCCTCCCAACGGCATCAAAATCCAACCTTACAAATAGTTGCGGTGAAATACGGACTACATGGGCCATAAAAGCCGAAAACAGTCCGTATTTCACCGCAACTTAGGAGGGGATGTGGGGTCCCTGGCATGTATATGAAAACGGCTCTGGCACCAAATGGAGCCAAAGCCGTTAAAACTATCCTATGGAGCGGGCGACGGGAATCGAACCCGCGTCATCAGCTTGGAAGGCTGGGGTTCTACCATTGAACTACGCCCGCAAGATATGGTCGGGACGACAGGATTTGAACCTGCGACATCCTGCTCCCAAAGCAGGCGCGCTACCAAACTGCGCCACGTCCCGAAGGTGTTGAGCAGCTAAGGTCTAAACCTTGCGTGTCCCAAAGCGAAGGAAATTATAGGGGAGACTCCCCGCCTGTGCAAGCGCAGAAACCCTAGCTCCTCGAATGTGCGACAAAACGACTATGGAGCAGGCCGATCACAAATGCCACCACGGCAACCGGCGCCCACGCGGCACCGATATCCGCCAACGGCAGCGCATCAAACGGCAGCCACGTGCCCCCCAAAGAACGCATCGCGGACCGAGGTGATCACGCTCTGCACGGCAACCACACCGCCAACCCAGACCCACACCTGCGGATGAGCGTCGCAAAAGCCGTGTACCAAACCCATGAGAACCAGCACGATGGCGACGGGATACAAGGCGTTAAGCATGGGCACCGAGAACATAAGGATCACGTCGAGGCCCACGTTGGAGAGCACGCACGAAAACGCCGCGAACACAAAGGCAAGGATCGCGAAGGGGCGGCGCATGGCCCCCTCGGAAGCCTCCGCTCCCCCTTCAACTACGTACGTCTCACAGAAATAGCGCGAGCAGCAGCTGATGAGGCCGATGCACACGTTCATGCAGGCAAGGAAAAAGATCGCAAAGACCACGACCGTGCCGACAAGACCAAAGTGCATAGAGGCCGAACGGGCAAGGATGGCAGCGCCGTTGGTGGCATCGGGCATAACCGTGCCGAGTTGCATTCCGGCAAGCGCCAGGCCGCAGTAGATGACGGCCATGAGCACGCCGGCGATCACACCGGAACGCGAGATCTCGAAGGCCACGCGCCTATCGTCGGTAACGCCCAACTCGTGGATGGTCTCGGCGATGATGATGCCGAAGGCGAGCGACGCGAGCAGGTCCATGGTCTGATAGCCAGTCAAAAAGCCCTGCACGGCGGCGCCTGCATCGTAGGGAGCCTGAGGCGCGGCAGCCGGTCCCAGTGGCGAGACCACGGCGGCACCCACGACCAACACGATGAGCGCAATGAGCGCGGGGCCCGTAATGCGGCCGAGCACGCGCGTGATGACACCCGGGCGCAGCGTGAGAGCAAACGCGACGACAAAGAAGCCAACGGCAAACACCAGACGAGCCGTGCCAAGCGAAACGCCCTCGGGCAGCAGCGGCACCAGCATCTCGAAGGCCGTAGAGCTTGTGCGCGGAATGGCCAGGCACGGGCCGATGGCCAGATACACCGCCGCAACGAAGAATTCGCCAAACTTAGGATGCACGCGCCCAGCCAGCTCGCGGGCCGTGCCGGCGAGCGCGACGGCGATAAATCCCATAACAGGCAGACCGATAGCGGCAATCAAAAAGCCGATCATGGCAAGCGGCGTGGCCGTGCCGGCCTGAAGTGCCAGCAATGGCGGAATGATGAGGTTACCGGCGCCAAAGAGCATCGAGAACAGCGCAATGCCGACGGTAACGACATGGTCGGAGCGCAGACCGCGCGGTGCGGATGAGGCCATAGGCACACCTTTCGGGTCGAAACAAAAACGGGACGGGCAAAAGACCCGTCCCGCAAGTATATACGCTCTAGCAGGCTAAATCGCGCAAAGCGTCAATCGCAGTGTCGACTTCCTCGTCCGTGTTGAAATGCCCAAACGAGAAGCGAACGACACCCTGGCGCTCGGTCCCGAGCGCGCGGTGCATGAGCGGAGCGCAATGGGCGCCGGGGCGCGTCGCAATCCCCCACCCTTGCATGAGCGCGTCCGAGATCTCGGCAGAGTCGATATCACCCACGTTGAGTGAGACGATCGCCGAGTGCGACGGCTGGTCAAAGGCGCCGTAGAGCTTGATCTCCGGGATTTCGCGCACGCCAGCGAGAAAGCGATCGGCCAGGGCGCGTTCGTGAGTCGCAATCGCTTCAACTCCACCCTGAGCCTCAATAAAATCAAGGCCTGCGGAAAGGCCCGCTATGCCGTGGCCGTTGAGCGTACCGGCCTCCAGGCGCGTGGGCCACTCAAGCGGCTGCAGCGCATCGAAACTGTGCACCCCGTACCGCCCATGGCCCACGGAGCCACATCAATGCCCTCCGCCACGGCCAGGCCACCGGTGCCCTGCGGGCCCATGAGCCCCTTGTGGCCGGTAAAGCACACCACGTCGAGCCCCATGGCCTGCATATCGATATGCGCTGTGCCGGCAGACTGCGAGGCATCAACGATCACAAGCGCACCTGCCGCATGCGCGATGGCAGCCACACGCGAAACGTCGACCGAGTTGCCGGTCACATTGGAGGCGTGCGTCACCACTACGGCACGCGTGTCAGGCGTGACCAGCTGCTCGAGCTCGTCGTAGTCGAGCACGCCGTTCGCGTCACAGCCCGCATGCTCAACAGTCACGTCCTGCTCTACCGCCAGGCGGTTGAGCGGACGCAGCACGGAGTTGTGCTCGAGCACCGTCGTGACCACACGGTCGCCGGGGCGCACCACGCCATTGATGACGGTGTTGAGCGCCGCAGTGGAGTTGGGCGTAAAACAGACATGGTCAGCACGCGGGCAGCCCAGCAAACGCGCAAGCTTGGCACGGCAAGCGTGAATCGTACGAGCGGCATCGAGGGCACCCGACGTGGCGCCGCGCCCGGCATTGCCGAGCGAGCACATCGCCTGCGTCACGGCATCGATGACCGTCTGCGGCTTGTGCATGGTCGTCGCCGCGTTATCCAGGTAGATCATCGCACGACCTCCCACATATCAATCACGGTATAGCCCTCGGTGGGAACGCCCGCCGAGGCAAGTTCGTCGCGCAGCAGCTCCTCATCGGCAGGCAACGCCTTCCACGCCAGACCGCAGCCGGCAGCGACCTCCCCGGGCACGGGAATCGTTCGCCCGGGAAGGCCGCGCTCAATGCACAGGGACTCGCAGCCCATGGCGGCCGCCGTGGTGGGAAACGTGATGACAAGCGCCGGGCGTTTCTCCCTCATGGCAACTCCAACCAATACGCTACGGGCGCACGACGCGCACGGCCTGCTCCATCTTCTCCACGATCACGTACATGTTGGTGATCTCGCCCACCGCAAGCTGGTCTTTAATGCCATAGTGGTCCAGGCAGGTGCCGCAGGTAAGGATCTCGACGCCCTGCTCGGCCAGACCCTTCAGGTCGTCGAGCACCGGCGAGCCCCTCGACGGTGAGCTTGGCGCCGCCGTTGTAGAACAGCATGGTCGCGGGCAGCTCCTCCTGCTGCGTCACGGCAAAGATAAAGGCCTTCATGAGCTTGTGGCCCAGCTCGTCGTCGCCGCGGCCCATGCAGTCGGTGTAGACGGAAATGACGAGTTTGCCCTTGCCGGCGCTGGCGTCGCAGAAAGCAGCACCGTCCTGATCGGGGTCCGCAACGGCCACGGCACCGGCGGTCGCGACAGTCACGTGCCACTCGGCGTCCGAGATCTTCTCGACCGAGGCCGTGCAGCCCCCTCCTCCGCCATCTTGGAGATGTTCTTGACGGCGGTCTCGTTATCGACCGAGGTCACCACGGCGCCCTCGCCATCAAGCTGTTTGAGTGCCTTAAGCGTCTTGACGACGGGCAGCGGGCAGGCATCGCCCATGGCATTGACTTCAATTTTGGTAGACATAGTTTTTCCTTTCAAAAGGGACCGCCCAGAACAGTAGGCGGTCGCATAAACGGTTTTCCTTAATGCACAACGCGAACGGCAGGACCGCCCGGCACCGGCTCGCACACGCGGCCGATCGTAGCGGCAACGCGCCCCTCGGCATGTAAACGACGCGCAAGCTCATCCGCATCCGCCGCGGGCGCCGCAATAAGCAAACCGCCCGAAGTCTGCGGATCGTACAGCGCATCCAGCATGCCCGGCTCCAGGTCATCGTCGGCAGCTACACGCGGGCCAAAGAAGTCCTGGTTGCGGTAGGAGCCCGCGGGGATAATGCCCAGACGCGCCATGTCGAGCACCTGGTCAAAGAGCGGCACCGCCCCCGACGCGAGCTCGATTTGCACGCCCGAGCCCTCGGCCATCTCGCACGCATGCCCGATCAGACCAAAGCCCGTAATGTCGGTGCAGCCGTGAAGCTCAAGTCCCTCGGCCAGACGAATCGGAGCCTCGTTGAGGGTGCGCATCGAGTCAAGCATGGCTGCGGCCTCGTCCTGCTCGATGAGCTCGCCCTTAATGGCCGTGGTGATAATGCCCGAGCCGATCGCCTTGGTCAGCAGCAGAACATCGCCCACGCGTGCGCCGCTGTTGGCGAGCATGCGGTCGAGCGCGACAAAACCACTCACGGACAGGCCGTACTTGGGCTCGTCGTCGTTGATGGTATGGCCGCCCGCGATGGAGCAACCCGCCTCGACGCACTTGTCGGCGCCGCCCGCCAGAATCTGGCCGGCGACCTCGATGCCCAGGCAGCTCGGGATGCACAGCAAGTTCATGGCATGGCTCGGCCGCCCGCCCATGGCGTAGATATCCGACAGCGAGTTGGCCGCGGCGATCTGGCCAAAGAGGAACGGGTCGTCGACCATCGGTGGGAAGAAGTCGATGGACTGCACGAGCCCCAGGTTCTCCCCTACGCGGAAGACGCTCGCATCGTCGGAGGTATCGAACCCTACGAGCAGGTTGTCGTTATGCACATTGGGTAAATCGCCCAGGACCTGGGCGAGGGCTCCGGGAGCCAACTTAGCGGCTCAACCGCTCGCGGCCGTCATGGACGTGAGCCTAATCTGATCGTCAGCCATCGATACCTCCTCTCATCGGTCAATCATTTTCTCCCAGTATACGCATGAATGCGAGCCTGCGGCGGATGCATTAATTGAGCGCCTGTGCGCGAATCGCCGCGCCAATCGCTCCGGCAAAGCGAGCCTGGGGCGAGGTAGTCACCGGCGACCCCAGCAGCTCGCCCAACCGCTCCACCACGAAGGCGTTCTGCACAGGCCACCGGTCAGGTAGTACGGGGCGCCCGCGGCCTGCCCGGCCATGGTCGCCACGCGCGAGACCACGCTGTCGATCACGCCACGTGCAATGTTCTCGCGCGGCTCACCGCGACCGATCAGGCTGATGACCTCGCTTTCGGCAAACACCGTGCACATGCTGCTGATCTTGGTGGGCTCACCGGAACGCGCAAGGTCGGCCATCTGCTGTTGGGAAATACCCAGACGGTCGGCCATGATCTCCAAAAAGCGCCCCCGTACCGGCAGCGCACTTGTCGTTCATGGCGAACTTGGCCACGCGGCCACTTTTAAGCTGAATGACCTTGGTGTCCTGGCCGCCCACGTCAATCACCGTGCCGTGATCGCCAAACAGGCGCACGGCACCGGTGCCGTGGCAGGTGATCTCGGTCACGACCTTGTGCGCATAGGGCACGGCGACACGGCCGTAGCCGGTCGCGATCACGCGCACGTCGTCGGCAGCCGCGTCATAGCCGGCCGCTGCCAGTGCCTCGCGCAGACGCTCGGCCGCATCGACCGAGGAGAACCCAGTTGGCTGCACGCACGTCCACGCCACCGAACCCTCCCCGTCGACCACAGCAGCCTTAGCCGCCGTAGACCCGATATCGATCCCGATCCCTATCATGGCTCTCCCAATCTAAACATCAAAGGTAGCGGCGCGTTCAGGCGCCTTAGCTCTAGGTTTCTCAGGTGCCGGAGGTTGCCCCGAAAGAGGAGCGCAGCGTACTTTGGTACGCAAGCGACGGTTTGAGGGGCAAGATCCGGTGCCTGAGGAAGCTAGAGGGTTTCGATGAAGGCGGCGATGCGCGTCTCAATCTGGCCCATGTCACCGTTGCTGTAGTCGGTCTCGATCTTCATATACGGAATACCCGCACCCTCGACGGCCTCCTGCATGCGCGCGCTCTCAACGTTAAAGGTGTGGCACGCCTGCAGCACGCTCCACTACGCCATCGACGTGATACTTCTCGCACATGGCCAGCGTGTTCTCCATACGACCGTCGTTGGGCGTCATGACCGAGCAGTTGATATCCAGGTAGCGGTCGGCGATGGCGCGCAGAATGTCGGGAGCCTCCGGGTCGATCATCATGGCCGCCGTGCGCTCTCCCGAGCAATCGTCCATGCACACGACCACGCCGCCGTTGGACTCGATGGTGCGACCGATCTTGTTAATCACACCGCCCACCGGGCAACCGGTGATCAGAATGCGCTTGGCATCCGCTGCAACCGGGCGCTCACCTGTGTCGTAGGCCTCGCGCAGCTTGGCAACCTTTTGCTCCAGCTGCTGCGTATAGGCCTCGATATCAAAAGCTGAACGTACCGGCAAACATGGTGCTCATCAGGTCGACGCCGCTCATGGCCGCCGGCTGGTTGGCCTGCAGCGCAAACATCTCGAGCTGGGCCGCACGCAAGCGGTTGCGACGACGGACGGCAGCGCGCAGGTCATCGTCGGTAATCGTGATGCCGTAGAAACCCTCGAGCTCCTCCTTGAGCAGGCGGCACTCCTCGTACCAGCCTTCACGCTCGTAGGCGCGATCGCGACCCTGCGGCAGATGCAGAATGTGCGTGCGCTTGAGCTCGTTGAGTAGCTCGTACATCTTCTTCTTGCCGTCGCAGGTGGTCTCGCCGATGATCATGTCGCTAAAGTACGTAAACGGGCACTTTTGCGAGTAGGCAAAGCCGTAGGTCGACTTGATGAGCGGGCAGAGGTTTGCCGGCAGCACCTTCTCGGCCTCGGGAATCACCTCATCGGACGTACCGCACAGAGCGACACTTGCGGCCCCCGCGGCATCGATAATCTCGAGCGGCGTATAGCTGCACAAAAAGCCGACCAGGCGATTGCCCGCCTGCTTGTAATCCTTGACACGAATAAACGCCGCCTTGCGCTGCTCGTTGAACTCCTCAAACGTGCGCGGCAACGGCTGCTCAATGACCCATTTTCCGACATATAACTCCTTAACAAACCTTTTGACCAACCGAGGAAACGGCTTTCCCAGGGCCCGAGGTTGCCGTGAAAGAGGAACGCCGCGTATTTTGGTACGTAAGCGACGGTTTGAACGGCAAGATCGGGTGCCTGGGGAAGCCGCCGGAACGGATACCCTAAATGGTTTCCAAGAAAGCCTCGATCCTGGTTTGCAGTTGGCCTGCATCCTCGCCGGCGTAGTCGGTCGTGATGTGCATAAACGGAATGCCGGCCTCCTCGGCGGCCTTCTCCACGGCAAACGACTCCATCTCGTAGAGCGTGCAGAACTGCAGGGCCACGTCGACGATACCGTCGGCATGCAGGTCCTGGCCATCTGGACAATGTCCTTCATACGCTGGTCGTTGGGCGTAAAGACAGCGCAGTTGATCTTAAAGTAGCGCTCGGCGATGGCATCGAGCATCTCGTCGACCGTCTCACCGGACTCGTCGACCAAGTCCTTGTAATAGCGCGAACCCGTGCAGGACTCCTCGCCCACCACGACGCCGCCGGCCTTCTCGATAAGGTTGAACAGCTTCCAGTTGGGCACGGCCATGGGCGTACCGGTGTACAGGATGCGCTTGGTGCCCTTGGGCGCCACGCCCTCGCCAGCCTCAACGCGCTGCTCGCACTCAGCCGCCATATCGTTGATGGCTCCGGTCAGACGCGGCGTGTCGTCCATAAAGGCGGCCTGGACGGTCAGCAGGCTGTCGAGACCGCTGATGGGCGCTGGATCGGCAGCGCGCGTGGCAGCGAGACGCTGCAGGGCGCGGCGCTTCTCGTTGACGGCGTGGGTGGCAGCCTTCAGACGCTCGGGCGTAATCGTGACGCCGCACTCTTCCTCGATCTTGGCCGCGAGTTTCTTGACCTCGGCCTTCCAAGTCACGAGCGTCGACTCGTCGTGTACGTTGGGAATATCCATGACGTACATGTTCTTTTGCGTGGCAAAGAACTCGTAGGCCTTCTTCTTGCCATCGCAGGTGTTCTCGCCCACCACCAAGTCACTCGACTCAATGTAGGGGCAGACCTCGCCCAGCTTAAAGCCGGCAAAGCTCTTGATGAGCGGACAGGTGTTGCGCGGCAGATGCTCCTCGACCTTATCGGTCGCCCAATCGGCACCCGAGCACAGGCCAACAGGAATGCCGTCGCAGGCGAGCACAATCTCCTCGGGCACGTAGACGCAGAACGAACCGACGATTTTGGTAGCCTCGCCGGCCTCCTTCTTGTCGAGCATCTCCATAATACGGCCGCTATGGATGTTGGTGGCGACAAAATCCAGATAGGACGTGGACTTGGGACGGTTGTTCTGCGACAGGAACATGTCCCCGTACATCTGGCCCACGGCGCCCAGCAGCATATCGTGGTCGGCAAGATTCATGCCGAGGCTCTCCCCACATCGGATGGAAATCGAATTCTTCAGCCATGACGGCCCCTCTCGAACCAAAACGGATAACAGCGGTATCGATGCACGACGGACGGCGATTGCCCGGCCGTGCTCAAACCCGGAATTTTAGGGAACCTGCTTTGCGGTCGATTATTTAGTTGTGCGTCGTCTCTCCCGGAGCCGTGAACATACCTGCTCATATGCGGCTCCGAGCCATATACAGGGCGCGCGCGGCAACGCGGCGAATATATGTCGTCTGCGGCATGTGCGCACCCTCCTTTACAAGTTGAGGTTAACTATATCAACGGTCATCGCCCATGCGAACACCGTTGACATTCGTACGACAGCCGTCGTGTGCCGTCGTTTAATAAATAATTATCTTGATTGATAAGAGTTTGTCATCCTTCATTCGGCGAACGGCAAGACGAGGCCGCCGAGGCTTATATCCCCGACGGCATTACCCGACGCTACCGACAAACCAAATGGATCCTACTCGCATCGAAATGCATGCGCAGCGTCTCGCCTGCTTGCGGCAGCTCGTCGACAGGCACGCCCACCTTGTTGACCTTCCACTGCAGACGTGTGGGCGCATCGACGCGCGGCACGTCCAGCAGCACCAGCCGCTCAAAGCGCGAATCGCTCACACGGGCCACGTGCAAATCATAGCTGTTGCGCCCCCGCTCCGCGCGATTGTCAACATGGAAGTAGCTTGCGCGAATGCCCAGGTACGCCGCATCATCGGGAACCTCGCGACCCACGTTAAAGGTCATGCCCCAGTCGAGGGCCTCAACTTCTTCGTCGCCGATCTTGCGCGCCCGGCTTGTGTTCTTGCAGCCCGTCAGGCGCAGTGCCGCCAGCGTCTGCGGACGGCGGACCACGTCCTCGACGGAGCCGATCTCCTCCACATGCCCGTCGTGCATCACGCAGATGCGCCCGCACAGGCGGCACGCTTCGTCGATGTCGTGGCTCACGTAGAGCACGGTGCGGTTGCATACATCGAACAGGTCGAGCATGTTCTGTTCGAGGGCGCTCTTAAGATAGGAATCGAGTGCGCTCATGGGCTCGTCGAACATAAAGATGCCCGGGTGTGCCGCCACCATGCGGGCAAGCGCCACACGTTGCTGCTGACCGCCCGAGAGACGCGCGGGATAGCGGTCGGCAAAATCCGCCAGACCGAAAATGCCCAGATAGCGCTCGGCGAGCTTTTTGCGCGGCGGCGTCGCCCGCATCCTTTACGCCGGCGCATACGTTATCGGCCACCGTCATGTTGGGAAACAGCTGATAGTTTTGGAACAGCAGGGCGCATTTTCGCTCCTGGGGCGACAGGTTGATGCCCGCCGCCGAGTCAAAAAGGTCACGCCGTTGACGACGATCTTGCCCTCGTCGGGCGTCTCCACGCCAGCGATGCAGCGCAGCGTACAGCTCTTGCCGCAACCCGAGGCACCGAGCAGCGCCACGCGATCCTCGCCGGCCTCAAGCTGCATGTCGAGCATAAACCCGGGATAACGTTTTAATATCCAAAACGAGCGACATAGCCTATCGACCTCCCTGCGGCGCCGCATCATCGCGCATGAGCTCGGCCAGCGCCTCGCGATCGATACGCAGGCATCACCACCCGCCGGGTCGAGCGAATCGCCCTGTGCCCGGCGAGATCCTTTGGCCTGCTTACGCTCCGCGCGGAAAGGCCCCGCTCGCGATACTTTTGCGAGTGTGCCGTGTACATGTTGATGAACAGGATGACTAGGAAACTAAACACGATCACGACGGCGACCCAAAAGAGCGCTACCGACGTGTTGCCGCCCATCCACTCAAAGTAGATGGCGATGGGGATGGTCTGGGTAATACCAGCGTAGTTGCCCGCAAAGAACAGGGTGCAGCCAAACTCGCCCATCGCGCGGGCAAAGGCAAGCACCGTGCCGGCGGCAATCGAGGGCCAGCCGAGCGGCATCATAAGCTTGGCAAAGATGCGACGCTCGGACCAGCCCAGCGTGCGCGCCGCATCGAGCATCTGCGTGTCGAGGCTCTCGAAGGCTCCGAGCGCCGTACGATAGACGAGCAGGAAACGACACCACCGACGGCAGAGATCACCGCTGCCGGCCACGTAAAGACAATCGAGATGCCGTGAGCGATCAGCCACTGGCCCACCCCCGGTCGAGCGACCAAATAGCATGAGGAGCAGAAAGCCGCAGACCGTGGGCGGCAGCACCATAGGAACCGTAAAGACCGAATCGAGCAGGCCCTTGATGCGACTCGAGGTACCCATAGTCTTCCACGCGGCAAACAGGCCCAGCGCAAAGGCAATCACTAGGGCGAGGCCGCTCGTTTTGATAGACACCCAAAACGGGCGATAGTCGATGTCGCCCAAAAAAGGAAGTCAGAGAGGTCAAGGGCCCCTGCTCATCCCGCAACACGACAGACGATGCTTCTACCATTTGAGCGCTATCAAGCCAACGCGCCGCCTTTGGCATCACCCGAGGCTGATGCAATCACCACATAGCGGTCCCCATCCGTACCGCGCTCGTCAAAGCCATAGGGTATACCCACCGGCATCAAACGTTGTTTCCGCCATGACATACCAAGGAAGATCAACGTCCCCTAGCTGTGCACCTCCCATGCAGTTTGCGCTGTCGAGCTCACAGACGAGGGCCTTGAGACCCGATACGCACTCGTTGTCCTGCGGATTCAATCCATACTTCTCGACCGCCTTGGGCGATGTCCACACCACAACGCGATCGGCAGCAGGCGCCACTACAAGGTCCACGTCCTCGTCAACGGGAAACCGGTAGCCCTCAGGCTGGCCCTCCATGGCACGAGCGGTCCCCTTGGCCAACCGCTCAAAACCCTCGATCCCATAGGAAAGCCCATGAGCGGTCGCAGCAACCTGGGCCCCGTCCTCAGCGTCCCCAGCAAACGCAAATCCCGGCACCCAGCAAAGCGCGAAGGTCAAAGCACAGGTGACAAGCATGCGGAATCTATTAAGCACGAAAAGCTCCAAGACGGATTCAAGGACGGAGTGAAACACAAAACGATGGAATTATCGCGCCAAGCCGCACTACTCGGAAAGCTCAAAGCCGTACTTAGCCCAAATCTTCTGGGCCTTCTTGTTGGACAGGCAAAGTCGATAAACGCCTTGGCCTCGACGGCATGTTCGGAGCCATCGGCGACAGCGCCCGGATACACGATGGGCTTGTGCGAGTCCTCGGGACACACAAAGGCCTCCTCGACACCGTCATAGCGGAAGATGTCGGAGCTATAGACAAAGCCAGCCACGCAGTCGCCCGTGGACACATAGGCGGCGGCGGTACCAACTTTGTCAGCCAGGGCCACCTTGTCGGCGATCTCGGGCACGTACTCGCCGTCGTCGCCCTCGGTACCGGTATAGAGGCCCACGAGAAGCCAGCGCCTGGTTGGCGTACTTGCCGGCGGGAACGGTATTGGCGTCGCCGATGGCGATCTTGCCGTCCAGATTCGCGACGTCGGCGATGGCCTCGACCTTGGTGTCGGAGCCCTCGGCGCGAATGATCACGAGATCATTGACGAACATGTCCTCACGTGTGTCGACGTCGACGAGCTCGGCGGCCTCGGCGTCGTCCATGGTGCCCTTGGAGGCCGTGATGAGCACGTCGACGGCGGCACCGGCGCGCATCTGCTCGACAAGGTCGCCAGACGCCTTAAACTGCGTGTCGGCAAACGTGGTGCCGGTCTGCTCTGTGTAGAGCTCCTGAACCTCGGGCAGAGCTTTCTCGAGCGAGTTGGCGGCAAAGACCTGCAGCTCGACGGCCTTCTTAGAAGATGACTTAGCGGAGCCGGCATCGGATCCAGCCGGCTCGGACGTCTTGTTGCCCGAGCAGCCGACAAGGTCAAGGCCGGCAGCAGCGGCAGCAGAAAGCGAGACGAATCCGCGGCGAGAAACCATATCGAACATATTCAACCCTTTCGGACCTTGTGCCCGGGCACCCCTACCGCGGGCTTTAATCTGCAACCAGATTATACTTCTGCGAGAATAATGATAGTGAGAAATTATTCTCGCTAGAGAATATAGTTTCGAGTTGCCATACACCTTGGCGTCGCTTCGGCGGAAAACAAAGGCGGAGCAGCCGTTCAGGTCGCCCCGCCGCAGGTAAACCGCTTAGTTGGTATGCCCGCCGCCCGCTGTCATCTGAGCCGCATGCTCCAGCTGGTCTGCTATGGCCTCCCAGCTTTCGCGAGCGGCCTTCGTAGAACCGGGAAAGTTTACGACAAGCGTATGACCTCGTTGCATGCAAATAGCGCGCGAGAGCATAGCGCGGCGCGTCTTGGTCATGGAGTACGCACGGATTGCCTCTGCAATACCCGGCACATCGCGGTCGCAGACGGCACGCGTCGCCTCGGGCGTCACGTCGCGCATCGAAAGCCCCGTGCCGCCACAGGTGAGCACGACATTGGCGTGGCACTCATCGGCGGCTTCCGCAATGGCATCACCGATCTCGCTGACGTCGTCGCGCACGACCACATGCGAGGCGACCGCCCAGCCCTGCGCCACGATAAGCTCCTCGAGTGCAGCACCCGCCTCGTCCTGGGCAAGGTCGCGTGTGTCCGAACACGTCACAATCGAAATCTTCAACTCCATAGCATTCCTCCTATAGCACAGTGCCCTCGGGCAGGTCGACTCGCACGACATCCACGACGTCCCCCGCCTTGAGCTCGCACGGTCCTTCGTCAATACGCAGTAGGCAGTTGGACCGCTGCATCGTGCCGAGCAGCGCCGAATTCTGCGTCTTGGCCTCGGTCACCAACAGTTCACCGGTCTTGGGGTCGCGCAAAACCGTGGCGCGATCGAAGAAGCGTCGGTCCTGGCGCTTTTTCACGCCGTGCGTGAGCGTCGCCTGCTGCACGGGACGCACGCCCTCGGCAAAGCCGCGCATCTTGCGAATCGCCGGGCGGGCAAGCATCTCAAAGCCTACATACGCCGCGGCCGGATTGCCTGAAAGCCCCAGGTAGGGCTTACCTCCGAGCAAGCCAAACGTGATGGCCTTGCCCGGGGCGCATCGAGATGCGATCGAAGAGCACCTCGCCCTCGCGCCGGACGAGCGCCGTCACGAAATCGTAATCGCCCGCCGAGGCACCGCCGCTCGTAATGACAAAATCGCACTCCTGCACGGCACGATGCACCAACTCGGCAATCGCCCGCTCATCATCGGGCGCAATGCCGTAGAACACGGGCTCGGCGCCTGCAACGAGCGCTTCGGCCATCAACGCCGAGGAGTTGGAATCGCGAATCTGACCGCGCGCCGGTACCTTACTCGGTGCGACCAATTCCGTACCCAGCGAGATAATGCCCACACGTGGGGCGGCGTGCACCTTCACGCTCGCGTAATCCGGCGCTTGCCAGCAGGCCCGCGCCCGCCGGAGCCACGACCTCGCCGGCGTGTATCACAACATCGCCGGCATGGGCCTCCTCGGCGGCAGAGCGAACGTTCTCCCCCACCTTGGCCGGCGCCGAGAAGCGAACGTGCGAGCCCTCGTTGCCGTCACCATCGAGCACGTCGACAATCTCGTACTTCACTACGGCATCGGCACCCTCGGGCACCGGCGCGCCCGTCATAATGCGGACCGTCTCGCCCACGCCAATTGCGTCCCCAAACACATGACCCGCGGCCTCATGTCCGATAACATCGAGCGTCACCGGCGCCTCGCCAGATGCCTGCGCCAAGTCCGCCGAGCGCACGGCATATCCGTCCATAGCGCTGTTGGCAAACGGCGAGATGTCGATATCGGCCACCGCGTCCTCGGCCAGGGGAAGACCGGCGGCCTGCCACACGGGAATCTCGACGAGATCGGTCGGAGCAACGTGCGACAGGACAATCGACTGTGCGTCATCCAGCGGAATGAGTTTCTCTGCCATATGCACCTCTTAATGCCACGGCGCACAACAGGGGCGCCGATTCTTTATGCTTGTCTCAGTATAATCCCCGTCGCACGACCGCGACTCGGCCTGTACCCGCAAATACACCTGTCGGTTGCAGGCCGCGAAACAGAATGGAAACCAACCCACCGGCTCGTCGCGTTTACCGCGTTCTATAATGCTTGCGTTGCAACCTAAAAGAGGAACGTATGGCTCATAACGACAAACCCGAAAGCGCAAACGAGGCTCAGGATCATTCCCAGCCGCTCGACGACGGCGGCTTTTTCTCCCTGAACGACGTCATCATGGCAGGCAGGCATCAGCTCACCCGCTCCTGAGCAGCTCTTGGCTGCCGACACGCGCCGCAACGCCCGCAACCTACTCGCGAGCGCCAAGTTGCTCGCACTCGTCGTCATCGTCTCGCTCGCCATGGGCGTCGCCGCTTGGGCGTTTTTGGCCTCGCTGAATATCGCCACCGATTATCGCGAGCACCATTCGTGGGTGTACGCCCTGCTCCCCATCGTGGGCGTTGCCACCGCATGGGTGTACAAAAACCACGGTCTTGCCGCCAAACGCGGTAACAACCTGGTCATCGACTCCGCTCTGGGCACACGCCTCATCCATATGCGCATGGCTGTCCTCACCTTCGTCTGCTCCACGCTCACGCACCTAACGGGCGGATCGGCCGGTCGCGAGGGAGCCGCGGTTTAGATTGGCGGCACCATCGCCAGCAACATCTCGAGCCTCGCCCACCTCAAAAGCATGACCACCACGACCTCATGCTCGCCGGCATCTCGTCGGCCTTTGGCGCCGTATTCGGCTCGCCCCTTGCCGGAGCTTTCTTTGGCATGGAGATGTGCTTTATCGGCAAGATCGACTACACCGCGGGCATCTATTGCCTGGTCGCTTCGTTTACCGGCTACTTTACATCACTCGCCCTGGGTACCGAGTACGAAGCGAATGTCATCGCCAGCGTTCCCGCCATGACACCACGGACAGTTGTCATCGTTGTTATCAGCGCCCATCATCTTCGGCCTGACGGCACGCCTCTTTGCGTGGTCGGTTCGAACCGTCAAGAGCCTGTACGGTCGCTTTATCACCAATTACCTCGTTCGCGCACTTATCGGCGCACTCGTGGTTTTGGCCGCCTATGCCCTCCTCGACGCTTGGGACTACGCCGGCCTTTCCACGTGGCTTTCCGGCGCTGGATTTGCCGGCAACACCACCCTGGCGGACGCAGCCATCAAGTTGGTCGTCACAGCGCTTACCCTGGGTGCCGGCTTCCAAGGCGGCGAGGTCACGCCCTCTGTTTGGCATCGGTGCGGCACTCGGCGGCTGGATCGGTTGTCTCACCGGGCTCGACCCCAGTTTTCTGGCGGCTCTCGGCATGCTCGGCGTCTTCTGCGCCGGCCTCAACGTGCCCATCACTACCTGTATGATGGCCATCGACCTGTTCCACGGCACGGCCGCCGGGTTCTTTGTCATCGTGGCCTTCATCAGCTACCTCGCCGGCGGACACCGCGGCGTGTACCCCGCCCAGCGCATCATCTCACCCAAGCGCCGTTCGCTTATTGTGGATGAGGGCGGTACGGTAGCGGATGCTATCGAGCGCCACAACGACCTGATAGAGTAGATGTAATAATCGCCGTGCAGCCACAATCGGGAGCAATTCGACCTGAGCGCGACCGCACTGTCATGTCACACGCCGGGAGTCGCCCCATGCACGCAACTGATTTTGGTCGCACGCTCATCATCGCCAACCCCGCCGCCCAGTCGGGTGCGGCGCGCGAAGTTGCCGAGCGCCTGCAACGCTTTTTGGACATGACTGCACGCGCATCCCAGTTTGACCTGGTGCTGACCGAGCGCATGGGACACGCCAAGGAACTGGCCGCACAGGCCGAGGGCTATCGCACCGTCATCGCCCTTGGCGGCGACGGCGTGATTCACGAGGTCGTCAATGGGCTTATGGCGCAGGATGAGGCGGTCCGGCCCGCCCTTGCCGTCCTGCCCGTGGGCTCCGGCAACGATTTTGCCCAAACGCTCGGCATCGACGATTTCTCCGGTAAGGATTTTGGCGCGCTGCTCACCTGCGAACTGCAACGTCAGGACATCGGGCGCATTCGCTCGTGGAGCCCTGCGAGCGGCAGCGGCGAGGCTACCGTTGAGTACTACGACCAGACGCTTTCGGTCGGCATCGATGCCGCCATCGGCCTTGGCACCACCGAACTACGCAAAAAGACTGGCCTGACGGGCGCTCCGCTCTACACCCCTCGGGACTTGAACAGTTTGGCCTGCGCTACCGCAACTACCCCATGACAGTCAGCTTTGATGGCGCGCCAGCCGAGCGCGTGAGGGCGATCATCATGGCGATTCAGCTGGGCTCCCACGTATGGCTCGGGCTATCGCATCTGCCCCGATGCCGACCCCTGCGACGGCATGCTCGACATCTGCTACGCCTGCGGCCCCGTCCCTCGCGCGGTTGCCCTGCCTATGTTTCTTTCGGCCAAGGACGGCCACCATACCAAATTGCCACCGGTTCGCATGCGCCGATGCCGCCATGCCGCGCTCACCTTGGAGGAGTCCGACTACCCCATCCAGGCCGACGGCGAGCCCATTGTCGCCTCGCGCATCGAGGTCGACATCCTCAGCGGCGCCCTCCACGTCTGGCACCCCACCCGCTAACCCCCCTAAGTTGCGGTGAAATAGGGACTGTTTATGCAGCTAAAGCCGCAAACAGTCCCTATTTCACCGCAACTTAGGGGTAGCTATTCGTCGCTGCCCGGCTTGCGACGGTTGGCTTTTTTAATGGCGTTGAAGTGCTTATCATTGAGTCTGCGCTGGCGAGAGCGCTGAGGCACCTTGGTCTTTACGCGTCGGCGCGGTGGACGCCCGCGACGCTCAAGCTCAGCGCGCAGCTTACGCAGGCAGCTGCTACGGTTTTGGAACTGGCTGCGGCTCTCGCGCGCCGTCACGGTAATCCCCGAAGGGATATGTTTCATGCGCACCGCCGAGTCCGTCGTGTTCACGCCCTGCCCACCCGGCCCGTCGCGCGAAACACCTGCACCTCGCAATCGCGCGCCAACTCCTCGACCGACATCTCGGCATAGCGCGCATACTCGCGCCATCCCATCTTGTTCTCATCCATATCAACACCTCCCCTCATACAAAAAAATGTGACAAAGGGAAGCCCCTTTGTCACATCGCATACCAATCGCTTGTGTTGCGCGCTTAGGCGAAGGTGATCTCGCCGGTCTCGCAGTCCATATCGGCGATACGGGCCAGGCTCTCAACGCGGAAGCCCACGCTCGCGGAGCTTATCGCCACCGCCCTGGAAGCCCTTCTCCACCGCAATGCCAATACCGGACACCTCGGCACCCGCAGCCTCGCAGATCTTGATTAGGCCCTCGAGCGCGCAGCCGTTGGCCAGGAAGTCGTCGATGATCAGGACCTTGTCGCCCTCGGACAGGAAGCGCTTGCCAACGATGACCGGGTACTCCTTCTGCTTGGTAAAGGAGTAGATGGTCGTGGCATACTGCTCGCCGTCAAGGTTGATGGACTGGGCCTTCTTGGCAAAGACCACCGGCACGCCGCCAAAATGCTGGGCTGCAATGCAAGCCATGCCAATGCCCGAAGCCTCGATCGTCAGGATCTTGTTGATCTCGACACCCTCGAACAGACGGGCCCACTCGGCGCCCATGTGGTCGAACAGCTCAACGTCGCATTGGTGGTTGAGGAAGGCATCAACCTTAAGGACGTTACCGGCCTTTACGATGCCGTCATGGCGAATACGATCCTCAAGCTCCTGCATGGCGCAACCCCTTCTCGCGGCAACGATACCGCGCGATTAATAAACGTTGTTCGATAGTCTACCACGGACCGACCCCCGCCCGCCCCACAAGCCGCATCGCACCACAAACCAGTCTTTTTGGGACGGTGCGAATCGTGGCAGACAGCCTCCTAACACGCTAATGGCGGGCGCGCATCCTAACCAAACGCACCATGGCGAGCGCAAAACCCACAGCGGCCACAGCCATGAGCACATAGAACACCGAGCGAAAGCCGAACAGGAACACATCCGGACGACCTGCAACAATACTGGTCACGGCCTCGCCCATCGCCACGCTCATCTGTCCATACAGGATATTCGACGCCACCGTAATGCCGAGTGCCATACCCGCATAACGTGCCAGGCTACCCAGACTACCCGCAAAGCCAAGTGCCTCGCGCGGAGCCGAGCCCATGTACAGCGAGTTGTTGGGGCTCTGGAAAATCGACGTACCGCACGACATAAATGCGACGCAGCACACGATCACAGGGATAGAAGAGTGCTCGTCGAGCGTGCTTACTGCAAAGAGACCGCACACATACACGCCCAGGCCGACCGCCGTGGGACCCTCGCAGCCAACACGGTCCGAAACCGTTCCCGAAAGCGGGCCGATAAAGGCATTCACCATTGGCAGCGCCAAAAGAGCAATCCGGAAATGTCAGAACCAAAGCCGTGGGCGTCCTGAAAATAGAACGGCAGAATAAACTCGGATGCGCCAATGCCAACGAACACGATGAGCATGCAGGCAAGGTTGATGGTGAAGGCCGAATTTGCAAAGCAGCGACGAGCGGCCTCGGCAAGGGGCATGGGACGTTCGCCGGCCTCTGGCCTAACATGCGGCAGCGTGTAGAGTCCCACGATAAACGAGATCACGCCAATGGGCAGGTTGATGAGGAAGATGCTCTCCCAGGGAAAGCTTGCCACCAGCATGCCGCCGAGCACGGGGCCACACATCATGCCGAGGGCCACAAAGGTCGCGAGAATACCCATGGCACGGCCTCGTTCGCGCGCCGGAAACGACTCGGTGATGATACCCATGTTGTTAGCCATGGCCGCCGCGCAACCGATGCCCTGAACAATGCGTGCCAGGATAAGAACCTCAAGCGAGGCCGAAAGGCCGCACAGCAGCGAACCGACCGAAAAGACGATGACGCCCAGCTGGAACACATTCACCTTGCCGCGCACGTCGCCCAGACGGCCAAACGGCAACATAGCCACGCATGTCGCAAGCAGATACACCGAGCTTACCAGCTGAATGCGATCGAGGCCCACGCCCAGCTCCTTTTGCATCACGGGCAGCGCCACGGTAACGACGGTCGAATCCAGACACACCATAAACGTCATGATGAGCACGGTAAACAGAATCGCCCATTTGTTCTTGCCATGGGTGTCACCCTCTAGAGCAATGTGCTCGCGGCGCAACTGCTCTGCAGTTTTCTCCATATCCATCCTTTCGAGTGGCCTAACGCAAAAAAACGGGGCCCCGATCGCCTGCAAACAGCCGCGATTGGGGTCCGCCTACGGAATCGGAACGAAAGGTCGCCGAAGCTTTCTGCCAGCATCGGCGCCTTATGCGAACGCTAGCCTAGCACTGCTCGAGTGCCTGCTCAAGGTCGGCAATCAAGTCGGCCGTGTCCTCGAGGCCACACGACAGGCGTACCATGTCGGCGGAGATGCCACAGGCGATGAGCTCCTCATCGTTCATCTGACGATGTGGCATTAGCGGGATGCAGGCAACAAGTGCGGGCGTCGGCCACGTGCGTGGCGATCTGGGCGAGCTTGAGGCTCTTCATAAAGGTCTCGGCCGCCGCGCGACCACCATTAAAGCCAAAGCTCACAACGCCGCAGGTACCGTTTGGCATGTACTTCTGAGCGAGGTCATAGTACTTGTCGCCCTCAGGCCCGGATAGCTCACGAAGCGCACCTTGGGATGGCTCTGCAGGAACTTGGCAACGGCCAGGCCGTTCTCACAATGACGCGGCATGCGCACATGCAGGCTCTCGAGCGAGCTGTTCAGGAAGAACGCCGCCTGCGGGTTCTGCATGGGGCCAAGATCGCGCATGAGCTGCGCGGTGGCCTTGGTAATGAAGGCGCCCTCGCGACCGAACTTCTCGGCATAGGTCACGCCATGGTAGCTCTCGTCAGGCGTGGTGAGACCCGGGAACTTGTCCGCATGGGCCATCCAGTCAAACTGGCCGTGGTCGACGATCACGCCGCCCAGGTAGGCAGCATGTCCATCCATGTACTTGGTGGTGGAGTGCGTAACGATGTCGGCGCCCCACTCAAAGGGACGGCACATCACGGGCGTCGGGAAGGTGTTGTCGACCATCAACGGCACACCGTGGTCATGTGCGGCCTTGGCAAAGCGCTCAATATCGAGCACGGCAAAGGGCGGGGTTTGCGATCGTCTCGCCAAAGACGAGCTTTGTGTTGGGCTGGAAGGCTGCCTCGAGCTCCTCATCGGTGCAGTCGGGGGCGACGAACGTGCAGGTCACGCCCATGCGGCCCATGGTGTGGGCGAGCAGGTTATACGTACCGCCGTAAATGGCAGAGCTTGCGACCACGTGATCGCCGGCACCGGCAACGTTAAAGATCGCGAGGAAGTTCGCAGCCATGCCCGAACTCGTGAGCATCGCTGCGGTGCCGCCCTCCATCTCGCAGATCTTGGCGGCAACCAAATCGCACGTGGGGTTCTGCAGACGGCTGTAGAAGTAGCCAGACTCCTCCAGGTCAAACAGCTTGCCCATGTGCTCCGACGTGTCGTACTTCCACGTGGTGGACTGGTAGATGGGCACCTGGCGCGGCTCCGCATCTCCCGGGTGATAGCCGCCCCTGAACACATGTAGTACCGATAGTCTGCTCGCTCATATCTAGCTCCCTTGCCTGGGTTTTTAGTTTTATTCGGTTCACGATACCGCTACCCTGCACCCCTCTCAACCCATCCCCAAGGTAGGTTATTGGACAAATTGATTAGGGGTATTTATCTCAAGCCTTGGGCATTTGCTCGATAGATAAAAATGAGGCATACATGAAGCTCTCGATGATTACATGCCCCGTCACGGGGTACCATAGGCGGGTACACCGTGACCAAGGAGACAACGATGAAGCAGATCGATACCACCCAGCTCGACACCGCCGCCTGCCAGGCTCAGGCTGCCGAATACCACGCCCGCGGCTTTAACTGCGCACAGGCCGTTGCCTGCACGCTCGCACCTGCCGTCGGACTCGACCCTCAGGTCGCCTTTACCCTCACCGAGGGCTTTGGCGCCGGCATGGGCGGCATGACCGAAACCTGCGGCGCCATCTCGGGCGCCGTGGCCATCATGGGCTTCGTGATGAGCGACGGCATGGAAAACCCCAAGACCAAGGGCCAGACCTACAAGCTGTCGCGCGAAATCGCCAAGCGTTTTGGCGAGAAGAACACGACGACCGTCTGCGGCACGCTCAAGGGCATCGGATCGGATAAAGGCCCGCTCCGCAGCTGTCCCGGCTGCATCGACGATGCCGTCGAGATCGCCTGCGATGTGCTAAAGCAGCTCGCCGAGTAAACGGCAGCAACATAAAACGACGGCCGGCGCGCTTGGGATCCCTCCAAAGCACGCCGGCCGTCGCCGTTAGAACTCGTCAAATTCGGAAGCGCCGACCTCAATCTCCTCGCGCCCCGCCATAAGCCCGCGCATCTTAGCGCAAACGGCTCCTGCCCCCCGCCTTAAACACCAAATGAAGTGTCACGGCATCCGCGTAATCGGTATCCGAAACCTTGGCACCCAAATCCTGCGCCAAACGAAGCACCTGTTCATACTGCGGATAGGCCACATGCACGTCAACCGGCACGACGCTCGTCATCTCTACGACCTGCCCAGCCGCCTGAGCAGCTGCCACCGCCGCCTGCGTCGCCGCGGTATAGGCGCGTACCAAGCCACCAGGCCCCAACAGCGTGCCGCCAAAATAGCGCGTCACCACGCAGCAAACATTTTTGAGCCCTGCGCCGCGCAACACCTCGAGCGTCGGCATGCCGCTCGTGCGGCTCGGCTCACCGTCATCGCTCTGGCGCTCGCGCCCATCGACCAAAATCCACGCGGGGACATTGTGCCGAGCGTCGTAATAACGCTTGCGAACCATCTCGATAAAGGCATTCGCCTCATCCTCGGACTCAATATGGACCAGCTGGGCAATAAACCGGCTCTTGCGGTCCACAAACTCGCCCGAAACCTCAATATTCGATTGCAGAGTAAAATAGCTGTCCAACAAAGCCCCTCAACAACAAGCAAAGCAACAAACAGCCTCAATAATACGGCAAAGACCGTACCGTTAATCCCGGTAAATAGAACGGCAACACCGATGATTCCGTAAACGAAAGCGAGAACCCGTCAGCGCGAGCAAGGTGCCTTGAAAGACGAGGGCATTGACCTTATGGTCATGCCCGAAGGCTTGAAAGGCAGATTGCCGCGCTGACGGGTTCGCAGCGTCAACAAAGTGCTGAGTGGGCCTATAAGCCGGGTTCTGTCGTGAACGGTCATTTATCTTGTCTGCACGTTACCGTGCAGCTCCACGCACGCTACCCGAACGCGGACCGGGCCGGCCCATAGCGTTCCTATTCGCGCTTGCTCCGGATGGGGCTTGCCAAGCCGCCGTGTTGCCACGACGCTGGTGGTCTCTTACACCACCGTTTCAGCTTTTCCCTTTACGCCTTGCGGCGCAGGTGGGAGTCTTCTTTTCTGCGGCGCTTTCCGTCGGATCACTCCGCCCGGCCGTTAGCCGGCATCCCGCCCTCTGGAGCCCGGACTTTCCTCACGCGTACTGCAAACAGCACATCGCGCGACCGTCTGGCCCACTCAGCAGTGCAAGAGTGTAGCACAACCGTTGCCGCAGGCAACGGCACAACACAAGCGTTCGACACGATAAACCAAGAACCACGCCATGCAGTACAATAGGGTTGTCGATGGGCAATGTCGTCAGTCGAGACGCGACCGCGCCCGCACCCCTCCGTCTACTCGGTGCGTTCCCGCCTCCTCCCCGAGGCGGGATGTCGGCATTTTTTCATGCACCGACAACCAAATAGCTTGTGGATAGCATGGGCAGCATCATACATCTCGGCACCAAATGCAAAAGGGACCCGTCCATTGCGGACGGATCCCTTAAACAAGTGATCGTCAAACCGATTTACTCGGCGTCGGTCTCCTCGTCCTTCTTCTCGGAAGGCAGCGGGGTAACCTCGATCTCGACGCCCAGAGTCTCAGCAGCAGACTTCATGGACAGGGAGATACGACGACGGTCGAGGTCGATCTCCATGACCTTGACCTGAACCTTGTCGCCCACGTGGGTGACCTGAGAAGGCTGATCGACGTGCTTGTTGGCCATCTCGGAGATGTGCACCAGGCCCTCGATGCCCTCGCCCAGATCGACGAAAGCGCCGAACGGGACAAGCTTGGTCACAGTGCCCTCGACGATAGCGCCGACGGGGTACTTCTTGACCAGTGCACGCCACGGATCCTCGGTGGTCTGCTTGAGACCCAGGGAGATGCGCTCGCGGTTGAGATCGACGTCGAGAACCTCGACCTCGACCTCCTGGCCGACCTTGACAACCTCGGAGGGGTGGTTGACGTGGTTCCAGGAGAGCTCGGAGATGTGGATGAGGCCGTCGATACCGCCGAGGTCGACGAAGGCGCCGAAGTCGACGATGGAGGAAACGGTGCCCTGGAGACGCATGCCAGACTTGAGCTTGGACAGAATCTCGGAGCGCTCGGCCTTACGGGACTCCTCGAGCACGACGCGACGGGAGAGGACGACGTTGTTGCGGTTGCGGTCCATCTCGATGACGCGAGCCTCGATGCGGGTGCCCATGTAGGAGGTGAGGTCCTTGACGCGACGGAGGTCGACGAGGGAAGCGGGCAGGAAGCCACGCAGGCCGATGTCGAGAATCAGGCCGCCCTTAACGACCTCGATGACCTCGCCCTCGACGTTCTCGCCGGAGTTGAACTTCTCCTCGATACGGTTCCAGGCACGCTCGTACTCGGCACGCTTCTTAGAGAGGATCAGACGACCGTCCTTGTCCTCCTTCTGGAGAACCAGAGCCTCGATGGGATCACCGAGTGCAACGATGTCTGCAGGGTTAGCGTCCTTGCGGATGGACAGCTCGCGGACCGGGATAACGCCCTCGGACTTGAATCCGATGTCAACGAGCACCTCGTCATGCTCGATCTTAACGACAGTGCCGTTAACGAGATCGCCCTCATCAAAGTCGGTAATCGTACCGTCGATGAGGTTGTTCATCTCCTCCTCGTTGACATCGTCAAGAGAGAAAATGGACGAGTTCTGAATCTCACTCAAAGGTGGACCCCTTTCGAACTACGGGGCCCCGATTGCTAGGACCTACAGAAGGGTGCGACAAGCACACAACGTTTAGGAACACTCGGGAGCCGACAGATACTAATGTGACGCTTATGCAATCACGTTCGTATAGGTTACGGGGAAATGAGTTCGATTTCAAGCGTGAACTGCGATTTTTACTCGTGTGGAGACTTTTTCGTAATCTTATGAACACACGTATCCGCAACTTGACGATAACCAGCAAGGCATTTGGCTTTGGGGTAAAGTATCCGGAGCCAACGACTCTAGATCAAATTTACGAGAAAGGTGCCCGCGTGCTCAAAGCAGTCGTTTTCGATATGGACGAAACGCTTCTTAGCATCAACCTCAACGCGTTCATCCTTCGCTATTTTAAGGATGTCTCTTCGATGCTCGCGGATATCGGGCGCCGCAGCCGCGGTGGCACGATGGCACGCCTCGGCACCATCCTGGTCGACCTCAACGCCAATCGCCGCAGCGGCACGGACAACCGCACCAATCTTGAGTTTTTACCAAGAAGAGGTCGAGCGCCGATGCGGGATCCGCCTCTCCGATCCCTCATCTACGAGGCGTTTACCTACTATGACCGCGAAGTTCTTCCGTACAAGAACGACAATGTCATTAACGCCCACGCCATGCCGGGCGCACACGCCGCGCTCCAGGCCGTACAGGACGCAGGGCTGCGTTGTGCGCTCTTTACCAACCCCAGCTTTCCCCAGGGGGCCATCGAGTGCCGCATGGGTTGGGGCGACCTGGCCGACGCTCCCTTTGAGCTCGTCACGCACATGGGGAACACCACCCGCTGCAAGCCCGATGCCACCTACTATCTAGAGCAGCTTCAGGTGATGGGGCTCGAGCCGCACGAGGTCCTTATGGTGGGCAACGATCCCAAGCGCGACTTCCCCAGTCCCGCCTGCGGCATTCAAACTGCCTATGTTGGCCAGGGAAAACCCGGCCGAGCCACCTGGCGCGGAACCATGGAAGACTTCGCCCGCGACTTTAACGCCGTAGTAGAAGCCTTCTACGAACACCAAGTAGCCGACGAACTGTCGTAGGACCCCTCGCTCCAAACCAAATATCGCCGCAGGTTGAGCACAAGTCAGCGAAAATGCCCCTAAGCGAGCAATGTGCCTTGAAAAGAGGAGGGCATAGGCCTTCTGGCCATGCCCGACGATTGAAAAAAGGCAGATTGCCGCTTAGGGGCGTTTGCAGCGTCGACTGGTTACGCGGTTTGGTAAAAACCGCGTAACTAGCACACCTGGGTTTTTGCCGATCATGATGTTGAGGATCTCGACGTCGGTGTCCTTCATGCCCACGCGGCCTACGTAGCCCATACTGGCGATTGTTTGCTCAACGGTATCTTGGATCAGGCCCTCGCCGGCGCGGAAGCCGCGACCCTGCATGGCCATATCGTGGCCCAGAATCGCCGCATCGACGGCAGCCGAGATCTTGGCGGCACAGCTCGCCTTGGCGCCGTCGCACACGATGCCGCCCACGTTGCCAAAGCGTATTCGAGACCGTCGCGCCAATCTGTTCGCGCGTGCCACCGCACAGCCAGGTAATCGCAGCGCCGGCGCCGCACGCGGCGCAAATAGCACCGCAAAACGCCGAGAGCGCACCAATATAGCTCTTGATATGCACGGCGATAAGATCGGACAGCATCACGGCGCGCACCAGGCGCTCGTGGTCGCAACGCAGGTACTCGGCATACTCCATGACGGGCAATGCGCAGGTAATGCCCTGATTGCCCGAGCCGCACACAATGGCGACCGGCAGCGCGCAACCGTTCATGCGGGCGTCGGACCCGGCGGCCGCACGGGCACGGGCACGGCAGGCGACGTCATCAGCACGAGCGCCCAACAGTGTACGACCCACCTCGGCGCCCCAAGCGTGCGCAAGGCCCTCGGCACTGATCGCGCCATTCAGCTCAATCTGACGCTCAACGGCAGCGCGGGCGTCCTCAATGTCACCGTCCTCGATAAAGTCGATGATGGACTCAACGCTCATAGGGGTATCGGCGTTATCTGCCGCACGCTCGGCCACCACGCGCTCGGCGCAGGCGGCACACTCCCCGCTGACTTGCCGCATACCGGAATACCATCGAGCGTATGGCACGTGACATTAGTGTGGTGATCGGTAATCTCGACGACCGCGGTATGGCCCCCGGCCGTCGCAGTCACCTTGATGTAGAGGTTGGGCACACCCTCGACAAGCGACACATCGCAGTAGCCGGCGTCGGCGAGGAGCTCGGCCACGCGAGCGCGGTCTTCATCGTTAACGCTCTCGAGCACCTCGAGCGCGCTCTTAGCGTCGCCGCCCACAGCACCCAGCACGGCCGCGGCCTCAATACCGTGCATACCGCCCGAGTTGGGCACGGTCACGCTCTTGACGTTCTTGATGATGTTGCCCGAGCAGGCAACGTCCATATGATCGGGTTCGCAACCGAGCGTCTGGCTCGCCAGCGCCGCTGCATAGGCAACGGCAATGGGCTCGGTGCAGCCGAGTGCACAGACAAGTTCGCGGTTCAAAACATCGCAAAACGCGGCATCACGGATGGAATCGGTAGGCATAGGTATCTCCTGCTTGCATAACGGGCTGGGCTCTCAAAAAGTTAGCTCCTTTATTTGATAACAATGCATCAAAAACCGCAACCATGGTTCCGGCAGACGGCGCTCAAGCGCAAACTGACGACATTCATTCACGAGAAGCCAGTCTTGTTGCCTGCTAAAGCGTTTGACCAAAAAACGCTCGAGCGTTTACGCAAAAGTCGCGCTATCATGCAGTCGAACGCGGTAAACACCTTTAGCATTTGCGCCGCACAGACCAGAGAGGAACCATCCATGAAGATCGGTATCGGTAACGACCACGCCGCCGTCGAGCTCAAGAACATCATTTCCGAGCACCTGAAGGAGCGCGGCTGCGAGGTCGTGAACTTTGGCACCGACACCTCCGAGAGCTTTGACTACCCCATCGCCGGCTACAAGGTGGGTAAGGCCGTTGCCAACGGCGACGTCGACCTGGGCATCCTCATCTGTGGCACCGGTGTCGGGATTAGCTTGGCTGCCAACAAGGTCGAGGGCGTACGCGCCGTTGTGTGCTCCGAGCCCTTCAGCGCCAAGCTCTCCCGCATGCACAACAATACCAACGTGCTCGCCTTTGGCGCCCGCGTCGTGGGCTCCGAGCTCGCCAAGATGATTGTCGACGAGTGGCTCGACGCCGAGTTTGAGGGCGGTCGTCACGAGCGTCGCGTTAACCTCCTCAACGAGATCGATCACACGCGCGGCCTTAAGATCGTCGACGAAGCCTAAACTATTCAGTGCCACAAGCTAACAGCAGGGGCCCGCTCGGAACATGTCCGAGCGGGCCCCTTCATAGATTTTGAAATAAAAAGGGCGCCGCGGATGGGTTCCGCGGCGCGCCACACGCTAACAGCTTAAAGGAGTCAAAGCTGGTTTAGCCAAAGAAGCGCTTGATCTCAATCTCGGCGTTCTCCAAGCAGTCGGAGCCGTGGATCACGTTGGCGTTGACATCGACGGCAAAGTCGCCGCGGATGGTACCAGGAGCAGCCTCAAGCGGGTTGGTAGCGCCCATGAGGGTGCGCATCTTAGCAACAGCGGAGAGACCGGAAACGACCATCTTGACGACCGGACCGCTCGTCATAAAGTCGCAGAGACCGCCAAAGAAGGGCTTGTCGGCCAGATGGGCGTAGTGCTCCTCGACGGTAGCGCGCTCGAGCGTGGTCATCTCCATGCGCTCGATGACAAGGCCGCTGCGCTCAATGCGAGCAACGATCTCGCCGATCTTGCGGTCGCGCACGGCGTCGGGCTTAATCATGATGAAGGTCTTCTCGATAGCCATAAAAGTAGCCTTTCAAGTAGGTTCGCGCGTGCCCAAGTCCCATTCCGGCACCCGCCTGGACTGCATCGTAACAGAGTTTTAGCTGCAGTTAAACAAAAAGCTGTTTATTGAAACGTTGCAATTTATTAAAGCGCTCCATATGTGTCACTTCTGTTTCGAAGCCCGATTAGAGTACCATCCGACCGCCCATCAACCGCATCGAACAGAGCAGGCGGTCGGTTGCCGCCCGCGAACGTAACCCTTCACAACCTGCCCAAAGGTCCTACAGAAGTTCTCGACAAGCCCCTCCCCATAGCAACAAAATACAGGCGCCCACATCAGCAGGCGCCCGTAAAGTGAAAAACGATTTATCAATAAATGGCCAAAACGGCTTCAGCCAAATCCCTACTTTACCCCCGTGGCCCATCTCGACGACCTTAGTCAGTGACCCAAACACACCCTCGTCAGCCACGAGCTGTGCCTCGGCGCGATCAAGCTGCACGGCAACGGCGGCAGGGGCGGTGCCGCCCTCGGTCGTGCGCGCGGCGACAATCGACGGGATGTCGAGCGCCTCGGTAATGTCGCGCTCAAAGAGCGGGCTTGCCTCATGGAACACCTCAAACGGCAGGTCCTCAAGATTGCAGCCGCGCTTCTCACACATCAGAACCAGATGCCCCACCACGGCATGAGCCTCGCGGAACGGCAGACCACGCTTAGCCAGGTAATCGGCAACATCGGTGGCGGCAAGGTGACCCACGCCGCACTCGCGCGCCATGGCATCCTCGTTGACGGCCCAAGTCGAAATCATACCGGCCATAACCGACAGGCACTGCATGAGCGTATGGGCGGTATCGAGCGCCCTCCTTGTCCTCCTGCAAATCCTTGTTATAAGCAAGCGGCAGGCCTTTCATGGTCACGAGCAGCTGCACCAGGTTGCCATACACACGGCCGCTCTTGCCGCGAATAAGCTCGGCAAAGTCGGGATTCTTCTTCTGCGGCATGATAGACGAGCCGGTGGAGTAGGAGTCTGAAAGCGTGATAAAGCCAAATTCGGAGCTCGACCACAGCACGATCTCCTCGGAAAGACGCGACAGGTGCATCGCCATGACGGATCCGGCGTAATGCAGATCGAGCAGGAAATCACGGTCGGAAACCGCATCGAGCGAGTTGGGAATCACGCCCGCAAAGCCAAGTTCGGCAGCCGTCATCTGGCGATCGAGCGGATAGCTCGTACCGGCAAGCGCGGCAGCACCCAGCGGGCAGTTGTCGGCGGCATCAAAGGCGGCCTTCAGGCGCGTAAAGTCGCGCGCGAACATCCAGGAATACGCCAGCAGATGATGCGACAGCAGCACGGGCTGAGCATGCTGCATGTGCGTGTAGCCCGGCAGAATCACCTTGTCGTACTTCTTGGCCGCATCCACCAGCACATGGCGCAGCTCAAGATTGGCCTCCATGAGCTCCTTGGCCAGCGCCTTGACGCCCAGGCGCGTATCGGTCGCCACCTGGTCGTTGCGCGAACGGCCGGTATGCAAGCGCTTACCGGCCTCGCCGATGCGGCGCGTCAACTCGCTCTCGATGGACATATGAATGTCCTCATCGTTGATATCGAAGGTAAAGTTGCCGGCATCGATATCCTGTTCGATTCCGGTCAGGCCCTTGGCAATCGCCTGCTCGTCCTCGGCACTGATGATGCCCTGGGCCGCCAGCATTTTTGGCATGCGCCTTAGAGCCGGCGATATCCTGCTTATAGAGATGTTTGTCGACCGGCAGCGACGCCAAACTCCTGCGTGACCTCGGCCACGCCTGCCTCAAAACGACCGCCCCAAAGAGCCATGGAACCGTCCCCTTTCTCCAAATACCAAAACAAGCGCCCAAAGCAATGCGCCATATCGCTAAAGCGATTTTTCAACCGCTAGTTTTACATTCCCCACCGTGTGCGGTGCCATGTAGCTAATTTGCAAAGAAGTGACGCGCCATGCACTTGGCGCCCAACGTCTCCCTCCGGATGTTGCCCTGCGAACCATCGATCCAGGCCTTCAGGCTCATAGGGACGTCCTCGACCCTTGCAGCATCGAACTCGGGCGCGAGGGCAAGTAAAGCATGCGCGATAGCATTGAACATAATGGATACTCCTCATATATAGGCGCAGAGCCGCCAAATTGATAGGAGCCCCGCCGGACAACCCCGGCGGGGCTCGGACTCAGCCACAGTCGCGGCATCATATATGCGGGCGGAACGTAGGGGCCACCGATGTTAAGAAGTGTCAGCAAGCATAACGAAAGGTAGGGACCCCGTGCGCCCGTTATGTATCACGCGGATGGGCCGCGCGGATACCAAGGGAAGGAGGCGCTAGGCCTGGGCGGCAGCAGAGCTGGGGCCCTGGACCTTTGCCCACGTCTTGAGCGACAGCGTATCGATCTCGATAAAGCCGGCGCTGGCCTTCTCGTCAAACGTGGTGTCGCGGTCGTAGGTAGCCAGGCCGTAGTCGTAGAGGCTGAAGGGCTCTTGCGGCCGACGACATGGCAGTTGCCCTTAAAGAACTTCAGACGGACAGTGCCGGTCACGAACTTCTGGGTATCGGCCATAAAGGCGTCGAGCGCGTTCTTGAGCGGGCTGTACCACTGGCCGTTGTACACGGCGGTGGCCCAATCCTGCTCGAGCTTGATCTTGGTCTTGAGCAGGTCGCCCTCGACGCAGATGTCCTCGAGCGCCTTGTGGGCGGTGATGAGCGTCAGGGCGCCGGGAACCTCATAGCACTCGCGGCTCTTGAGGCCCACCAGACGATCCTCGACCAGGTCAAGACGGCCAAAGCCGTTGTCGCCCGAAATCTTGTTGAGGGCGATGACGATCTCGGAGAGCTTCATCTTCTTGCCGTCGACGGCGACAGGCTTGCCGGCCTCAAACTCGATCTCGGTATAGGTCGGGGTGTCAGGCGTGTCCTCGGGGTTCTTGGTCATAACCCAAGCGTCATCGAGCGGCTCATTCCAAGGGTCCTCAGGTGACCGCACTCGATGGCGCGACCCCACAGGTTGTCGTCGATGGAGTAGGGGTTGTCGTTGGCACCCTCGGGAACCGGCACGTTGTGGGCGTGGGCATAGGCGACCTCGTCGGGACGGCACTTCAGGTCCCACTCGCGAACCGGGGCGATAACCTTGAGCTCGGGGTCGAGGGCCTTGACGGCGGCCTCAAAACGGACCTGGTCGTTACCCTTGCCGGTGCAGCCGTGGGCGACGTAGGTCGCGCCAAACTCGTGGGCGACCTCAACAAGCTTCTTGGCAAGCAGCGGGCGAGACAGGGCGGAGAGCAGCGGGTACTTGTTCTCGTACATGGAGTTTGCTGCGATGGCCTTAGTCAGGAACTCATCGGAGAACTCGTCGCGCAGGTCGAGCACCTGGCAATCGAGAACGCCCAGGTCGAGCGCCTTCTGCTTCTTGGCATCAGTCCGGTCTCTTCCTGGCCCACGTTGCCGCAGACACAAACGACATCGAGATTCTTCTCGTCCTGGAGCCACTTGACACATACGGATGTATCAAGACCGCCGGAATATGCGAGAACGACTTTTTCCTTGCTCATGGCTGTTTCCTTTCGCCCTTGGTAGCTAGTTAGAACATCGGTCAGTTGCAAGTCACCTTGAGGTCAAAAAAACCGTGCAATATCAGGTTATTCAGCAGAATGCATCACAGGCATGCCCTAGAAACATGCAGCAATGTCGTGCTAAAACCCAACGACCTCAAAATGACTCTGTTGAGGCAATTCGCCCCATGCGGACAGAGACGATTGTTATCGTCGTCGGGAAATTGCGCGCTGGCGTCGGATGGCATTGTCTGCAGTGGTGATGATCTTTACGAACTGCATCTGCCTCTCCTTTCACGTATCGCCGGGCGCAATTCAAATATCGTAAACGGTACCTTTTCCTCGGTAAGCGGCTCTTTTCCGTCTCCGTTTTCGATGGTCGCTATATTACGCTAAAGTGCCCGCAGCACAAGCGACAAATTCAAATTTCTGAAAAGTTTTTTCATTACTTTGTGAAGCGTGGTGCAAATACGCACCATTCCTGCGAAAATACGCTCGACTACTAGTTGATGGTTATAACGTCTGAAACAATCTCGAAACGAAAGGCGCATTTTATGCAAACTTACGAATCGGACGCCAACATCGGCAACATTAAGATTCTCGCCGTCGATATGGACAAGACGCTGCTGACCGACGAGCGCGTGCTGCCCCAGGGTCTTGATGAGCGCCTGGACAAGCTCGCCGACGCCGGCATCGTATTCTGCCCGCCAGCGGACGTCCCGCCCCCAAGCTCGAGGAGATGTTCGAGGGCATCAAGAACCGCCTCGCCTTTTGTCCCGACAACGGAGCTTGCGTGATCTATCGCGGCCGCTATATCTATAAGAGCAATATTGACGTGGAGCTGTATCAGCAGGTCTTGAACCGTGCCTCGGAGGATCCTCGCGCTGTCCCCGTCCTGTGCTGCTTCGACGAGTTCTACGTGCTTGCCCGCGACCATCAATACCACGACGAGATCAGCGTCTACTACAACACAATCAACTACGTCGACAGCTTTGAGGGCATTGATTTCGAGTCCAACAAGATTTCGGTCTTCTTCCCCGGCTACGACGCCGAGCCCGCTTTCCGCGAGACCTATAGCCCCGAGTTCTCGGACAAACTCTACGTCACCAACGCCGGGCGCGAGTGGATCGACTTTATGAACCTGGGCGTCGACAAGGGCGCCGGCGTCGCGCACCTGTGCGAACACCTGGGCATCGATATCGCCGACGCCGCCGCCGTGGGTGATACCTACAACGATATCCCCCATGCTGGAGCGCGTCGGCCACAGCTTTATCGTGGACAATGCCGAGGAGCACATGAATGCGCATGCCAAGTGGCGCATTCCGAGCAACAACGACGGGGGCGTACTGACGCTCATCGACGCCATCTTGGCGGCTCGCTAGCCATCCCATCGGGTCTGGCCGGGCGGCACGGGATAACTTTTCGCTCGGTCAGGTCCTGCGCAAGACGAAAGCCACATTAAGTGGCTTTCTTTGCGTGCGGAATCTACGAAAAGTTAACCCGTGCCGCCCGACCAGACCCTAGGTTCACCTGCTTGCCGCCGAGACGGCCTCTTGAGTGTCTAGATACTTGGCTGAATTAATTTGAAAGAAGGACGCCCCTTGTTGATGAGGGGCGTCCTTCTGTTTTTGGTTACTTTGGAATTGTGGGTGCTTTCCTATTTGGCGTCGGCCCAGGTTGTGCCGGTGCTGGCTTCGGCGATCAACGGTACGCGTAGGTCAACTACGTGTTCCATGACGTCGCGGACCATGGTGGTTAGGCGCTCGACTTCGTCGATGGGGCACTCAAAGTCCAGTTCATCGTGTACCTGCAGGATCATGTGGGCGGCAAAGCCCTCTTCTTCCAGGCGGCGGCTTACGCGGGCCATAGCGATCTTGATGATGTCAGCCGCGGTGCCCTGCATGGGATGGTTCATGGCCGTGCGCTCGCCAAAACCGCGGAGCTGCGGGTTTTTGGCCTTGAGCTCGGGAATGTGACGGCGGCGGCCATACATGGTCTCGGCATATCCCGTCTGCTTGGCACGTGCCACCACGTTGTCCAAGAACGTACGCACGCCCGGGTAGGCCTCGTAGTAGCGGTCGATCATGTCGCGCGCCTCGGCCATCGAGATGTGCAGCGACTGCGACAGACCGTAGGCCTGCTGGCCGTACACGATGCCAAAGTTCACGGCCTTGGCGCGACTGCGCAAGTCGGGCGTTACCTCGGACACGGGAACGCCAAACACGCGCGCGGCCGTCTCGGCGTGGAAGTCCTCGCCCTCGTTAAAGGCGCGCACCAGGTGCTCGTCGCCCGAAAGATGCGCGAGCAGGCGCAGCTCGATCTGCGAGTAGTCCACCGCCAAAAAGACGCTGCCCTCGCCTGCCGAAAACGCCGTCTTGACGGTACGACCCAGCTCCGAGCGCGTCGGGATGTTCTGCAGGTTCGGGTCGCTCGAGGACAGACGCCCCGTTGCCGTGATGGTCTGGTTGTACGTAGTGTGTACGCGACCGTCACCACGGCGTAGCGGGCCCAGCGTGTCCAGATAGGTGGACTTGATCTTAGACTTCTCACGCCAGTCCAAGATCAGACGCACGATTTCGTGGTCACGCGCAAGGTCGCTCAGCACCTTGGCGTTGGTCGAATAATAGCCGCGCTTAGTCTTCTTGAGGCCCTTGGTCGGAAGCCCCATCACATCAAAGAGCACGTGCGACAGCTGCATGGGACTGCCAATATTAAAGGTCTCGTCACCCGCCAGGTCGCGAATACTGCGCTCAACCTCGGTAATCTGGGTCGCCAGACCCTCGGACAGACTGTGCAGACGGTCGGGGTCCACGAGCATGCCCGCGCGCTCCATCTTGGCAAGTACCGGAACGAGCGGCATCTCGATGCCATCGAACACGTTGGCGGCATTCTCACGGGCCATGCGGTCGCGCAGCGGTGCGACCAGCGCCAGCGTCAAGGCCGCCGTGCGAGCGGCGGGCGCCGGAGCGTCCTCACCGGCACCCTCTGCGCCGCGCGCCGCAGGCAGCGCCATCTGCAGATACGTATCGGCAAGATATGCCTCATCGAACTCGGAGCGATCGGAATCCAGCAGATAGGCAGCGACCACGGTATCGAAGATACGCGTGGAATCGGTAGCGAGCGGATCCATGAGCTCGGGCTCAGAAGAATCGACGGGCGAAAGCTCGTGCAACAGCGCCTTCATATCCGGGCTCGCCACGCGACCCTCCATAAACAGACGCGCGAGCACGCCGGCGATCACGCCGTGAACGAAGTTGAAGCCCTCAACCTCAGCCGCCGCACAGCTGTCGCCCTCCTCGAGCGCGAACAGGCCCTTGGACGTCGCCAACCACAGCGTGCGCGTCAGTCCAAAAGAGCGCGCCCTCTTCCTTGTCGTCGTCCACCACGGCGGCGACCCACTCGCCGGCATCAATCGCGCGGGAGACCTCAGCCGCAACGGCACCAAGCGCGTCGGCATCGCCGGCGGCTGCGCGAACCATAGCAGGTATCTCAACCACACTGGAGGCAGCAGCAGCCCCGCCCTCGCCGCCGATCAGCGCCAGAAACGGTTCTGCATGGCGGTGATACCAAGCGTGCCCAGCGCCGCGGAAACCTCATCGGCAGAAAACGCCGGGAAGGACGTCGCCTCAAAAGTCGAGCTCGACGGGCGCATCGGTGCGAATTGTCGCAACCTTGCGGCTCAGTAGTGCGTCATCGATGTGTGCGCGCAGGTTTTCGCCCATCTTGCCCTTGACCTCCGTCGGCATTGCGATGACCTCGTCCAGGCTACCGTACTGCGCAATGAGCGCGCTCGCCTTTTTGGGACCGATGCCCGGTACACCGGGATGTTGTCGGACGTATCGCCCTTTAGACCGTAAAAATCGGGCACGAGCGCCGGCGTAATGCCGTGATACAGGTCGTCCACGCTCTCGGGCGTCATGATCGCCACGTCGGACAGGCCCTTGCGGGTCGAGACCACGTTGACGTGCTCGGTCACGAGTTGATACATGTCGCGGTCGCCGGTCACCAGTAGCATGTCGCAGCCGGCCTGCTCGCCCAGGCGCGCCATGGTTCCCAAGGATATCGTCGCCTTCCCAGCCCTCGGACTGCAGAATCGGCACGTTGAGCGCGGTGAGCAGCTCCTTGATCATCGGAAACTGCGCATGCAGATCGGGGTCCATGGGCGGGCGTTGCGCCTTATACTGCGGCAGCATCTCCATGCGCACGCGCGGCTTACCCTTGTCAAACGCCACGACCACACCGTCGGGGTTAAAGGCATCGATCATCTTAAGAAACATGTTTAGAAAGCCAAAGATCGCGTTGGTGGAGCGTCCGTCCGGCGCGGTCATGGGCGGCGGCATGGCGTGGAAGGCGCGGTGCATGAGCGAGTTGCCGTCGATAACGGCAAAAGTGCGGCGCTTGTCAGACATATTGAATACCTCGCTTTGGGCTGGGCACGGTTTGCTCACACCAGTTTACACGCTCCCGCCCCGCGACCACCGCACATCAGGCTTCCCTGCCGCCGCGGGCCCGCGCGTGATACGATGGCTCACGGTACATCAACCAGCACGATCGATCCGAAAGGAGCCTGCGTCATGGAGCGTCCCTGCGCATGGAAAAAAGTACACGCCACAGCAAATCGAGGAGCTCGAGGAGCTTTGCCGCGGCTATAAGCAGTTTTTGAGCGAGAACAAGACCGAGCGCCTGTGCGTCGTGATCGCCGAAGGCCGCGAGCTCAAGGCAGGCGACAAGGTGTACGCCGCCAACCACGGCAAGGACCTTATGCTCGTCAACCTGGGCACCGCCCCGCTCGATCAGGGCTTTAACATCCTGGGCGCCCACGTGGACTCGCCGCGCCTGGACCTCAAGCAAACCCCGCCTTCGAGGCCGGCGACGCATGGGCCTATCTCGACACGCATTACTACGGCGGCGTCAAGAGCTACCACTGGGTGGCCTCCCGCTTGCACTCGTGGGCGTCATCTGCAAAAAGGATGGCACCACCGTCGACATCAACATCGGCGACAAGGCGGACGACCCGGTCTTTACCATCTCCGACCTGCTGATACCTCTCGAGCGAGCAGATGTCCAAGCCTGCCAAGGACGCCGTCGATGCCGAGATTCTCGACGTGATGCGTGGGCGGCCGCCCCGTCAAGTTCGATGAGGACGACAAGGACGCCCCCAAAGGAGCCCGTCAAGCAGATGTTCCTGGATATCCTCAAGGAGCAGTACGACGTCGAGGAGGAGGACTTCCTCTCCGCCGAGATCGAGGTCGTGCCCGCCGGCCCCGCCCGCGACATGGGCCTCGACCGCTCCATGATTCTGGGCTATGGCCATGACGACCGCGTCTGTGCCTACCCCTCCATGCTCGCCCAGATCAACGTCACCAACGTGGAGCGCACGAGCATCACGCTCATCGTCGATAAGGAGGAGATCGGCTCCGTGGGTGCCACCGGTATGACGAGCCGCTTCTTCGAGAACACCGTCGCCGAGATCATGACGCTCGCCGGCGAGGATAGCCCGCTGGCCCTGCGCCGCGCGCTCGCCCGCAGCCGCATGCTCTCCTCCGACGTGTCCGCCGGTTTCGACCCGGGCTATGCCGGCAAGTTCGAGACGAAGAACGCCGCCTTTATGGGTCGTGGCCTGTGCTTTAACAAGTACACGGGCAGCCGCGGCAAGGGCGGTTCCAACGACGCCGATGCCGAGTACGTGGCCCTCGTCCGCGACATCATGGACGAGGCCGGCGTGGACTTCCAGACCTGCGAGCTCGGCCGCGTCAACGCGGGTGGCGGCGGCACCATCGCCTACATCATGGCCAAGTACGGCATGAACGTCATCGACTCCGGCGTTGCCGTCCTGTCCATGCACGCCCTGTGGGAGGTCGCCAACAAGGCCGACATCTACGAGGCCTACCGCGGCTACAAGGCCTTCATCGAGCGAGCCTAACCAACCCTTCATCAGTTGCGGTGAAATACGGACTAAACTGGCCCATAAACGGCCAAAACAGACCGTATTCCACCGCAATTTTTTTTTGGCAGAGGAGAGTTCATGCTGCAGGTCATCATTTCGCCCGCCAAGCAGATGCGCGCGGCCCAAGATGCTTTTGAAGTCCTGGGCATCCCACCCTTTGTGCGCGAGACGGCTCGCCTCCACCGCGCACTGCTAGATATCGAGCGGAATGAAGGCAGCGGCGGCCTGCAGGCGCTGTGGGAACGTGGTGACAAACTGCTGGGGCCTTGCCTCAACACCCTGCATGAGTTCGGGCCCATCCTGAAAAGCGGCGATCTCGACAATCCCGCACTCGCTCGCCACCTCTCCCCTGCCGTCATGTCCTATCACGGCATTCAATACCAGAGCATGGCCCGAGGTGATGGATTCCGCGCAGCTCGCATGGCTGCAAGACCATCTGTGGATCCTCTCCGGCCTCTACGGGTGCGTTCGCCCCTTTCATGCCGTCGAACCGTATCGGTTGGAGATGGGCGCGAAGCTCGCCGTTGACGATGCCGAGACCTCTACGCGTTTTGGAGCGACAAGCTCGCGCGGGCTATCGCCCCAGCAGGCTCAAACACCACGATCGTCAACCTCGCCAGCGTAGAGTATGCCAAAGCCGTTCTGCCCCACCTCACGGGCGACGCCACGGCCGTCACATGCCTCTTTGGCGAGGGTATCCGCAACGGCAAGCCCATCCAGCGCTCGACCGCCAGCAAAAAGGCGCGCGGCTCCATGGTGCGGTGGATGGCAGAAAACAAGCTCGAGGATGCAAGCAGAACTTACCACATTCAACATCGGCTATCGGCACATCCCCGAGCTTTCAGACAAAAACACCCTGGTTTTCATGAACGCGCAGGCACAATAGGCCCGTCGTTTCCAAACACCCCATTACTCCGCCAAGCCATCGGCCTTTGCAATCTCGCTCGTCGAGCCATCTTGGTAGGTAATCTTAACGTGCTCTACGTCGGATACCGTAACGCCCGACGGAGGTTCAGACGCCACTCCGTCAGAGCGATATCCATGGTCGTGGGCACATCGCCCTGATCTTTGAGCTTCACCATGAGTGTTTTGAGTGCCTCATCAAACGTCACGCGTTCGATTTCTTCACCCGGAATAGACCCGCCGCTCAACTGCAGCTGCACAAACTCGTCGCGCGGATACCAGTAGTCGCCCGGTGCGGCCACCGTGTTACCGCCAGCGACCTTCACCGTCATGATCGGCAGGGGCGTCGTCGGCCTCAAACTCCCAGGCAGCGCCGCGCGACCGCCAAACGTCCAAATACAAAAAGGCAATCACCAGCACGGCAAGCACCGCAAAGCCAATCGCGACCAACCCATGGTGTGCACGGCCCTCCTCGGCCGATACGTCCCATTGTGTCTCTCGATATAGATGCTTGTCTTCCATGTACGCCTCCCCACGGGCACGCTCGTTGGCCCAATCGTACCCATTCAGGCTATACTTGAGCCCATGACATAACGGGGAGCTTGCAGGACAAGACGGCAGGCTGAGATTGGGCGCGCCCGCCCTGACCCGCAAACCTGATATGGGTAATGCCAACGAAGGGAGCCGTGCCAATGAGCACACAGACCGAGCACAAGCTCGTCACGCAAATCGACTTCGCCCGTGCCGGGCAGATCACGCCGCAGATGAAGGAAGTCGCCGAGCGCGAGCATCGCGACCCCGAATACATCCGCGAGCGCGTGGCCGACGGCCGCATCGCCATTCCCGCCAATATCGTGCACATCAAAAAAGGGCATGCGCGCCTTTGGCGTCGGTGAGGGCTTGTCCACCAAGGTCAACGTGAACCTGGGCATCTCGGGCGACAAGGCCGATGCCGCCGAGGAATGGAAGAAGGTCAAGATCGCCGAGGACTTTGGCGCCGACGCCATCATGGACCTCTCCAACTCGGGCAAGACGCGCCAGTTCCGCCAGCAGCTCATCGACGAGACGCCGCTCATGGTAGGCACCGTCCCCATGTACGACGCCATCGGCTACATGGAAAAGCCGCTGGTCAAGCTCACCAAGGACGACCTGTTCGAAGTCGTGCGCGCGCATGCCGAGGACGGCGTGGCCTTTATGACCATTCACTGCGGCATCAACAAGTCAGTCACCAAGACCTTTAAGGAGACCGGCCGCCTGATGAACATCGTGAGCCGCGGCGGCTCACTGCTGTTTGGCTGGATGGAGGTCACCGGTAACGAGAACCCGTTCTATGAGTTCTACGACGAGTTGCTCGAGATTTGCCACGAGTACGACGTGACGATTTCGCTCGGCGACTCCTGCCGCCCGGGCTGCCTCTACGACTCAACGACGCCACCGAGACCGCCGAGATGATCGAGCTGGGCAAGCTGTGCAAGCGCGCTTGGGCCGCCGGCGTCCAGGTCATGGTCGAGGGCCCGGGTCACATGGCGCTCGACGAGATCGCTGCCAACATGAAACTGCAGAAGCGCCTGTGCCACAATGCTCCGTTCTATGTGCTCGGGCCACTGGTGACCGATATCGGCGTTGGTTACGACCACATCACCGCTGCCATCGGCGGCGCCATCTCCGCCAGCTCCGGTGCCGACTTCCTGTGCTACGTGACACCGGCAGAGCACCTATGTCTGCCCAACGCCCAGGATGTGCTCGACGGCCTCATGGCTACCAAGATCGCCGCACACGCCGCCGACATCGCCAAAAAGGTGCCCCACGCCCGCGACATGGACGATAAGATGGGCCAGGCACGCCGCAAGCTCGACTGGGACGCCATGTGGAAGTGCGCGCTCGACCCGGTTACGGGCAAGAAGCGCTACGAGGAGTCCCCCGCCGCCACCGAGGGCACTTGCACCATGTGTGGCAAGATGTGCGCCGTCCGCACCGTCAACAAGATCTTCGAGGGCACCACGATTGACCTCGGCATGGAGGACTAACCTTATCGCCGCGATTCGCCGCGATCGCCTATAGGCTCACCGCAGCACCTGCCAATTGTTAACTTGTGAACATTTGCCTGCATTTGCGTAAAAATTGCATCTCGCGCCCGGGTTCGGCATATCGCCGGCCTGGGCATCTTTATAATGCGGGGTAATAGACCCATTTGATTCCGACCGAACAAGGGAGCGAACATGGATCGCAGTAAGGTACCTGCCGTTCTATCCATCGCAGGATCCGATTCCAGCGGTGGCGCCGGCATTCAGGCCGACATCAAGACCATCACGGCGCACCGCCTGTATGCCGAGACGGCCATCACAGCCATCACCGCACAGAACACCCTGGGCGTCACCGCCGTGCAGAACATCTCCCCGGATATTGTCGCGGCGCAGATCGATGCCGTTTTTGACGATATCCGCCCCAACGCCGTCAAGATTGGCATGGTTTCCTCTGCCGAGATTATCGAGGTTATCGCCGACCGCTTGAGCGCCTGGGACGCACAAAATATCGTCGTCGACCCCGTCATGGTCGCCACCTCGGGCGCACGGCTGATTGCCGAAGATGCCGCCGAGGCGCTCACCCGCCGCCTGTTCCCGCTAGCGACGGTTATCACGCCCAATATTCCCGAGGCCATGGCCCTGCTCGACTACGAGGTCGACTCCGAGCGCACGCAGCAAAATGCTGCCATGCTCCTCACCCGCCGCTTTGGTTGCGCGTCTCTCGTTAAGGGCGGGCATTTTGTCAACGAGGCCAACGATGTGCTAGCAGAGCCCGCGCCGCTCGATGACGAAGGCAACCACCTGGGCGATCCGCTCACCACGTGGTTCCGCCACAAGCGCATCGAGACCGGCAACACGCATGGCACCGGTTGCACGCTCTCGTCCGCCATCGCCTGCGCGCTGGCCCAGGGCATGGATCTTGCCGACGCCGTCAACGCCGGCAAGGCCTACCTAACCGGCGCTCTGGCCGCCGGCCTGAACATGGGCAAAGGTTCCGGCCCCGTCAATCACATGTGGCAGTATTAAGATTCGCAGCCCAAACCGCCGCAAAGGGGACAGACACCTTTGCGGCGGCTTGGGATCGCACTACTCACCGAGCATCTCTTGGAGCTTGGCTGCCACGGCGTGACCCAGGCTCTCGTGGCTTTCGGGCATCATATGCAGATAGTCGATATCGCCCGGCTCGGCAAAGTCGGCGGCATTCAAAAAGTCGCAGCCAAACTGCTCAGCCACATGTGCGTAGTACTCACCAAAATGCTCCGAGGCCTCGACAGAACGCTCGTCAAAATCGGTCATATATACATCGGCGATTTGCGGTTTCGACATGGCGCCACGAGTGCCATGGCGCTTGCAGTCGTTGGTGCCCAGTGATATGGCGTCCAGCGGCTTAGCCGTCACGAATGCCGTTAAATTGGTGACCGTCTGTCGCACCGTCGTGCGGCGTTGGCCTCTTCAATTACATGCCAGCCCTCGCCTAAGTCACGTTGGGCCCACGCCACACCCCACATCCCGCATACATGGTACCGTCGCGCATGCCCGCGTCCATAGGTGTTGCTGTCGCCAAAGCATAGAACGTTTTTCATCGTAAGCCCTTCTTTTAGTAAAAAGCCGGCGGGGCAGCCTCTCCCGCCGGCTCGACCTATCGTCAACACGTACCGGTTACAGGTACTTGCGCCAATCGTCCTCGTCCTCATCATCCTCGGTAGCAGCCTGGGCCTGCTCGGCGGCGCGAGCTGCCGCAGCGCGAGCGGCAACCTGAGCATAGGACTCCTCGTTGCGCTCGGGGAAGTTTGCCAGCACGTGCTCGAACTTGGCAAAATCCTCATCCCAGCGCGTAGAAGGCACGGCAAAGAAGACTTGCTTGACCTTAAAGTCGCCCGACGCGAGCTCCTTGCGGAAGAGCTCGGCCACGGCCTCTGCGTCAAAGCCGTTGTTGTCGCAGCCCCAAGCACCCAGCACGAGCTTCTCGCGACCCAGCTCGTCGCAGATGGCAAGCACAAAGCGGATGCGGTCGCGCAGGGCATCCAGCAGAGCATCGTCGCTCACGCGATACTCCTGGCGGGCGCGCTTAACGTTGGGCGCGGCGGCCACGATCACGTCGGCGTATGCATGCACGTGGTTGCGGTCGAAGCGCACCGCAGGCACCACTAGGGCGCGGTTA